>Ga0209643_1000956_pt1 | contig 33737 bp, 45 predicted proteins | sample AutmiccBRH37_all_FD_187383 | JGI IMG/M metagenome (GOLD analysis project Ga0209643, IMG submission 187383) | Deep subsurface microbial communities from Mt. Terri, Switzerland - Autotrophic microbial communities BRH/37_all (SPAdes) (version 2) | ecosystem: Environmental > Aquatic > Deep...
GACAAGCTCTGGGGCAAGCCGCACCACATACCCTCTGTCACAAAGCTTGCAATATATAAGGTGAAATGAATGAGCAAGCTTTGCGTCAGCCCTGCGGGACGGATACGTCGGTAACACTCGGAACGTTAAAGGAAATGCTAAGTCCATCAATATATAGGATGACAAGGGTTTGGGTTTATTTAAAATGACGACGAGGAAGGAGAAAATAATATTGAGGCACACATACATTTTAGACGAAGGAAAATGGAAGGCAAAAGGTCTTTATTATGATCATAAAGCTAATCAGGTTGAGGTATTTGGAGAAACAATGATTAAACATTTGAAAGACGAATGGATTCTAGATGGATTTATGGAACTGAAGAAAAAAACCTATAAGATTTTTTAATAAATACTCAATCATACCAAAGCCAAGTGATAAAGATTATACAATATGGACATCGGTAAATCCAGCATTAGGAAAATTGATTGGGAAATTTATGATTATTGGAGATACCATTTTGTCATCTTATATTTCTGAAAATGGTGTTTATTCGGGTTCAGAAAGCTTATATAGAATAAATGAAAATAAGTATCTTAATAGAGGTTTTGCATTTAATGGGGAAGATAAACTCTCATCATGGGAGGTTACAATAGAACGAGTTTAAATCGAATTACTCTAAAAGAGTGTTATATGATTCTGTAATTATAGATAAGAATGTAGATTATGTCCGCACTTCAGTTAACACGAGGATTTGCGGCTCCGGCTGCGCCTACGACCTAACTTGACAGTTGTCATGCCTTTTGCTTCTGGAGGATAGGCTTTTGGGGCAAAAGTCATGCCAACCGCCAAGTTCGCAAATCCCGGGAACGTTATCTGAAATAGCTTTGCCGAGTAAATTTGCTACGAGGAGTTATTATTATGAATAGATTTGTTTTCATGACTATTATTGTGTTGCTATCTTTTTTGTTCATTAGTTGCATGACAACAAAAATAGAGACTACAAACCCTGATTTAAGAGATAAAATAATTGCATTTGGTGAAACGGATGAGTATCTCCTTGTATATTTACCTAGAGAAATTACTGAGACTAATCAACTACTTAAAGCTGAAGGTATCAAAGTGTCTAATGATACAATAATAATTGGCAAAGAAGGTAAGAGAATTAAATCAACTAATTTAAGATATAGTGAAGTTGTAGAAATATGGCTTTCAGAAGAAGATGGAAAATCTGTAATCGATAGATGGCCTATAGCAAAACAAATAAAAGTGTTAGAAACTAATGAAAATAAAAATAACGATCTGCCTAAAGACTTTAACTTTTTATTAAGATATGGAGTTAAAGGTAGAAATGTTTTAAATACATTTGAAAATACATATATAAAGGACTTAGTTGATGCAGGTACTATTACCATAAAAATGACTCTAGATAAAAGTGAGATGAGAGAAATTTATGAAAAGATGCTAGAGGTTGATATATTTAGTTATCCTAACAATTTTGAACCTCTTGAACCGCATCTTGTAAAAAAAGTGGGGTTTCCAAATTCAACCTATGAATTAATAATAGAGATGGATGGGAATAAAAAGGAAGTATATTGGGATACCCCAGTTATAACAGAAACTATAGAGGAAGAAATGCTTAGAGACTTAATCTATTTTATAGTATATATTGTAGAGTTGAAAGAAGAGTTCAAAAAACTACCGGCACATGTAAGTGGTTATGATTAAGAGTGTTGCTACTTCAGATAACACGAGCTTTCCCGCAAGGGTGCGGTGGGGTGAGCTTTGGGGTGGGCCGCCCACATGTCCTCTGTCGCAAGACTTGCAATTAGGTCTTGCTATTAGGATGTGCAAGTCTTGCGCCAGCCCTAGCGGGACGGACACGTCGGGAATGCCGAGAACGTTATATGACATCGTAAAGGAACTAGTGTTGGTTAAGATTAGTACCTCAATATAATTAAATGCTAGAGTTGGCTATTACATAAATGGTATAATATGCAAAAGGTCTTATTTTAAGAGGTGTCGTAGAATGAAATGGGAAGAAGTTAGAAAGATTTATCCAAACCGATTTGTTAAACTTCAAATATTAAAGTCAAAAATCAAAGGCACTAAAAGATTAATTGAAGACATGGCTGTTATTGAATCATTTGATGACAATAGAGTAGCAACAAGGGAACTTGTAAGATCTAAAGATGACATAATAGTTTATCATACAGGAAATGAAAAGATTGAAATTGAGATCAAGAATATTTTTGGTTATAGAGGTATGAGTAATGAAACTACGATTACATGATGGATTACTATATAGTTCAATAGAAATAACACATTGTGGAGTAGTAAAAGTTATTGAGAATATTGTTATAGATACTGGTGCAGTTGAAACACTTATTTCTCCTGATATTGTTGAAGATCTTGGTATTGTAGCTGAATTAAAGGATGAAATAAAATCATTTTATGGTGTTGGAGGAAGTCTACATTATTTCTTTTCAAAACGAATTGATCAAGTGAATTTTGGAAACGTAAATTTGAGAGATTTTAAGCTAGATTTTGGTGTTATTGATCCGAAAGGTGAGATAAATGGGTTGCTAGGACTAGATTTGCTGATGGAAGCCAGAGCAATTATAAACTTAAAAGAATTGACATTAAAGTTTGATGTTTCATAGGAACATGTCATCTGTGGGCTACCTCTTTGGTGGCCCTAAGTTTTATGGTTTCCGACGTCATATAACAGCAGGTTGTCAAAATTGCCTGGGTGAAATTTTTTGAGGTCATAGGAGTCAAAAATGAGCAAACGTGAAGAATATGGAATACAATTGAAACCGTTAATAATTAAGAGTGAGAGTGCTTTTAGAGAACTGAAAGACATATTAATTTTTAATTCCAACTTACCAGGGCCAAGAGGTAATTTGGAGTTAGCTTATGCATTTGCCGATAGCTTAAAAGAAATGCAATACATTGATGATAACTTATGGCTAACTTTAAATGAATGGGCAGGAGTAGCATCTGAAGATACTCCATCAGATAGCCCTCAAGAATTCATCCCTTTTTGTGCTGTACAAGCTCTGGGAGCTATATTTAAATGTGTCGATTTTGAAAAGAAAGAAAAAATTATTGAACTATTGCAGGCTGCAGCAAATGATTCAAGATGGCGAGTTAGGGAAGCTGTAGCTATAGGTCTTCAATGGATTGAAGAGAATGATTTTAGACAAGCAGAATTAATCTTTAATAAGTGGATTGATGATGACGCTTCTATTTTAGAAAAAAGAGCAATTATAGCGGCCCTAGCACACCCTCCTGTTTTGAATGAAAAAGATAATGTACTATTCTGCTTTAAAATTACGGAAAGAATTTTGAAAGACATAATTAACTTGGGGAGAGAAATTCGAAAGACTGAAGAATTTCGTGTATTAAGGAAAGGACTTGAGTACGCAATAAGTGTATTTGTTGCAAAACTACCTACTGAAGGTTTTGATCTTATGAAGGAGTGGGCTCAGAAAAATGATCCTGATATAAAGAAAATAATAAAGTCTAATCTAGGCAAGTCTAGATTGACAAAAAAATTCGGGCACCAGGTGAATGAAGTATTTGTTGTACTGAACGGCAACTCTGCCTAACACGATGATTTGCGGCTCCGGCTTTCGCTTTCGACCTAACTTGGTAATTGTCATGATTTTTGAAGTAGGCGAGACTTTGGGGTTAAAAATCGCGCCAACTACCAAGTTCGCAAATCACGGGAACGTTAGACGTAAACTGCCGCAGAAAATGCAATGGAATGTAAATGGGATTAAAATCTTATTTTGGTGGGAAAACAGCTTCAGTTTTACGAATTATAAAAAGAGTGTTTATTTGATCATTGTCAGATTTAGTGGTCTCGATAACTATTCTGATTGACATGTTTACAGATATTTCAAAGAAGTTATCCGTTCCTTGGATTCTTTTAAAACGTAAGGCAGGATGGGTAGGGTCTTTTATGAAAAGTTCAATAGCCTTGGATGATTGTTTTTGAGTTTTTTTATCAGAGACTTAAACTGTTTATCAAATTTTCGAGTAGAAATAAATCGTCTAGTCATTGTCAAAACCTTTTAAAAACTCATTAACACTTGAAAACTCACGAACCCTACCGGCATTAACATCTTCTTTAGCTTCAAGTAAGTCAGTTTGAGCTTTCTTGGTCCAAAAGTATGCTTGACTAGCCGGAATCATCTTATATGGTTCAATAAACGGGATTGAGCCCCGAAAACTGTGTAACTAATGATAGTGGCAGAAGCGATCGGGAACGTGGAAAGCAATATTAAGTTTTTCCCTAATTTCTTTAGGAAGAGATATTAGATTTCGCCTTTGGACAGATATTTTGTAAGAATTCCACCCAGTCGATTCTACCTCGCTAACTTTCTGTCTACGCTTAAAACACTACGTTACCGTAATGCCTCCAAGACTCGATACGAGGCGGATGGCTAGTCCTTACCTCGGCATTTTCATTAGCCACTCGTGGTCCACATGGTCGAAAAAGCCATGGATGTCTGCTTCAACTATATAGCTTATATAACACATATCATTAGCACGATATACGCAATTACTAAGTCAGTTAATCCTTGCAGGTTGAAAGATTACATTAGATCAAGATAGAGCTTAATAGCGTATTTGATTTTTTCCTTAACTTCTTCACTTTCAATAAAACCGCACTTATCACTCAAACGCTCTTTGGAAATAGATCGTACTTGATGTACCATGACAATAGAAGAATGCGTAAGGTGAGAATCTTTTGGTTCTAATAATACTTCGATGGGATATATTTTTCTTCCAGGTTTATGTGAAGTTAAACAGAGTATTGTAACAATTGGAAGGGCTTGATTTACTGCCTCCTCTGAGATTACTAAAACTGGTCTAATCCCGGCTTGTTCAGAACCTTTTATTGGATTAAGATCAGCCCAGAAAATGTTCCATTGATAGTCCATTTATTTTTTCTCCTTTGTGGCTTCATAATCAGAATAAGAAAAATCATACATTACACTATCTAGGTCTTCCATAAACATAGGATCTTTTGAGGCTTCCTTCATTTTAATATACAAATTTTGTTTTTCTATAAGTTTAACGTAGGATTCAATTGCTTCTTTTACAGCAGAGTTTACAGAAGGAACATGACCTTCGTTAGAAAACTTTTTTAATTTGTTGAGTAGTTCAATAGGAAGAGAAAAGGTATAGTTTTTAATGGTTTTGGACAATGCAACCACTCCTTATAATGATATTGCATGATTATATTGTACAATATTAAAGTAAATTATACAATAAATAATGTCAATCCAGATAATTATTTTTGTGAATGCGTATAATACGAGCTTTCCCGTAAAGGTGCGGTGGGGTAAAGCTCTAGAGTAGGCCGCACCACATGTCTTCTATCACAAGACCTGCCAATTTGGGATGGTAGCCGTAGTAGGCAAGTCTTACACCAGCCCTACGGGACGGGTACGCGGTAATACTGAGACGTTAGAGTACAGGTGGTGCATTGCTGTACGTCCATGCACAGGTTTGATAGGGATGGAATAAGTTGATTTTCTACTTGGTAGTTGGAGATAAGTACAAAGTAAGGATTTTTTTATATTAATTAAGTTTAAGGAGGAGAATAATATGAAAAGAATTGAAACAAAAGCATGTGGTTTTCACATTCGTTTTGCGGAAAAGAAAGATGCAGATTTGATTGTAAAATATATTCGTGATTTGGCATCTTATGAAAACGAATTGGATGAAGTTACTGTAACTCCAGATATATTAAAAAAATATATGTTTGATCAATGCGGAGCAGAAGCTCTCATTGGCGAATATAAAGGAGCACCTGTGGGGTTTGCTTTTTTTCATAGTAGTTTTTCGACCTTTTTGGGTAAACCAGGGATTGCCTTAGTAGATTTATATATAGAACCTTATGCAAGAGGTAATGGCTTTGGAAAAGTGATGCTTTCATATTTAGCGAATATCGCAAAAGAAAGAAATTGCGACCGTTTAGAATGGTGGTGCCATGATTGGAACACGGATGCTATTGAGCGATATGTTAATTGGGGAGCAAGTTTAGTAAAAGATATTAGGGTTTATCGTATGGATGGAAAAAACCTAAATGATTTTTCAAAAGAGTATGCAATAAAAAGTATTAATGAGTAAGCTATCACAATTATATATAATGAGCATTATCCTAGGTTCATACTTATAAAGTTAAGACACTTTATAGGTACTTTATTAGCATTAAATCGATATGAAGACCAACCGCCAGGTAAATGTGCAGCATACTCAAGTGCTTACATTCTGAGGCATTACAAGCTGGTCTCAACCGCGGCATCGTATAACGCGAGCATTCCCACAAGGGGCGGTGGGGCTAGTTTTAGGGGTTGCCGCACCACATATCCCCGTCTGCACCACAAACGGGACACAGGTGAGGAAGCTTTGGTTTAGTTGACTCAGCAATAATAGGCTTAATACCAATAAGTTTTAAGTATAAAGCCAGCTTAGAGCCGATTACGACTTGATAAAATACCATAATGTCTGATCTTAGTAAAACCAGAATTATGGATAGTTTAACGTAAACCTTATTTCAAAGATGATTTAACAAAGGTTTCATAAGCTTTTATGCTTTGGTTGAGTGTTTCTCTGCATTCTGGATATTTTAAAAAGATCGAGTGTACTTTTGCAAACTTTTGGCGTAACTCTGGACTTTTTTCCATTGCTTCAGCGGAAACATCCAAAAGTATTAGGGTGCTTTTTAGAAAATGATCTCTTTTATCGGGATCAGCTTCTTTTAATTCTTGTGCTAACTTTTCCATCATACTCATTAATTGATTTATTAGCATTTATCTCACCTCAAGGATAATGTTCCCTAAGGGGACTAGGAAAATTCGGTTAAGTTTTCTTGAAAGTGTGGACATAACATAACCACGTGGATTTGCAGCTCCAGCTGCGATTCGTTGGATTTGTCTACGATAGGGTATGTTATGATTGTGAGTATAAAATCAGCACACATGAAAAAACTCTCCAACATTGCCGCTTAAAACGACAATTGTGGAGACTATTTCCTGGAAAGTGATTGATTCCTACTTATCTGGACAATAACCACACTATATTCAGAATGTCTTAAAAGGTGGTCCATCGCATAAAACGAGTATTCCCATAAAGATGCAGGGGCTTTCTCTTGCAATTGGGGAATGGATCTAGCTTTGTTGCTATTTCGTATTTGTAATTAATAAACGATAAAAAGAAAGGGTGTACTAATTATGACAAATGAAGTAATTAAAAAATACATCGGAAAGAAGTGCAAGATATCTACAGGATCATTTGGAACAACTGTAGTAGGGAAAATAACTGATGTAAATGAAAATTGGCTTGAGGTTGAAACCCGAAAGGGTAAAGAACTAATAAACGCAGATTTTATTCAAAGCATTAAAGTACAGCAAAATGATTAACTCATAAATATTAAAAACAGTATGGCCAAGTGAACTCGTTCAGCCAAAGCTGAACATCGGGGAATCAGATGGAGGCTCTATTCCACCTGTTGCCTTGGCGGTAGAACTCGAAACTTCGCACACATTTACAAATCGAAGTTTGATATTGTGAGCTATTAGAATAAAGTAATAATATATACTTAAGGGAGAGTGGATACATGCAGATCGATATTTTACTTATGAAGCTTAGTAGACCTGCACAAAGAGCAATTCAAAGTGTAGGAATAACTACAATCGAAGAACTGTCAAAATATAGTGAGAAGGAAATTTTTGAACTACATGGCATTGGAAAAAATGACCAGCCATGACTCCGGCTGTGAAATCATTTGATGAGAAAAAGGGAGATATTATGGAATGATATGGATGTTAATAGCAATTATAATTGTTATTGTAGACCAAGCAACGAAATTACTTATTGTTAACAGCATTGATTATGGAAATAAAATAACACTTATTAATAAATTGTTTTATTTAACTAATGTAGAAAATACGGGAGCTGCTTGGAGTATATTAGAAAACGGCCGATACTTTTTTATATTAATGGCTATGTTGGTTTCTAGTTTGATTATATATCTTATATTTAAGTTAAATGGAAATTTAATTAAAACTGCATTAACCTTTTTCTTAGGTGGAGCAGTTGGTAATCTCATAGATAGAGTTACAAAGGGAGCTGTTACTGATTTTTTTGGGATACTAATTGGTTCATATCAGTTTCCGGTTTTTAATGTTGCTGATGTATTTATTGTATGTGGAACAGCAATTTTATGCTATTATATATTATTTGCCAATGTTAAACAGGAATTTAGTTAGTATAGGTTCACACCTAAGACGCTGGATATAATTTGGAGGTAGAGTGTTATGAAGAAAATTGGATTAATCGGAGGCATGAGTTGGGAGTCAAGCGTTGAGTACTATAGATTAATTAATGAAGAAGTAAAACTTAAACTAGGAGGTCTGCATTCTGCTGAGTGCTTATTATATAGCGTAGATTTTGATAAGATTGAATTCTATATGAGAAACGACCAATGGGACTCCATATTACAGATTCTAGTTGCGGCAGCTAAGACTTTGGAAAATGGAGGAGCAGACTTTATCATTTTATGTACAAACACAATGCATAAACTAGCCGAGCAGATTCAAAAAGAAATAACTGTTGCATTATTACATATTGCTGATGCCACAGCAGATGAAATTACAAAAGCTAAAATAAAGAAAGTTGGATTGCTTGGAACCCGTCCCACAATGGAGCAGAATTTTTATAGAAATGGACTTGAAGAAAAAGAAATTCAAGTTCTAATACCTAATGAAATAGACAGAGAGATAGTGCATGACATCATTTTTAAAGAGCTATGTCTAGGAACCATTAAACAAGAATCTAGGTTAGAATTTAAAAGAATTATTGAGAAATTAGTTTTGATGGGTGCAGATGGAATAATACTTGGGTGCACGGAGATTCCCCTGCTAGTAAAAAAGGAAGACTCGAAAGTACCTTTATTTGATACTACATATATTCACGCTATAAGGGCAGTAGAAAAATCGTTAAATATAATTTAAAAAGTGGTGGAAAAGAATGGAGATACATCAGGACTACGATATTAGAGAGATTAAAATTGAGGATGTAGATTATCTATACCTATTATGTAAACAGTTAGGTTATCCGGTTCCTCAGGAAGACATAATGGCTAATGTAAAAAGCATAATAGATAAATCAGATTACATTATATATGGGGCAGTTTTACCTGAGGGAAAAGTGATTGGTTGTATTCAAGCTCATATTAATAGAATGTTTTATTCTGATATAATGATTGAAGTTAATGGACTTATTATTGATGAAAAATACAGAAGTCAAGGTATAGGTGAAAAACTGTTAAGACGCGTTGAATCGTTTGGCAAAGAAAAAAGGTGCCGATATGTGAACCTAAGAGCTAATGTTATTAGAAAAAGCGCCCATAAATTTTATGAAAAATTGGGTTATCAAAATATAAAACAACAAATTAACTACAGAAAAGAAATTTAAATTTACTTATGGTAGAGAAAGATGATAGGGTGCGAGCAAGCTTTGGAGCTTGCCGCACCCTATGTCCTTTGTCATAATTAAAAATACACTTACATTAATTCGGCGATTTCCGCAATTTCCTTTCCATCGATAACTTTAACACCTTCCTTTAGTTCCCTTTTTGTGTTTAAAGTCATATAAGTTACAGAATTTAATTTAGAAGCAATTAGTGTTATTAATTCCATATCGGCAGAGGCAGAAGTAGTTTTATATTTTCGCGTCTTGTCTATCAGAATAACATCATAATTTGAATCTATTATCTCTTTACAAATCTTTCCCAGTGTATCTGCATATGCTACAATTAATTTATGGTTCCATTCAGGGATATATGAAGTACCTACTTTTGCTGATTCTAATCTTAGCCTATGTACTATTTCTTCAGCAGAATTCTTACTAGAGATGATATGGACCGATTTTCCGTCATTTAAATACTCCAGAGCAATTTCCATAAGTTTTTTAGTTTTCCCGCTTCCTGCTCCTCCAGCTATAATTTTCATTGTTTAGCCCCCTGATAATAAGTTTTGTAATAATATATCTCATTTTATCACATAACTGCTATTTATTGTGCCCAACATTTTTCATTTCAATTTATACATTTTAAAATAGCTTATCAATCTGTTTTTTAGTTTTGCAAATAAAGGTTTCCATCTCTTTATCACTAAAATATTTTCCATTTTCTAACGAAGCTAAGGCTGTTTCAAAACACCCTACTAGAAGTCTATTAATCCTCTCATATTTTAAGGGAGCATTTGTTGGTTCAGGTACTTTTTTGCTCCAAATCTCTTCTAAGCGATAGAAAATATAGTTAGTAATATCCCTCATTATAGCTGCTAGAGTAAAGACCTGCTGGTTAACATAGGATGTGCTGGCCTCGTATGTTGAATAGGGTGAGATATCCAAGCACCCCTCACTTTTAAGTGATTTGTAAGCTTTTGTGCCCTGAAGGATTATCATGTGATGATAAAGGACATTCACAGTAATATCAAGGTTTTTGAGTAGGCTGTTTCTTTTAAGGAATTCAAAATTAATTCTAATATCTTCCAACGAAGAATCTGGTTCAAACATAATAAATCCTATACTTGGTTCTATACCATGTTTGCGTAGGATTTTTATAGCCTTTTCATTTTGAGATACGGTCGTCATTTTATTCAAGCGCTTTAGAGATTCATTCTTGCCACTTTCAAGACCAATTAAAATATGGCATAAGCCTGCATCTACCAAAGCTTTTATTGATTCATCGTGAATATCATTTACCCTGGCTTCAATTCCAAATCTAATTTTTCTTGGTTTAATGAGAGAAGCTAGACGTAAAACCCTTTCTTGACCATTCTGGCCAGGACCAAAAAAGTTTGGATCAGTAAAATAGAAATAATTGAGATTATGGTTTGATAATATTTCATCTATTTCAGCTATGATATTTTCAGGACTTCGTCCGCGCCATTTTGGACTATGAACATAAAATGAACTAATATAGCAAAAGGTACAGGCACCGTAGCATCCACGACTACCTAGGATGTTTACCTCACCAATACTAAATGAAGCTTTTGTACGGACTGGAAAGGGGAGGGTATCAAGATTTTCAACAGGCTTTCCTTTAGAGTAGATAATACTGCCATGTGAAGATTGATAAGCTAATCCCTGGATATTTTCATGAGATGTTTTATTAGAAAGAGCAGCTGCTAATTCAGCAAAGGTTAACTCTGGTTCTCCCAGGATAATAGAGTCAATTGCTTTACAGCTTTGCAGGATTTCTTCATAGCCAAAGGTAGGGTAAAAGCCATAAGCAGTAACATATGGAGTAAGTCCTTCATTTTTCACAGTCTCAAGAAAGCTATAAAGCTTGCCATCATTCTTCCAGTGATAAATCATATGAACACCTAAAATATCAGGCTTGAAATCTTTAAGCTCCTTCCATATCTCTTCATACGAAAGTTTATCAAGGAATCCTTCTATAATTTTCACTTCATGTCCATTACCTTTTAAAATCCCTGCAGCATAACCAGTAAGTAGGCATGAGGAAAGGGGAGTGTTTGCTATATCATTACATCTCTCAGTACTGATGCTCCTGGGATGCTCCAATAAAAGTATCTTCATTATTTGACCTCCTGCCACATGAATACATTTTTACAAAGATGAAGTGTTTCCAGCTTGTATCTTAATTTATCAAAGGGTGTAGGATTGTAGTATGTTGGATAAAGCAGGTCTGTATCCTTTTCTATAAATCCCTGTTCTATGGCCATGGCTTCAACAGGTGTACCTGGTAGAATGCGAATATTATTAAGGATAATTGTTCCTAAATTTCTCTTAACAGAGTGTATGTCATAGATGCGTTCCAAAAGCTTAACGCCTTTTCTAACAGTCTCGTCTGTTTCCCCGGGCACATTTGCCATGAAATGATAAATACTTATTACATCACTTTTAGCAACTAAACTGGCTGCTTTTAAAATATCTTCTTCAGTAAGATTTTTTTTAAGAGTATCTAATGCTTCTTGACAAAGTCCATCAGGGGAAAAGGCAAAGCACTCACAGCCTGCTCTTTCAAAAAGGGCTACATTTTTTTCAGTTATATTATCTTCTCGGAAAAAGCCACCCCACGTGATTTTGAGTTTTCTACGCAGGATTTCCTCACAAATTTGTTCCAAGTGTCCAAAGGGAGCATTTATAATAGGATCATTAAAGTGAAACCTATGGATACCATATTCCTTAATTAAAAATTTAATTTCATCTACAACACCTTCAGGTGTACGACAACGCAGCTTTTTCCCCTGGAGGTTAGGGTAGACACAATAAGCACAATTATAGGGGCATCCCCTCTTTGTCTCAATTCCAATGACAGGAACATAACTGTTGGCTTTTAAGTAGGGACTTGGGTCCAACAGCTTCCTGGACGGCTGTAAATAGTCATTTGTCATATCAAAGTCCATAGAGGGAGGTGTAACAATTACTTCGTTGCCCTTGCGCACACATAATCCCTTTATGAATGATGGCTTTTCTAGAGACGAAAGTAGTGCTGGGAAAGAATTTTCAGCTTCTCCTACAATCCCATAGTGGATTTCGGGGATTTCCAGCAGTAAACGTTCTGGGAAAAGAGAAAATCCAGTACCTCCTACAATAATCCATGTTTTTGGCAAAAGCTTTGCAACCATACGAACAGTAACAACAAAGTTTGGAATGAGGGAGCTGGTTTTATTTCCCAAAGGATCAATGTTGCGAAGTGATATTGCCACTACCTCAGGCTCAAAGCTGGCCATCTTCTCTTTTAGTGCCCTAAAGGGGTCTATCTCAACATTCATATCTAGAAGCTCTACCTGATACCCCTTGTTTTCAATATGAGTAGCAAGTGATACAATCCCTATGGGATATACCCTTTCAGATGAGGCTTCATCCATTGATAAAGCTTGTATTAACAGTATACGCATAATCATCACTCCAATAGTAGTAATGCAAAATACTTACAATAATCACTTTTACTGTTCAAGGTTTGTAGTGCTATTTCTGCACGCTTAACTGTTTCAAAGACATCTATACCTGCACCTTCCATTGATGGTCTAGTATCTTCAGGTCTGAAGCATTGCCCCTGGGTATTGCAGTTTTCACAAAGTGTACACGGCCCTGCCCAGTAAGCAAAAGCTTTATAATAACCAGTCTTGAATGCTTTCTTTTCAGCTTGCAAAACAAGTTTTTGAAAGCTATTGGTAGGAGGCTCCCCCTCCAGAAGTAGTGCCAGACTATAATCCTTAAGTACATTTCTAGTTTCTTCAGGAGATGGACTATTAGGAGGACAGCTAAGCTTTCCAAAGCTTTTACATCCAAACTGGCAGTGTACAGGGGTCCAGTCAGGAACATGAATGGATTCTATAGGAACTGAATAGACTTCCTTAAATCCCAGACCCTCTATTTCCTTAATCAAACCAGATGTTTTATCTAAGCAAAGGTTTTCCAAGTTCTCCTTATTATCTGATGCAATAATTACAGCAGTATCTGTCTCTAGTGAAATAAGGTTGGAAGCATGAAGACCACAATTTCTTACCTGCTGCCTAAGCCAACTTCCCTCAAAAACCTTACCATTGTATGTATTGATAAGCATGTTTAGATCAAAAAGTGTAGCCTTTTCAGGAAAGTGTTCCAAAAAGAAATCATGTACCAACAGGAAGCCATCTGCTTTCAGACATTTTACAGAACATTTTAAAATATGCTGTATTTCTTTTTCTGAATAAGCATGAACAATGTTTGAGAGGACAACCAAATCATATTGACCCTTTTTAAGATGCCAATTTTCTAGAATATTTGTCTCACAATAAGAAATATTTTCAGTAAATTCCCGGCTTGTCATGAGTTCTTTTGTATAGTCCAAAACCTGGGAAATATCCACAAGGGTAGCTTCCATATCCGGGAATTCTTTTAAAAAGCCTGCAGAAATAGCCCCTGAGCCTGCACCTATATCCAAAATATTACCACTTAGGGGAAGACCCTTAAAGATGGGTACAATTTCATTAACCTTTATCCTGGCAACATTATCCATGGCATTTATATACTTTCTGATTCGTGATGCTAAATCATTGGAATTAGATTGGGGTGAGGAGAGATCAATCTTTCCACCTGCTTCTATACACTTTCTAAGACCCTGCCAATGACCTGTTAAGTATTTACGCCAAAGAATGGAATCCCCTTGGTAGTATTCTTTTCCTTTGACAAGGTACTCAGAAGAAATCTTTGTATTAAAAAAGATATTATCGAATTGACTCAACAGACCTAGAGAGCATAGCGCATATAGATACCGTTCAAGTGCTTTAGACTCACAATCTAGTTGTTTGGCAATTTCAACTGTATTTTTCCCATGGGGATCAAGAAGAGAAAAAATATCCAGTTCGATTGCTGTAAATAGTGCCTCTGAAAACCAGTACCCGGTAGCTAGATTTTCTAGATACTGGGGACCAGAGCTTTGGGGGTCATACTTAAGCATCTTAATTTTCCCCTTTCGATTCTTACTTATTGCCTCTTGACTTCTCAATTCTTGGATCTCGCATCATATGGATTCTGCCATTTTTGTGTGATAAGCACCACTAAAGCATGCTGAACAAAATTCTTCTTTAGGATCCTTCATAGTAGCAAAAAGGCCGTTTAGTTTCAGATAGTATAGACTATCTACTCCAATGTACTTTCTTATTTCCATCTGGCTGTAACGTGCTGCTACTAACTGCTCAGGTGTGGCAATATCTATGCCGTAATAGCATGGACAGAGAATAGGGGGAGAAGCAACCAGTAGGTGTACTTCCAAAACCCCTATCTGTCGAAGCATTTCTACAATATGACGACATGTTGTACCACGTACTAAGGAATCATCTACCATTACTATTCTTTGACCCTTTAAAATATCCTTTATAGGATTAAATTTAAGCTTTACCCCAAGTTCACGCAGGTTTTGACCTGGTTGAATGAAGGTGCGTCCTACATATCTGTTTTTTATTAAACCTTCCTTATAAGGAAGACCTGACTCTTCTGCATAACCCAGGGCAGCAGCGATTCCCGAATCAGGTACAGGTATCACCATATCAGCATTGACTAAATATTCTTGTGCCAGGGCTTTACCAAAATTACGACGTACTTGATTTACAGATTCCCCGTCTATAATGCTGTCCTGACGAGCCAGATAAATGTATTCAAAGATACATAGACTGCGGTGCCTGGCAGGTGTGACTTGAGTGGACTTAATACCATATTTGTCTATTGTAATTATCTCCCCAGGATTTATATCTCTAATAAATATTGCTCCAACTGCGTCTAAAGCACAGGATTCAGAAGCCAGCACATAACCTTTTCCCAAGGCCCCTAAACATAGAGGGCGCATACCTTTAGGATCTCTTACTCCAATTAACTGGTTTTCTGTCATAATTGTCAGGGAGTAAGCACCTTTAATCTGATTCATAGATTTTTTAATAGCTTCTGTTAATGAATGTTTACTATTTTGCTCAATTAGGTGCAGTATAACCTCAGTATCACTAGTTGTACGAAAGAGAGTTTTACTCTTACACAGCTGGTTACGCAGCTCAGTAGCATTAGTTAGATTTCCGTTATGAGCTAGACAAATAGTATTATTAGAAAATTTAGATGCCATGGGCTGGGCATTTACTATTGAACTATCACCTGTAGTTGAGTAACGAACATGACCAATAGCCATACTACCCTTTAGCTTTTTAAGGTTATTTTCATTAAAAACCTGAGCAACTAAACCTTGATCTTTATGAATATTAATATTTTTACTGTCAGAAATGGCAATGCCGGCACTTTCCTGTCCACGGTGCTGTAATGCATAGAGGCCATAATATGTTAGTTGAGCCACATTTATACCGGGGGCATAGACGCCAAATATACCACATTCTTCTCTGGGTTTATCATTAAAGAATCCTCTTAACATAAAATCTCCTCCCACACCTAATTTGTCAGAAGTCTCTGATTCTATTCTGGCTCCTGACTCCTGCATTCTGAAAATCAATTTAATGTTAAAAGTAGTTAACAAACAAAAAGCATAACGCAAGTAAGCCCAGTACCTCAATCAATTCACTAAGAGCTCCTAGTGTATCTCCAGTAATTCCACCTATCTTTTTAGAGATATATAAACCAAGTAAAGCTGTACTAATCAGGGTGGTAGCTGCCAGAAACCAGCCTTTAAAGCCCAGCACAATAATAATTGTAACCATGGAAAATGCTGAAGCTATAAGTATTTCCCGGAGCCCAACATGGCTTGTAAAAGAACTCTTTCCTGGTCCAGTCCTTACATAGGGATAGATGGAGGCAGCATATACCTGCGCCCAGCGTCCCAAAATTGGAAACAGTACTAGTGCTGACACCTTAAACTCTGGAGGTATTTGCCCTAAAATTATAAACTTAGACAAAAGTGCCAGACAGCCGGCAGCTGCTCCATGTGAACCTACACGACTATCCTTCATAATTTCCAGGACAGCTTCCAGGGGTTTGCCACTAAAGAAACCATCTGCAGTATCCATTAATCCATCAAGATGCATATTTCCTGTAATAATAGTAAGAAATATTATGGAGATTAAATCACTAACAGGTAATGGGAATACAAGAGATAATATATAATGCAATGCTGCAGTAGCACCTCCCACCATCAATCCTACAATGGGGAATAATGCCATGGAGCGTCCAAGATTTTTGCCATCTACAGGTTTATTAATTGTTATAGGTAGTCGTGTTAAAAATTGAAGAGCCAGCAGGAATTCCATAGGTTTTACCTGCTAAGCCATGCCAAAGTATTTGGCAGCAATGGTAGCCGAACAATCCGGACCACATACAGCACAATCACAACCAGCATTATCCGTATCCATGGCTTTTGCTTCTAATAAGCTATTAGAATCTATAGCAAGTTCTATTTGCTTATCCGTATCAAGGGAAACCCTGGCTTTTGCCATTTGTAAGTCTCTATCAGATGCTTTTTTTCTTCCCCTTGTAATATCTGCTGCATGAGCTGCTATTCTAGTTGCCATTACACCTGCCCTAACATCCTCTTCATTTGGTAGTCCCAAATGTTCAGCAGGAGTTAAGTAACATAAGAAATCAGCACCGCACATTGCTGCATAAGCTCCTCCAATTGCACCAGTAATATGGTCATAACCAGGTGCTATGTCAGTAGCTAAAAATCCTAGAACATAATAGGGAACATTATAGCAGAGTCTCTTTTGGAGAAGGATAGTGGATTCAATATGATTTAAGGGAACATGACCTGGACCCTCTACCATAACCTGTACTCCAGCCTCTAATGCTCTTTTTACCAGATCGCCAGCTAACATTAGCCCCTTGAGCTGTACTTGATCAAGAGAGTCAGCAGTACAACCTGGTCTGACTGCATCCCCAACGCTAAGGACTACATCATATTTTTTCATAATAGCCAGTAAGCGATTGAATTGTTCCAAAAGAGGATTTTCTTTTTGATTATGAAACATCCAACCTGTTAAAAAGGAGCCACCACGGCTGACAACTTCAGTAACCCTGCCAGTTTTTTGAAGGGTTCTAAGGACATCTAAACTTAAGGCACTATGAATAGCCATAAAATCTAGACCATCAGCTGCTTGTTTTTCAATTGTTTGAAATAAATCATCAGGTCTCATGTCCACTACGCTACCATATTTATGAATAGCTTCAACTCCAGCTTGGTAGAGAGGTACACTTCCCACAGCTACATTTGTCAAAGATAGGGTCTGCCTTCTCATACCATCTATATCTCCTCCAGTACTTAAATCCATGAAGGAGTTGCATCCTGCTTCTTCAGCAACTTTCAACTTTCTTGCTTCCATTTCAACCTGAGCTCTATCACTTGAGGTTCCTATAAGAGCATTTACCTTAATATCTAAACCCTCACCAATTCCACAAATCTTGGAACGATCGCGGTTCTTATTTTTTGGTATAACAATAGTTCCCTCGGCGATACCCTTACGAATAAATTTCACATCTACATTTTCGTGAATAGCCACTTTTTCCATTTCTTCAGTTATTTTCCCAGCTCGAGCATTTAACATTTGAGTCATTATTTATCACCCTTTCTATTAACACCCATATTTAGTATCAGTATTTAAATATTGTGAAATGATCTCCATAGCACAGAATTGTCCGCACATGGTACACTTGGATGAGAAGTCATCGCTTCTCTCTTTCCAAATTCTTTGTGCAGTACCAGGGTCTATGGCAAGAGATATTTGCTTATCCCAGTCAAGTTCTTTCCTAGCAATGGACATTTCAAGATCCCAATTTATAGCGCCTGGCATTCCCTTTGCCAAGTCTCCGCAATGGGCAGCAATACGAGCAGCCACTACTCCTTCTCGAACCTGATCAGTATTAGGAATTCCAATATGCTCAGCAGGTGTTACATAACAGATGAAGTCTGCACCAGCCCATGAGGCTACTGCACCACCAATGGCAGCACTTATGTGATCATGACCTACACCTGTATCTGTTACTAAGGGACCAAATACAAAATATGGTGCATTCTTACAAAGGCTCTTCTGAAGCTTAATTGTTGTTTTTACCTGATTAAGTGGAACATGTCCGGGACCTTTAACCATTACCTGAATACCAGCATCTCTTGTCCTCTGTACTAATTCTCCCAGGACTACTAATTCCTGAACCTGAGAACCATCTAAAGAATCAGCGAGACAGCCAGGTCTCATACTATCAGCAAAACTTAAAGTTACATCGTATTTCTTTGCAATCTCTAAAACCCTATCGAAGTTTTCATATAATGGATTTTCCCTTTGATTATGTATCATCCATCCTATGAGGTGTGACCCTCCGTAGCTTACAAGGGGATCAATTCTTCCCTCCCTCTTTGCACGTTCTACTATATCCATGGTGGTACCACAATGAAGTGCCAAAAAAGCTACTCCTTCGGCTGCTTGAGCTTCAATTGCTTCAAAAATGTCTTCAACTGTCATCTTTAGAGGCGATCCATTTTTTCTACTGGCATTAGCCATTGCTTGATATAACGGAAGTGTTCCTACTGGTTTAGAAACAGTAGCAAGTACTTCCTTGCGCATGGCATCAATCTCACCAGTTACACTTAGGTCCATTATGGCATCTGTTCCAGCATTAACAGCAGCCTTGATTTTTTCCAATTCATGATCAATACTTGCATCTTTCCCGTATAGACCTACACTTGCACTTACCTTGGTTCGCAATCCTTCACCTACTGCCAGGGGAACTGCATTACTGTGATTAGCATTTTTAAGTATAACTATCTTGCCTTCAGCTACTCCCTGTCTGATAAATTCAGGACTGACTTTTTCTTGTGCTGCTACTTCTTCCATTTCTTTGGTAACAACACCATTTTGACCATTCCTTAATAAAGACATTGCTTTTACCTCCTTGGTTTTTAATATAAAAAGTCCCCAACCAAAATAAAACTCTGGTTGAGGACTTTACCATCATCCAACAAGAATACGAGATAACAGGCAGGTCTCCTGGCTAACGAATCATCATTTTCTCAAGCCTTCCCACTAGACTTATACAACTGCCAGCAGTGGACAATTTGAGAAACTCCTCGACTACAGTGGTGGGTCCGCACCGTTTCAGGAACAATTCTTAACAATTCCCCACGGGCTTCCCTATTATCCCCATTAGGGGACCTGTTACCTTACTATTTAGTTTTAGTTAAAAAATAAAAAGTTCTCAGCCAAAATAAAACTTTGGCTGAGAACTTTACCATTGTTCTCAATTCTATAGTCTCTATATCCCCGAGAGACTTTCCTTTTGCAAATAGGCAGGTTTCCTGACTTCCGTCTCACAGCGACTTTACTCCTTCCCATCCTCCTTTTCCCAGTGGGATTGAAGAACAGTGGATATCTGTAAAGCAACTCTCCGGTTACAGTGGCGGGACCGTTTGGGACTTGAACCCAATTCCCTTTTGACCTCGAACCTCGAGGCACCTATCTGCACTTAGCAGTTTATTAACTTACTCAACATTCTAATTTCCTCAACTGGAAATGTCAAGCAATAATTATGTGGAATATAGTATAAAAAATTTGCTGGAGAAGGAAATACAAAGGAAATAATGTAAAAAAATGTATTGATTTGGAGGGTAATGCAAATTAAATGTAGAAGTAATGCAAATATTATCATTTTTCATAGCACCTGGTAGATAGGTCCTACCAGGTGGAAAAAATGGAAGCTTTTTGACGGAACGTGCTGTGCAAAAATTTTTTCACAATATATGTCAAGAAGTGAAGATTTCAAAAAATGTGACTGTACATTCCTTAAGACACTCTTTTGCTACGCACCTACTGGAGGGAGGTACTGATTTAAGATATATACAGGAGGGTAGATCGTTGTAGTGGTTATCCTATTACAAAGGCCAGTAAAGGTTTAACTGGGGTGTACCTAAAGTAGAGGTCTCCGCTGCAGATAACAGAGGGTTTGCGACATCGGGGCCAATATGAATGTATTAATCCGACGTCGCAAACCCTCTGAACGTTATCGGAAACCGGGTGCAAGGAACACCCATCCTGCGGTAGATTTATGTGTTCGACGTTGCAGAGATGCACAATAGATTTGATTTTGTGGACTAAGGATAAAAGTATTATTATATATTGCATGTATAGGAGGTACAGAGTTGATAATACGCAAAGCTAAAATTATGGATGCAGAATCATTCTGGCAAATGAAATCTGATTTGGATAAAGAAACAAAATATATGATGTATGAACCAGATGAGAGAATAAGGGATATTAAACGAATTGAAAATATTATTAACCAGTCTACTTCAGGGGATAATTTATTGCTTTTTGCCGAAGATGAAGGTGAAATAGTAGGATATATATCTGCTCAAAGAGGTGGACTAAGAAGAAATAAGCATACAGCTTATATAGTTATTGGTATTCGTAGGGCATATCAACGCAAGGGTATTGGAACGCAATTTTTTGATATATTGAATGATTGGGCGAAAAAAAGTAATATTAAAAGGCTTGAATTAACTGTTATGTGTCTCAATACAGGAGCAAAGCGTTTGTATGAAAAATATGGATTTGTTATTGAGGGCACAAAAAAATGTTCAATGCTAGTTGATGGAAAATATATAGATGAATATTACATGTCAAGAATATTATAGGGTTGAACGTTGTCTTAATGATATTTATGTCGTAATGTTTATAATCATACATTAAGTAAGCAGGGCATTGTACATTTGAGGGGTTAGATCCTGCTGCCGCTCTGAATCACGGGGCACCCTACATCCGATAACAACGCATTGCCACAAGGGCACGGTAGGGTAATGCATTAAGTAGGGCTACGAAGAATGAGCATGGAGAAAGCCGTGCCACATCGTCAAAGCAACCGAGTCGGTCGGTGCATTAGCCCGCGAAGTCCCGCAGGGCACGAGCACTTCCCTGTGAGCTTTGACGTCGTCGGCAATTCAAACCGTTAGCTGAAATTAGACGATGAACGCGCTGTCCATGGTGCGGATTAATAAGAGGAGAAATTTAGGTGTTTAATCCAAGTAGATAGTTTATGTGAAACAAAAGCAGTTGCCGAGCTACATGCCAAAATGTTGACCGAAACTAATCTAGTGGAACTTATAATATGTGATAATCTATAATATATAAAGCATACTTAGGAGGAAAGAAAAATGCCGGATATTACTACACTTATATTGTTTGCAGGAGCATCATTGATTTTATTAATTACTCCTGGTCCTTCCATTATTTACATTATTACACAAAGTATAGAGAAAGGAAGATCAGCAGGTATTACTGCTGTATTAGGTGTAGAATTAGGGAGCTTTATCCATGTAATAGCTGCAGCCTTTGGCATATCGGCACTTTTAATGGCATCAGCTACCGCATTCAACATTATAAAATTTATTGGTGCTGGTTATTTAATATATTTAGGTCTTTGTAAATTACTTAAACATGAAATGCTAGAGGATAATGATAATGGAATTAAGAACAACAAACTTTCATCAGTCTTTTACAAAGCTATACTGGTAAATCTTCTTAATCCAAAGACTGCTTTGTTCTTTTTAGCATTCTTACCACAATTCGTCGATGTGTCAAAAGGAACAGCCACTACACAAATCATGTTTCTTGGACTAGTCTTTATTATGTTAGCAATTTCAACAGACACATTATTTGCGTTACTAGCTGGAAGTACAGGCAAATTGCTCAAGAAAAAAACATCTTTCTTAAACGCTCAACGATATATTACAGGAAGCATTTACCTTGCTTTAGGAGTAGCCACAGCGTTTACTAGTTCTGATAATAAGTAATATTTTGACCTTCAATCAAATTATCTTCACTAGATGGAGTATGAGGTCACAACTTTTGGGCTGGACTAGTCTATAATATTTTTTATTGCTAAAGAAGTAGAAGTGTTTGGGGTCAAAAATTGCGCCAACTGCCAAGTCCGCAAATCACGGGAACGTTAGGCGCAATACAGCTAGTATGTATTCTTTGTGGTTAGAGAAAAGAATAATATTTATACAGGTATGTAGGAGGGATAAGATGAATTGTGAAGTGTGTAGAAAAGCTATTTCTATAAACTATGGTGATGCTACTTCAATAATTTGTAAAGATTGTATAGGTTCTCCCGACGGGGAGAAAAAAATAAGAGAAAAAAATAAATCAGAGCATTCAGATCTTCTGTTTAACGAAACGAAATTTTTAGAAAAAAAAATCTTTATTTGGTTGGGGAAAACAATTATCATTTTAGGATTATTACTTGCAGTTATCAATGTTTTTATATTTCTAAATGATTTAACGCTTTTTGGCTCTGGAGATTTATTAACTGTGATATCTAATGTTGCAATAGGATTGTTAATTAGTACTATTGGATATGCAATTCCTTATTTAATTTCAATAGATGAAAACATTAAAGAATTAAACAAAAAATATCAAAGTAAAGATAGATAGGATATCATTGATATAAGGATTTTGGCTTAACAGTAGATATTTATCCTATTGTTTCTAAATTTCAAGTAAGTTGAGTGGGGGAAGGGAAAAGTTTAGTTGTACAGCGCCTAACGATCCTGTAGAAAAAGCCCCAAATATTCTACAAAAATAGTATAATAATGGTAGAAAAGGTTAAAAAAAGGGGCCTAGAATATGGCGAAATTTAAAACCTATTCATATGAACAGACCGTTTTAATACCCATTGAATTCTGGATAAGCACAATTTATAGGCTATTCCAGAACTCTTTTTCAGCTATATTTAATTGTTTTCGAAGAATTAATTTCCATAGATGTCTGGGTATTTCTTTATGTATAGCGTGGCTAATTTTAGTCTGTAGAACAGTACCATCAGATAACATTTTTTCATAGTACCAGTGATCTGTATTGCGAATCATTACCCAACCATTCTTATCACAATACTTTTTTAGATCTTTAAACTTAGGTGGCATGATTATACTCTAGTAAACTCCTGATTTCTTCATCATTTTCGCATAACATAATTCGCAGTACATATGGAAAATGCGAACGACGGTTGGGCGCATGTAAGAATAACTGGGATCTCTCAATATAATCTTGTGAATATAGTTTTAAATCCTGAATGAGTTCATTGACAGCTTTATCTAGAGTAGTGTTATTAACGAAAATATCAAGGGTATCAAGTGCTAAAGTAACAGATTTATCATCCTCGTAAATAATTTCAGGTTTTAGAGAAAAATGAGATAGAAGCATCTTCTGAAGGTCTACGCGAAGAAGCAATACTTCCTCAGTTTTCTTGCGTTTGACAACTGTTGGTTTAAAAGTATTAAAAACATCGTCATATAATGATGAGAAACCTTTACGAGCATCTGTAAGATTAAGCTCAGATAACATGGTCATTACCCCCTTCACCTCCCATATTAGCATAATCTGTACATTATGTACAGATAGTACATTATATTAGAAAGTGTGTACAATTATTACAAGTTTTATAAGTGGTAATTGAATGAATGTAGCATTGTATGCTTTGAAAGCCGTGAAGCATGCAGGTACTTCAATAGATGAAGAAAGAGAATGGCAAAACAAACAATTACGACAATTACCATCGGAAATTGTGGAGCTAGTTCTAACTATAATGATGAAGAAAGAGAAAGGTTTAAAAATATAATCAAACTGAGCTAAGAATAATTTAAGTGTTAACCTAGCGGGCAAGCCTTGCGCCAGTTCTAGCGGAACGGACACGTCGGGAATACCAGAAACATTATCTGAAACTGTACACGGAAGGTCGTGCTCCATGGTCTGATTTTCTTGAGAATAGGCATTATGGCTATCTATATTTGTGGAATATGACGAGTAACAAACATATAATTAATTAGGAGGCGATAGATAATGAAAATTAGTCTTTTACCAAAATCTCGTTTTGGTACATGGTCCGTAGGGTTAAGCATTTTTTTCTTAGCAATAAGTGGCTTTTTCTACATTTTTGCGGAATTATTAAAGGTTATTTCATCTGATATTTTAATAAAAATTGGTGGATTTACATCAGTTATTGCCCAAATAATTGCTTTTTTCCTCGGTGTTACAGCTGTTATAAAAAACAATGAACGGTCTTATCTAGTTTTTTTTGCTATTGTTTTAGGTTTAGTTGTTTTAGGCTTTATTTTTGGTGATATATTTATTTGGTCTTCATGATACCTCAGAAACCATTGTGTTTAAAAAATTTTTATACTAATTTGGGAGAAAGTTATGTTATTAGATTTCTTCCTTGTGGAAGGTTCAGTTTTAGGAATTATCTCTATGATTCTTTTTTACATATTTACTTCTATAATAGGAGAAGGGAGATTGTATTTCCCGGTGCGTCCTGGCAGATTGCACATTCTAGCAGGGGAGGATCCTGCCGAGGTATGGACTAGCCAACCGCCTCGTATCGAGTCTTGGAGGCATTACGGTAACGTACTGTTTTAAGTATAGACAAAAGTCAGCGAAGTAGAGTAGAAAGTTAATGTATAGACATAAAAAAGTACAAGACGGATTTGTTTTGTAATGGTATAGTATGGAGGATAGATTTGAGTAGTAAGCTTAGGGAGGAGTTATTTCTATGAGGAGTTTTTCTGCTTTTGGGTGGACAATCCGTTATATTGTCTTAGTAGTATTATTTATTGTCTTTTTTATAGGTGGTTCGCTGACCGTTTCAGGACTGATACCGGATGTCAAATCGGACCCCGGCATGTTATCAAACGAAATTGGTATTTTGGTTATTGCACTTGCCAATACACTATTGGTAATGGGACTAGTTCTAAGCTCACGTTGGAGCGGCTGGAAGCTGGCGTTGGGATTAGCCTTTGCCTATTACGGTGCTGTTACATTTGTAATGCAGATCGAGACATGGTATTTTCTGTCGGATATCACCGTTGGGGATGAGCTTTTGCCACGTTTATTTATGATGGGTATCCCGGTTGCAGTTTTTTACGTCCCACTAGCGGTTTGGATTTTGGGAAAGGGTCAGCCAAAAGCTAATTCTGCCATAAACCCAGTACTGGAAATGCCTGTAAAGGAGTGGATATGGAAATTAATTACCATTGCTTTGGTATATCTGGCTCTATACTGGACAGCTGGATATTTTATTGGCTGGCAAAACCCGGAACTACGTGCTTTTTATGGGAGCCCTGGGGAAGGCCTCTCTTTTTGGAGACATACAATCGATACTCTGCGTACAAATCCAGGTTTGTTCATGTTTCAGCTATTGCGCGCCATGATTTGGACGCTATTTGCTCTCCCGGTGATTCGTGGCTCAAAGGTAGGTGTTTGGCAAACGGCTTTTCTCGTAGGATTACTATTTAGTATTCCGCAAAACATTGGTCACATTTTGGAGAACCCTCTAATACCTATTGCTAGCGTGCGTTTAACTCACATGGTGGAGACGGCTTCTTCTACCTTTATTTTTGGAATGATTGTAACTTGGCTATTATACCGAGAGCAAAAATCGGTTCGGAATTTGTTTAAGGGTTCTGTTATATCATAGCCACTTGATCTATATATTACCTTAAGATTGGAGAGGGCTAAAGGATCAGTTAGCAATCCCGAGAACGTAATTTGAAAACCGCTAGGTCTTAATATCTGTAAGCTAATTAGTTATGAGGATTAAACCAAGTAGAAAAAGGGTGTTTGCTTTGAGCATCAGCAACGAAAAACAGTGGAAATGGCCGGTAATTTTGATTTTTACTCGATTCTTCTTAGCAATTTTTTTTCAGTTATTAGTGACAGGAATCTACTTATTGCTAAATGATTCTAATCCACTACAATCTGCTGGCCAATGGTTCATTGTATATGGATCGCTTATTGACCTCGGTTGTTTAATTCTCATTTCTAGGCAGATTCGGAAAGAAGGTAAAAGTCTTTTAGACCTCGTAAATATTGATAAAAGTCATATTGTCAAAGGAATATTAATAGGTTTGGCCTTTTTCTTATTATTCATGCCCATGTCAGTAGTTGGTATGAGTCTAAGTTATTTACTTATATTCGGAACACCATACCCTCCGCAACTCATGGGTGGGATACCACTATGGGGCGCTCTTTATAGTGTTATAGTATTCCCAATTCTGTGGGGATTTTCTGAGCAAATTACATATCAGGGCTATTGTCTGCCACGTCTTATAAACATATTTAATAATAAATGGTTAGCTATTGCCCTTGTTAGTTTTGGGTGGATGCTTCAACATACAGCACTTCCCCTTATGCTCGATTGGAAATATATGGCATTTAGAATGTTATCATTTCTTCCGCTAACTATTTTGATGCCTATAATTTTCCTTCGTACCAAAAGATTACTGCCTTTTATAATAGCTCATTGGGCAATGGATATGGTCGCTGCAGTAATGGGAGCTTTACTGCCTTTATTGAAGTAGGCTGATAAATCGTGGTTATAAGTAAAAGAAGTCATGAAAAAACTCTCCAACCTCGCCGTTTAAAACGACAGTTGTGGAGAGTGAATTCCGGTAAATTTTACACATTTACCGCAGTTTTGATGCTGGTTAGAGTTTCAGTTCTAGCAGCAATGTGGTTCATTACTTTGAACACGATAGCTGGAGAATTTGTCAATTTCACAACTCTATATTCCCTAGATGCTTCGCCTAATAAGGTTTTTAGAACACCTAGGATTTCTTTTTTTAGCGTTTTAAATTTTCTCTGATGAACAACGTGATGATGATCCCGCTTCAACAGATTCTCTATCTCGCTGTTTAAGGTTTTAAACTCATTGCAAAAATACATATTATGTACCTCTTTCTTTCAATTATTAAATACACACAAGGAATAGCATAACACAAGAAAATACACTTGTAAACAATAACTTAGCCGCAAATTTTCCGTGGTCCAGTATAATGTGGCACCTTTGCATTCGTTCATACGCATCTGCTTCTTGTAATGGAATAAGGCTGGACTAGGAAATCAGTACCAATCATATCAGTATTAGGAAGTCCTATTGGTTTGATGGGACAAATACTTGGAATATAGGGAGAAGTTACATATGAGTGAGAAAAAGAAAATACCTAAGCGAATTGTTAACGGGCGTCTTCTAAAAAATTATGGTAGTTGGATGTATTGTGATTGTTGTAGTAATACTGTTGGATATTTATGCTATACAACTTATCAATACTTTTATTTTAGTTTTAGTTGTAATTGTGGAAACAAAGGTAGTTTTGAGCTCGGGGAAAAACCTACATCAGGAATAGGTTTTCGTGAAAAAATATTATTAAAAAAGAATAGATTATGTTGTGCTATTAATCAGGCTCCTTTATTTTCTATTGTTCATAAAAACATAAAAAGTTATACTTATGAAGTTATTTGTAATAAATGTTTAAATTCTTATAAAGAATGATATTAGTTAATAGGATGAACGAACATCAGATAACAAAGTAATGCCAGTTCCCTCCTACGTCGCTTCACCCAAATCCAGTAGCCTAAGATAAGAGCTATCTAAGGCTGCTGGACTTCGGTAATACCTAAACTTTATATGAAAGCCCTGTGCAATTAATATGCATCTGTCCTGGACGATTGGTGTTATTTCAGTCTCATTATTTAATGGCAGTAGATGGAAGGAAAAAATTAAGGTAGCGGGGTGCACCGTAGTGAAAAAAATATTCTTTATGGCTCTGATTCTAGGATTATTATTGGTGACTATGTTAGGATGTGAAACAAAAGCAGAAGATGAAAAGGACAATTCTTCAATTAACAACCATACGGTACAAAAAATATACAAAGTGCCAATAGAGAAGATTAAAAAGCAATACTCTATTGAGGATTTCAATGAATTATATACCGAATACCTTAAATTGAACAATATAGATATAAAGACATCAGCTGAAGATGACAAAACAGGGATGTCAAAAGAAGACCAGTTGAAATATTACACAATATCTGACATTACACCTGAAAATGTTAAAAAAGAAATAGGATGCCAAATATTTAAGGTAAATTATACTTGTGAATCTTATGTAATTTATAAAGGTGAATTCTTCCCAATAGGGTTTGGGTTTGGTGGTTATGGTGTTGTTACACTTACAACATGTGATTTTGATGAAGATGGGCAAAAGGATTTAATATACACTTTTTCGTGGGGTTCAGGATTGCATCGATCACATATAGGCATATTTGATTTTTCAGAAAAGAAAGAGACCTGGCTTGATTTTGTTCAGCTAAATGAAGATATAGTATTAGAAAAACTATCAGATAGCATTTTTAATGTTTATACCACAGACTTAGAATTGAAGGAAAAACTTAATTACACAAGATATATTATTGCTCCAAAAAAGATAGTCGCGAAAGTAATAGCTAAGAGAGGGAGTGTAGAAGTTACTCCATTAAAGTGATTAAACTTATAAAAGCATAATAACTAGCTGCAAGTTTGTTCATGAATAATTATGTAAACTATTATGAAGAAGATTTGGATGAGGTGAGTTATAAGTGATATTTGTTAGTATTGTTCTTGTAGTTTGGATGATATTTGTAATTTGTTTAAGAAGGAGAATGAGTGATCGTTTTAGATTTTCAAATGCCTTGCTACCTTTAGTTTTGACGAGTTATTTAGTGGCATTTGACTTGGGGACAAACTATGTTGCGGGCGCTATTCCAGTATTAAACGATGGGATAGGGTTACATAGTAAATTTGCTTATTATATTATTGGCGAAGATGGTTGGAGTTTAGAATTGTTTAAAAGAATTTATGATTATTCATTTACTATAAGTATTATACTTACCCTTTTATATATTGGTGCACTTTTCCTAACACCTAAAAGATCCCACTGATAGACTAGAAAATCTTTAGCTAATGCTTAGTGGGGTTTGCTGCACTATTTGTCTCTGTTAGTAGAGGCGCTTTATCTGTTCATTCATTTTTGATTTTTAGATTTATACCTGCAGTAGATAGATATAACATATTTATAACTTTAACAATAGCAAGGAAAATATGTACAATAATCACTTCTACTGTCCAAGGTTCATACTGCTAATTATTCCATTCCCATAATCCTCGATTTTATAATTTTGCTTCCTGCCTAACGAACATTTTCTCAAGCATTCCCACTAGACTTAGAAAAATCTTATCAGTTGAAAATTTGGAAACTCCTCATGAACTTTCTGATCTGTTATCGGTTGCTATTTAGTTTTTATAGTTAAAACATGAAAGGTTCTCAGCCTAACAAAGATTGGCTGAGAATTTTTCCATCAGCTTAATTTGCAGGGTAAGAAATCATTAGTTGGATTTAATAATGAAAGATTTACTGTAGATGGAAATGACACGGAAATAATGTAAAAAAATGTATTGTTTTGGAAGGTAATGCAAACTAAATGTAGAAGTAAATGCAAATATTATTAATTTTGGATATATTGGACAGATAAATCTTACATTTCAATAAAAAGGAGGATTTTTGTCTTGGGATAGAGGTGAAAATGATTGGCAGGGAGGAAATTGCTGTATCATTTGATTATTCAAAAGAAAAGGTGGATATAGTTAGAAGAATTGATGGACGAAAGTGGGATCCAGAAAATAAGTATTGGATTATTCCCCATAATATCGAAACAATAAAGCAAATCGTTAAGCTTTTTGAGAAAGAAGAAGTTATTTGTTACGATGAACTAAATAGCATTTTATCCTCTTACCGAAATGTATGGACAAGTCATGACGATACTTTAGACAAGATGGATAAATTGCTGAAAATGAAAGGGTATAGTACCAAAACAATAAAAGCGTATATTGGTCACAGTAGACGCTTCTTAGATAATAATAACAAGAAAGCCGAACTAATTTCTCAAGAAGATGTCGAAGAATATATAATTCTTTTATTAAATGGGAATTCTCATGCATATGTTAACCAATCGCTAAGTGCAATTAAGTTTTTACTTACATATGTACTAAATAAAGAAAGAATTATCTATGAAATTCCCCGTCCTAAAAAAGAGAAGAAGTTGCCTATCATTTTAAGCCAGGATGAAGTTTTGGCAATACTGAGCTCAATTTCGAACCTGAAGCATAAAGCTATTCTGTATCTCGTATATTCTGCTGGTCTGCGTGTAGGTGAGGTTGTGCGGTTAAAAATTAATGATATTGATAGCCAAAGGATGTTGATCCATGTTCGGCAAGGAAAAGGAAGAAAGGATAGATATACTCTCTTATCTGGATTAACACTTGATATATTAAGGGAATATGTAAGAATGGAAAAACCAAAGGGTTGGCTTTTTCCAGGAGGAAAAGATGGAAGGTTTTTGACGGAACGTGCTGTGCAAAAAGTTTTTTATAATGCATGTCAAGAAGCGAATATGTCAAAGAATGTGACGGTACATTCCTTGAGGCACTCTTTTGCAACACATTTACTGGAGGAGGGTACCGATTTAAGATATATACAGGAGTTATTGGGACATAGCAGCTCAAAAACCACAGAGATTTATACACATGTAACACAGGCTAGTATAAGCAGAATAAAGAGTCCATTAGATCGAATTGTAAATAAATAAAAGTAAACCCATAGTAAATATTCACGAACCAAAGTTCGCAAATACCACCGTATTGGCATAATAAACGAACCAAGGTTCGCAGATGCAATAGATAGGACGGAAATTGCTCGCTGCGCTCACAATTCCGTCCTATCGTGGCGCGGGTTACACCCGCTGATAGGCGGGTTCGCGCTAAAGCGCTCCCAACATCGCCTATCAGCAGGTTTGCAAAATTGCTTTTCCGGACAAGAAAACCCTTGTCCTCCAAAGCAACTTCGCAAACCCGCGCCACGTTAGCCGAAATAACCTATATAAAAGAAAATAGTGGGATACCCACTATTAATTGAATTTAATCTGAAGTTCCTTGCCCAAGGCGTGTGCTATTTTGTGTAATAATTCAACGCTTGCATTATACTCGCCGCTTTCTAAACGAGAAATTGCAGATTGTTTTGTTCCAATTTTATCAGCTAGTTGTTTTTGACTTAAGCCTTGTTCAATCCGAAACTTAATTAGCTCTTTTTTGATATCATAAAGAGGTTTTAATCTATCATATTCTTCTTTAACTTCCGGGCATTGTAACAATTTAGCTTTTACTTCTTCGTGGTTCATGTTTGGTCACTCCTTTGGAGATAGTTTTTCATTCTCTTCAAAGCAATATTAATATCCTTCTTAGGAGTTTTATCAGTAGTTTTTCTAAAAGCATGCAGGAGGACAAATCTTCCTTTAGAATAATGAAAATATAGAATTCGGAAGTTATTAGAACTATGCTTTATCCTTAGTTCCCATAACCCATCAGCAGCTTTAATACTTCTTATGTGGGGTAGACCAAGTGTAAAACCAAACTCGGAGAGCAAATCAATTTCTCTTAATACTTTAGCCTGCTCTTTACTGCTAAGACTACAAACAAAATCAAAAACAGGAGATTTACCTATTTCTGTATAATACTCAACTAAATACACTTTTATCACCCTATCACACTTATATTATATAACATATATGTTATATATTCAAGAAAAACCGGGGTTACTCCGGCTAACACGAGGATTTGCAGCTCCGGCTTGGCGCCTCCGACCTAACTTGACAGTTGTCATGCCTTTTGCTAATTGAGGGGTAGGCTTTTGAGGGCAAAAGTCAAGCCAACCGCCAAGTTCACAAATCCCGGGAACGTTATATAACATGGGAGGCAAGTCCGCCGCGTCCTGCGGCGGGGTATATATGTGTGATTTTAGGGGTTTTTCTATTATGTGCAAGTACGTTATTGCGAATTTTTAGATTTTATATCTTGGCTGCGGAGGTTATTTATATGTTTAATGAGATTTGTATATATGAAGTAAAACTTGACAAGCAAGATGAAGTTGAAGAACTTATGAAAGAGGTAGCTGTATTTTATAAAGAACAGCAAGGTGTTATTGATGTAAAATATATCAAGAGAACCCATCGGCAAAAAGACTTTAATGCAGTAAAATCAGGTGAACCCCCCATTAAGTTAACACGCTACGTGGGCAAAGTTACCTATATGCTATATTGGGTGGTTGAAAATGAAGAAGCACATGCAACGGTTTCAAAACTTGGATTAGAAAAATTTTACAAAAGATGGAATCGCTGTTTGACAATCATGCCTAAAATCTTGCTTGGGGAAAATATTGTGTAAATCAAATGCCTAAACAGTGATAAAAAATAAGCAGCATTATCTTTAATGTTTATGTAATAGGTAGCATGTTTGGGGTTTAAGGGGTCGACGTCCTGTCGACCTCTGAACAGGCGGGACCTCCCACGTTACATAACACGAGGATTTGCGGCTTCGGCTGCGCCTTCGACCTAACTTGACGATTGTCATGCCTTTTGCTAATAGTGGGTAGACTTTTGAGAGCAAAAGTTATGCCAACCGCCAAGTTCGCAAATCCCGGGAACGTTATCCAAAACCGCTAAGCTGTAAAGTGCTGTTTGAAAGACGAACCTCGGATCAATTTCTCTTCTAGGGTTATAAATAGTTCTTTTGGAAGAACAACAATTTAAGATGGAGGTCTACTTTTATGAAAATAAATATTACTAATAAAGAATATTTAATTCTTCTTGACATTCTTTATATTGCAGATTGGATTATGCATGGATTTTACACAGAAGATAGGGTAGCAACAAAAAAGTATAGGGATTTGGAGCAGAAGTTGTTTTCATTAGCTAAGGAGTTTGGCGCAGATGACCTTATTAAACCAGACGGTAAAGATGGAGAGTTCTTTGCTACGAGGAAGTTTGAAGATGAATCGCTGGCCTTGGAATATATCGAAGAATACGAAGAAGAATCTTTTTGGGACGAGTTAATTGAACGCCTAGCGGAGAGGGATCTTGTACATAAATATGGTCCTGAAATAATGAAACTGATTTTCGAAGCTGAAGATATTCACGATGAGTTAGAGAATTTTAAAGAGAAATATGCCAAGGAATTTGAGAAAAATGGACTTAAAAATCTGCGGTTGTCTTGATCAGTATTAAAGTCTTAGGTTTTGCATGAGATTTTTTGCCGCGGCATCGGATAACACGAGCATTCCCACAAGGGGCGGTGGGGCAAGTCTATGGGGTGAGCCGCCCACATCTCCTCTGTCACAAGACTTGCATGTGGGGATGGTAGTCGGGGTAGCAAGTCTTGCGCCAGCCCTTGTGGGACGGACACGCCGGGAATGCCGAGGACGTTATATGATATCACATATCGGAGTAAAGCTTTGTGTTACTTGTTTTAAGAATTTCTTATAAGGGAGGATTCTTTTATGGATAAAATATCAAATCATAAAGAAATTAAAGACCAAATTTTGCAG
>Ga0209643_1000957_pt1 | contig 33712 bp, 31 predicted proteins | sample AutmiccBRH37_all_FD_187383 | JGI IMG/M metagenome (GOLD analysis project Ga0209643, IMG submission 187383) | Deep subsurface microbial communities from Mt. Terri, Switzerland - Autotrophic microbial communities BRH/37_all (SPAdes) (version 2) | ecosystem: Environmental > Aquatic > Deep...
GTGCCGCTGGCTGTTATATATGTGCCGTCTTTGTAGGTGGAGTGGATGTCCACGCCGGGGGCGGCTGCGTCTATTGCCGGGCCGTAGCTGGAGAAGGAGGCCCGCTGGTCGTCTGCGTCGGTGGCGGCTACGGCGAGGCAGTATTCGCTGTAGGCGGCCGGGTAGGATACGTCGGAGGCGCCGCTGTTGCCGGCGGCGCAGCAGATGACGACGCCGCTGTCATGGGCGTATCGCATGGCGTCTTTTAGTGTGGTGCTGGGTGCGTTACCGCCCATGGAGAGGTTGATTACGTTTGCGCCGTGGTCGGCGGCGTAGATGATGCCGGCGGCGACGTCGGCGTATGTGCCGGCGCCCCGGGCGTCGAGTACTTTTACGGGCATGATGCGGCTTTCCCAGGCGACGCCGGCGATGCCGGCGCGGTTGCCGGTGGCGACGCCGGCGATGCCGGCGCGGTTGCCGGTGGCGACGCCGGCGATGCCGGCGCGGTTGCCGGTGGCGGCGGCGGCGATGCCGGCGCAGTAGGTGCCGTGGCCGTGGTCGTCTTCCGGGTGGCTGTCGTCGTTGACGAAGTCGTAACCGGGGATGAGTTTGGCCGCCAGGTCGGGATGGTTTAAGTCGCAGCCGCTGTCGATGACGGCGATGGTGATCTCCCGGCTGCCTTTTTCAATGTCCCAGGCCCGGGGGGCTTTGATGTCGGCGCCGGGGGCGCCGCCGGTCTGGCCGGTGTTGGAAAGGCCCCACTGTTTGTCGAAGGCGGGGTCGTTGGGAATAAGCAGGGTTTCGAGCAGGTAGTTGGGCTCGGCGTATTCTACGGCGGGCTCCTGCCGATACTGCTGCGCTGTTTTTTCGACTGTTCCGCCGTCTGGAATCTGCAGGCGGTAGACGCCGATTTGCGGAAGTTTTTTGCTTTTTCCGATACCGTGTTTCCGGTTTATTTCGTCGATGGTGGCCGTGTCTGTGCCGGCTTTGAATTTTACCAGCAGTTCTTTTTCTTTGAACTGTGGTTTGACGGGTCTGGCCGGTGCGGCGGTTTGTTCTTTTTTCTTTTCCCAGGCGTTGTTTTGCGCAACGGTTATTTTTTGCAGGCGGTTTTCCTGGTCGTAGGCATAGGTGAAATGGGTTTTGCCGGGCAACTCCCAGATGTCCGGCAGGTTTTTTTCGTCTTCCGGGCCGCTGAATGAGGGTTTTTGCTGGAATCTGGTCATGGCGGTACGGTTGCCGGCGTTGTCGTAGGTGTAGCTGTTTGTGTGGTGAATCCTGCCGGAGGAGCCTCCTTTGCGCATGGTTTCGGAGGTCAGCCGGTTTAATGGATCGTATGTGTACTGAATATGATCGCCGTCGGCTGAAGTTATGGCTGTTCTTATGCCGGCTGCGTCGTATTGGTAATTATACGAAGAGATGACCTCCTGAGCATTCACTCTCTCGTTGACCAGCTTTAAGAGCCGGTTCAGGTTGTCGAAGGCATAGGTGGTTCTGGTGTTGTTGGGATAAGTCGCGGACACCAGATTGGATAATTTATCGTAGGCGTAACTTGTGGCTTTGCCCTGCGGGTCGGTGACTTTTGTCAGGCGGTTTAGCGAGTCGTATTCATAAAGGGTTACGCTGCCGTCCTGGTCGGTCATTTTGGTGCGGTTTCCGGACGCGTCATATTCGTAGCTGATGGTGTCGGTGCCCGCCGGTCCGTTTTCTTTTATGAGGCGGCTCAACTGGTCATACTGGTAAGTGGTGGTCCCCCGGTCGTCGCTCATGGCGGTGCGCCTGCCGGTGGTGTCGTACTGGTAGGAAACACTGCTTCTGTCGGGATAGGTTACGCTCACCAGACGGTCGTTTTCATCATATGCATACCGGATGGTGTTGCCGCCCGCGTCGGTTGTGGCGGTCCGGTTGCCGGCGGGGTCGTATGCCATGGTTGTCGTGTGGTCCAGGGGACTGATGACTTCGATAAGCCGGTTGAGCTGGTCATAGTTGTAGGTGGTCCGGTTGTAATTGGCGTCGGTGAAGCCGACCCGGTTGCCTTCGGTGTCGTAGCTGTAAACGGTGGTATGACCAAGGGGGTCGGTGACACCCGCCAACCTGTTGACGCTGTCGAAGGTGTAACTGGTGGTGGTGCCCCGGGGATCGGTGAGGGCGTCGAGGTTACCCGCGGCGTCGTATTGATAGGAAACGGTGTTGCCGCCGGGACCGGTTACCCGCAGGGGCCGGTTCACGGCGTCGTATGCTATGGAGGTGGTGTTGCCCAGGGCGTCGGTGACGGCCGTGCAGTTGCCTGCGGTGTCGTAAGCAAATTGGGTCCGGTTGAGTATGGGATCGATGACGGCGGCAAGGTTGCCGGGGGCATCGTACTCACAGGTGGTGATGCTGCCTTTGGGATCTGTGGCGCTGATTGGATTGCCGCTGCTGTCATAAGCGTAGGAACAGTTATTTCCTGCTGCGTCGATAGCTTTGATGAGGTTGCCCCGGCTGTCGTATTCGTAAGTTGTCTGGTGACTCAAGGGGTCGGTGATGCCGGTGCACAGGTTGTATATGGGTTCGTAGGTGAAGCTGGTGCTGTTGCCCTGCGGGTCGGTGAGACCGGTGAGGTTGCCCCGGTCGTCGTAGGTCATGACGGTGGCGTGGCCGTTCCGGTCGGTGAAGCGGGTTTTGTTTAGATCGCTGTCCCATTGTGATTCCTGACTGTGATTATCGGCGTCCTCGATGCGGGTGATGACCCTGGTGTCGCCGATGACGGTATGGTAATAGGTGGTGGTATGTCCTTTGGAATTGGTGGTGACGGTTTTCCGGTTATCCGGATCGTACTTGAGACTGATGCTGTTGTTGTCGCCGTCATAGGAAAATTTCGTGGCGCGGCCTTTTGTATCGTAGGTGAAGTTGCGCTTGTTGCCTTTCGGGTCGGTGACCGTCAGAAGCTGGTGCTGGTGGGTAAAGTTCTTGTATTCGTATGTGGCGGTGTTGCCGGCCGGGTCGGTGACGGTTTTCAGGTTGTTGTTACCGTCATAGGCGTAACTGATTGAGCGGTCGAGCGAACCGGTGACACTCAAGATCCGATCCTGGGAGTCGTATGTGAAGGTGATCTGGCGGCCGGAGGCGTTTGTGACTGTGTCAAGCCTTTCCCCGTTGTAGGAGAGGGTAATCTGGTTGCCGTTTTGATCTTCTATGTGACTCAGTTTCCCTGCGGTGTTAAACTGGCTGATCACGCCGTGCTTGTCCCGCAGGGTGAAGGTTCCGTCGGCGCTTTTGGTCAGGGTGGAGCGGTTGCCCGCCGGAGTCTGGTAAGTGCCGTCGGGGTTGCGGGTGAAGATTGCCAGTGCCCCGTATCCGTCAAATTCCCGCACGGTAGCGCCTTTGTCTACGAGGTGGGTGTTGTTAGCTGTGGGTCCAGCCGAAGCCGAAGGGGCCCTGGTTTTCGAACTTGGAATTATAGGTCCTGGTGAACTGGAGGGGAATGCCTTTGCCGGGAATAATCAGGTCTTCAAAAACGCTGAACACGTTGCCGGTGGTGACGTTAATGGGGTCGCTGGCCACGGTGGCGTTTGGGTCGGCGGTCGGGCCGTTATTCACCTGTTCCGGGTCGGAAGGCGCAGGGGGTTCTTCTTCTTTGGGCGGTTCTGTCCACCAGAACTGGGCGGCCATGAAGGAGGCGCCTTCGATGGCCAGAGGTTCGGTTAGGGTGGTGACGCTGCCACCGGTGATGTTGATTAAGGCTGATTCGGTACGGGCGTATGAAATGATGCCGTTCTGGTCGGTGGTCAGGGTGATGGTTTCGGTGTAGTTGTTATGGCCGGGCAGACGGAAGGTGGCGGAAAGCTGTTTGCCGGCCACCGGGTTGCCGGTTGAATCGAGAAGCCGGGCTTTCAAGCTTAAGCTGAAGGTGTTCCGGTACTGCCGGGAGTTTTCGATGCAGGATGAGATGTTCGCGTCGGCTATATAGTCAACCAGCGGCGGTAAGGATAAGGCGAGATCTGCGGCGGTGTTTAAGTTTTTGCTTAAGGCGGCAACCGGTACCGGCAGAATTGCCGGGGTCCCTTTGTTTTCTCTGCCGTTTAAGGTGAAAGTGTACTCCAGCGGTTTGATCTGCCAGGTATTCGCTTCGGAGAGGGTATGGTCAGGGGTGACGATAAGGGTTTCGGTGAGGTTAACGCTGTATTTGCCGGGTGTGGTCTCGGACAACCGGCCGGTGTATCCGATGGTTGGCACGGTAAAGTCTATCGCTGCGCCGGAGAGTACCTCTGTTTCGGTTTTCAAGGGGTAAATGCTGAGGTAAGCTTCACTCCGGACCGTTACCTCGTTGTTTTCCCCGGTAACGGAGAAGCCGGAGAGTTTTCCCTGCAGCACCAGGGAGTCGTCGGGAATGATGAGGGTGCGCGGGCTGTTTTCTCCCGGCGACAGTTCGCACCAGGCCACACTGCCCACCAGGAGCAGGAAGACCAGGACGGCTACGTTTACCATTACCAGTACTGTTTTCTTTGAACCTATCATTTTTTCCCTCCAACTTTTCGTTTTTTCCCCAGGCAAACGACAAAAAGCCTGCCACCGGTTTAACCGTAGCAGACTTTCTTTTCCCCTTTTGCTGTTAAAACTCCGTTTTCTGTCGCGTCTGTGCTACTTTATCAACGGCAACCCGGCTGTCCTGGCAAGTGTCGCTTTAGACCCGTAGCTTTGCGTCCCTGCCTTTCGGCAGGTTTGCCTTTTTCATTTTGCTGATATTTTATCCTTTGCTGGGTTTTTTTGCAATAGTTCCCTGGAAAAAAAAATTTTGCCATCGACTTTTGTTGACATGAAAGCAGGTAATAGGGTACAATTTGACCGGTTTATATCCGGAATATACTGGTAGAAAGGTGTGTGTGCGGCCGGTGCGAAGAGGGGAGGGGTCCGGGGTTAAGGAGAATGTTTCTGCGGCAAAGCTCTTTGTTTTGCTTCTGGTCAGGCCTTCCGCCGGCGTCAACCGGATTCTGCGGGAGAAACCCGGGTTTAAAGGTATCGTGTTTTTTCTGCTGGGGATCGGTACGCTGCGGGGAATGGCGGAAGGGGTCTGGATTCTTTCCATGCAGGGGCGACTCGGCCAGGTTTTGAGCGCTCCACCGCTGCTCAAGGCATACCTGCTGCAGGGACTGCCTTTTGTACTGTCCAATGTTACCACTGCTTACGTGAGATGGGCGGCTTTCGCCGTCGTGCCTTTCCTGTGCGGGGTGTTTTTCGGCGGCAGGGGAAGATTTGAGGATTTTTTAAGGATTTACGGTGTTGCGCTGGGCATTTTTCTGGTTACCATTATGCCCAACTTCGCCTATCTTTTTGTGAAGCTGCCGGTAATCCGGTTTAATGTTTCGGAGGTGTACAACCCGACCATCGGGATCGGGCAGGTGCTCACTTCCTGCTGGCTGGTTTATGTTTCTTACCGGGCGGTTATGGTTGTTCACAAACTGCCCCGGTTCGAGTCGTTTTTTGCCGGGTTGCTGGTGCCGCTGCTCAATATCGGGATTCTGGTGCTGGGGGCGGCGGTTGTGTTCAATTTCCCGTCTCTGGCGCTCTTCTCTCAGAAGAAGGTGTTCAGCTTGTCTACTGCTGGTTTTACAGTGGCTACACTGATGGTTGTTCCCGTTTTTCTCTGGCTGGGATACGCTGTTGATAAAAGGATACACGTAAGGCTGGCTGGATCGAAAGAAACTTCTCACAGCAACAGATGACCTCCTTTTTTTGAAGGTATATCTTCTTGGTATTGGATGGGAAAGATGTTTAAGAACTTTATGAATTCTCTTGAAATAGCTAGAAAAAAAATAAATGATCCACTTTTTATGTTAGAAAACCGTGCAAACATTCGTATTTTATAAAGGAATCTGCTAAAATGAGTTTTATGGATGCAGTGCTTTTTATATTAAAAGGGTTGAAAAAAACCCTGCAGATAGAGATAGATGAATGGTTTGAACTTTTAGGTGAAGAAATTACTATGACAAAGCAAGCATTTTCACAACTTAGACAAAAGATTAAGCCTGAAGCCTTTATGCAGCTTAATGATAGTTTTATTAGCTGGTTTTATAATGATGATAACTTTAAATAATATAAAGGTTATAGATTACTTTCAATTGATGGTGGTGTTACAGAAATTTAGAATACTATTAATAATAGAGATCATTTTGGATACTATTAATACCAAAAATGACACGAACATTAATAGAGTGTTTTTATGAAGATGATATAGAAATACGAACAATGCTATTTGATAAAGCAATGAAAAAAATTACAAAAAATCTTGTTCCAATAAGGACGGATAGAAGTTTCCCCCGAAGGGAGCCTTCGAGGAAAAACAAATATCCAGTTAACAAAAAACGCTCTATGTAATATTCTGTAAGTTAAGCTTTATGACATTGGACTGCCGTCCCCTGTCGCACAAATAATTCTGTGTAAATGAAAATATTACCAATGGTTTTGATGGGTATTTGTGGTAAACAGCATTTGAAACCAATGGGGTCAGCCCTTGACATAGGACAAGCGTCCTGGATTTTCACCACGTCATTTTGGGCGCAAAGCGAAGCCGACTGACCCTAAGGCCAGCCGGCTTTCTATGTTCTTTACCGTTGAGGGGTATCCAATCCAACACTGGCGGTTGCTCCGATGGCTCCGGCGGTTTGCTGGCTGAGAGCTGCTTCTCCCAGGGCCACCAGCCTCTTGGTGATGTTACCACCGACATATCCGTTCTGCCTGGAGGTAAGCTGACCCTTATCAATCTGATTGTAGTTGGAAAGGCCCAGCTCATTGGCAACCTCGAACTTCATCGCATCCAGAGCATTACCGGACCCAGGGACAACATGCGTATTGCTGTTACGCGCCATTTTCATTTATCCCTCCTTTATTTTTGATGATACTATTTTGTCCTTTCAACCATCGAAAATACATAGTATTAATTGGATTGCAGTGCATATATTATATTTTATTCCATTCCAGTATTTGCACAGCAATATCATAAAGATTAGTGATACCTGATTTTCTTTTTAACATGCAAATATTATTTACTCGTATTAAAAATAAAAACCACAGCAAATATGTGGACCGACTGTTAAAAACCGCCTTGTTATTTTAAAATATTTAATTAATACTGCTTAACTTATCCTATGGCCAAAAAACCAAAACCCTTGTACCTGTTGTTGATTTCCCTGGCCAGAGCCCTGTTCTCAGACGAACGAAGCCCCGGATCCCTTTCCACCAGTCGCCTGGCCTCCCGGGCGGCCACTTCCAGCGCCCTTATGTCCCTCACCGGATCGGCAATCCTGTATAGTATTTCTCCAGACTGCCGGGTTCCGAACAATTCCCCCGGCCCCCTCAAATCCAGATCCTTTTCTGAAAGCACAAAACCATCGGATATGGTCCTCATGGCCTCAAGCCTGGCTGCCGCCTGATCACCCCTGGCATCTGATATGAGGTAACATCTGGATGAGTACCCGCCCCTGCCAACCCGTCCCCTCAGTTGATGCAACTGGGCCAGGCCAAAACGATGGGCGTCCACCACCGTCATAACTGTGGCATTGGGCACATCAACACCCACCTCAATCACGGTGGTGCTGACCAGGACATCCACCAGACCGCACCTGAAGCGCGACATTATATCCTCCTTATCCTCGGCCCTCATACGGCCATGCAGCAGGTCAACCCTGCAGCCGTCAAGGGCGCCCCCGGCCAGCAGCTCTTTCAGTTCAACGGCGGCCTGCAGGTCGGTTTTTTCCGATTCCTCAACCAGAGGGCATACTATGTAAGCCTGGCGGCCCCGGGATACTTCTTTTTTGATGGCGCTATAAACATACCCAGCCTGGGATCTGACGCAGACATAGGTTTCCGTCGGCTTCCTTCCCGGCGGTAAGCCTCTTATGGAGCTTATATCCAGATCTCCGTAAACGGTCATGGCCAGAGTCCTGGGGATTGGCGTGGCGGTCATTACCAGCACATCCGGACTTTGTCCCTTTTGACGCAGCAGCGCCCTTTGCCTGACACCGAAGCGGTGCTGCTCGTCAATAACCGCCAGGGCAAGGTTCTTGAACTGAACATCCCCCTGTATGACGGCATGGGTTCCCACCACCACCTGAATTTCACCGGTTTTTATTGCTGCAAGCAAATTTTCCCTTTGCTTTTTCTTCATTCCCCCGGTGATCAGTGCCACTGAAATTCCCATCTGGTTGAAATATTCTTTTATGTTTATGTAGTGCTGACCTGCCAGTATTTCAGTGGGGGCCATCAGGGCTGCCTGGAATCCTCCGCTCACCGCCCTTATCATGGCCAGAGCGCAAACCACGGTTTTGCCCGCCCCAACATCTCCCTGGAGCAGACGGTTCATGGGATAGGGATACTGCATGTCTTTTTTAATTTCTTCCCAGGCCTGACCCTGTCCGGGTGTTATTGTAAAGGGCAGCCGGGCCATAAACTCCCTTTCCAGATGGTCGACGGAGGGATAAGAGTGTTTTTTTTGCTTCTGTCTGCATATCTTCCTGACCACAGCCACCATCACCTGGTGGATAAGCAGTTCCTCAAAAATCAGCCGCCTTCTGGCCATCCCCAACTCCTCCCGGGAGCCGGGAAAATGAACCCTGTTTAATGTGGTCCGGAGTTCTGGAAGTACATACCTGACCGTTATGTCCGGGGGTATGAATTCTCTCATATAGTCCCCCCACTGGTCCAGGGCGGTTTTTATCATTGATCTGACCAACCTCTGGCTCAGTCCCTCGGTGAGAGGGTAGATGGGAACTATGCGGCCCGTATTAATCATATCGCCGCCATCTTCCACCTCATAGTCCGCCACCTGCACCTGCAGCTCAGTATGAAAAAGGTGTATCTTTCCGGTTACCAAAAGGCCGGTGCCCACCGGGATACGGTTTCTGATAAAGGGCTGATTATACCAGACCGCAACCACCCGGTCCGTGCCGTCATGAATGAAAATCCTGGTGACAGTCAGTCCTTTTCTGGGCCTCTTTTCTTCCCCCCCGGTGACCACGCCCCTTACTGTGGCCTGCCGGCCGTTTTGATAGGCCCTGGCGGGCATGAGCCTGCTGCGGTCGTCATAATCCCTGGGAAAATAATAAAGCAGGTCCCCTATGGTACTGACGCCCATTTTTCTTAACAGGCCAACCCTTTTAGGACCGACATTTTTCAAATACTGAACGTCTTTATCCCAAATATCACCGCCGCTCACCCGCATAACCCCCAAAAAATTCAACAGCTCTTTACATCACCGGTGAAATTTTCTATTTCTTTTTTTTCAAAATGAACTGAATGCCCTGGTCAGGATCACTCCAGAAATCCACTAGGCGGAAGCCCTCCCCGACCAGTTTCCGGCACTGCTTTATGGCGTCTTCCATATGGCTGAGGAAAACTTCCCCGGTCTTGTCGTTAAGGTCCGGAGTATTATCCATTGTAACCTTTTCCTCAATATAATTACCTGAGTCAATCGGCTTTTCCACTTTTATATCAGACATGTATACACCCCTTTCTTAATAATGCCTAATTATATCTACTCCAAATAATTACTGTCAAGAACTTGAATATCCCGGACACCCGGCAAAACCGGATGCCCAGAAATGAAAATCAGCTTGCACCGTTAATTATTTTTTGGTAAAATGACAAGGTGGTCTTCAAAAGGAGGTGTTTTCATGGCAAGAATATGCGCTGTATGCGGAAAAGGTATTCAGGTGGGGATGCAGGTTAGCCACTCCCATATCCGCACTAAAAGAACCTGGTCGCCTAATCTGCAAAGGATAAAAGCATTGGTGGACGGCACACCCCGGAGAATACTGGTCTGTACCCGCTGCATCAGAAGCGGCAAGGTTCAAAGGGCTATATAAGAAAACGCCCTGACGGGCGTTGCCCTCAATATGGCATATACTTTCCTTAACGATAAAAAACGGCTGAAGGCCGTTTTTTTGTGAGGATATCTGGCTGTTCCCCCCTTATTCTTTTAGCTTGTAAGTTTTTGATTGCTGAGAGCTACATCCTGGTTTTAATCCTTTCCAGTGCCCTTTCGGTGTTTTCCCTGGTGCCAAAGGCCGTGAGCCTTAAAAAGCCCTCTCCGCCCGCCCCGAAGCCCGCCCCCGGGGTTCCCACCACATGGGCGTCCTTCATCAGCCTGTCGAAGAATTCCCAGGATCCCATGCCGTTGGGAGTCTTAAGCCAGACATAGGGGGCGTTCACCCCTCCGAATACCTTGTATCCGGCCTTCTGCAATCCTTCCCTGATGATCCTGGCGTTCTCCATATAATAATCTATCATTTCACGCACCTGCTTTTTGCCCTCCCCGGTATACACTGCCGCAGCCCCCACCTGCACAGGATAAGAAACCCCGTTAAATTTGGTGGTCTGTCTCCGAAGCCATAAAGAATTCAGGCTGTGGGCCGCTCCACCCGAGTCATAGGCGGTGACCTCCTTTGGCACCACGGTATAGGCGCACCTGGTACCGGTAAAGCCTGCGGTTTTGGAAAAACTCCTGAACTCCACCGCCACTTCCCGGGCCCCCTCAATCTCATAAATGCTGTGCGGGACGCTTTCTTCTCTTATATAAGCCTCATAGGCCGCGTCGAAAAGTATAATGGACCGGTTTTCCCTGGCGTAGTCCACCCACTTTTTCAGTTCCTCCCTGGAAAGGGTCACGCCGGTGGGATTGTTGGGGAAGCACAGATAAATCATGTCCACCCTTTTTTCGGGCAGCGCCGGCTTCATACCGCTCTCTTCGGTGCAGGGGAGATATACTATCCCGTTAAACTGCCCTTTTTCATTCACCTTTCCGGTTCTCCCGGCCATTACGTTGCTGTCCACGTAAACCGGGTATACCGGGTCGGTGACCGCCAGTATATTGTCCATGCCGAAGATCTCCTGGAAGTTGGCGGTGTCGGTTTTGGCGCCGTCACTTACAAAGACCTCTTCTACAGATAATTCCACTTTGCGGCTGCTGAAATCATTGTCAATGATCAGGCGGATGAGGAATTCGTAGCCCTGTTCGGGGCCGTAACCCCTGAATGTTTCCTGGCGGGCCATTTCCTCCACACCCTTTTTCATGGCCTCGATCACGGCAGCCGGAAGAGGCCTGGTCACATCCCCAATCCCCAGCCTGATGATATCGGCGTCCTGGTTATTTATTTTAAACTGGTTGACCCTGCGGGCTATTTCCGAAAAGAGGTAACTGCCGGGCAGCTTAAGATAGTTTTCGTTCACATGCGCCATTTCTGTTTCTCAATCTCCTTCTAATTTTCTTTCGAATTACTCTATTCCCTTGATCAGGTTGGCCATTTCAATGGCTGTTACCCCTGCGTCCCATCCTTTGTTTCCTGCCTTTGTGCCGGCCCTTTCAATGGCCTGCTCTATGGTGTCGGCGGTAATCACCCCGAATATCACGGGAACACCGGAATCCAGACCCACCTTGGCCACACCCTTGGAAACCTCTGAGGCCACATAATCAAAGTGCGGGGTGGCGCCCCTGATAACGGCGCCCAGGCAAATAACGGCGTCAAAGCGCCCCAGTGAAACCATCTTGCCGGCCACCACGGATAACTCAAAGGCTCCTGGAACCCAGGCCACCTCGACATCCTGATCTTCCACGCCATGGCGCTTCAGGGCATCCAAAGCCCCTGACATGAGCTTGTTGGTTATAAACTCGTTAAAACGCCCCACCACCAGACCAAAGCGCAGCCCCTGACCCAGCAGATGACCTTCAAATACCTTTACCATTAATTCTCCTCCTTTTCTCTTCTATTTTTCAAGTATATTGAGCAGGTGCCCCAGCTTGCGTTTTTTAGTGGCAAGGTAAAAACGGTTATTTTTGCCCGGGCGGATTTCCACCGCAACTCTGCCCACCACCTCCAGACCATGCCCTTCCAGCCCTGCAATCTTTCTGGGGTTATTGGTTATCAACCTGATCCTGGTCAGCCCCAGATCAGCCAGTATTTGAGCCCCAAGGCCGTAATCCCGCAGGTCTGCGGGGAACCCCAAGGCCTCGTTGGCTTCCACCGTATCCTTACCCATATCCTGCAGCCTGTAGGCCCTTATCTTGTTCAGCAGGCCGATGCCTCTCCCTTCCTGACGCATATAAAGGAGAACCCCGGCTCCTTCCCGTTCAATCATGTTCATGGCGGCAGCCAACTGATCCCCGCAGTCGCATCTCTGGGAACCAAAAACGTCCCCGGTAAGGCACTCCGAGTGCACCCTGACCAGAGGGGCTTCCATCTGGTCAAGGTCCCCCTTCACCAGGGCTATGTGTCCCTTCCCGTCCAACAGGCTTTCATAGGCCACCGCCAGGAAATCGCCATGCTTGGTGGGAAGCTTTGCGGAGTCCACCCTCCTGACCAATTTTTCGGTCTTTCTGCGGTACAGGATCAGGTCGGCAATGGTGGCCATTTTCAGATGGTGTTTCCGGCAGAATTCCATCAGTTCAGGTACCCTTGCCATGGTGCCGTCTTCTTTCATTATCTCGCAGATAACCCCCGCCGGATACATGCCGGACATCCTGGCCAGATCTACGGCGGCCTCAGTATGGCCCGCCCTGCGCAGCACTCCGCCATCCTTGGCCCGCAGCGGGAAGATGTGTCCCGGCCTGCGCAGTTCGTCCGGCTTGGTGGCCGGGTCAAGAATGGCTGTAATGGTGGCCGACCTCTCGTGGGCAGATATTCCAGTGGTGGTGTCCTTGTGATCCACCGATATGGTGAAGGCCGTGCCGTGCGGATCGGTGTTGTTGGTCACCATGGCCGGAAGTTCAAGCTGATCAAGCCTTTCCCCCAGTATGGGCAGGCATATCAGCCCCTTGCCGTGTGTGGCCATGAAGTTCACCGCTTCGGGGGTGGCCTTTTGGGCGGCCATGATCAGGTCACCCTCATTCTCCCTGTCCTCATCATCCACCATAACCACCATTTTACCCTGGCGCAAATCCTCAATAATTTCCTCAATGGTGTTAAACTTAAAGTCCATTTTTCTTCCTCCTATGTCATGAAACCCTTTTCGGCCAGAAAGTCCAATGTGATTGCCCCGCCGGATCCTTCGGTTTTCCCGTTTTCCCGAACATTTAAAAGCCTTTCTATATATTTACCCACCAGATCTCCCTCCAGGTTTACGGTATCCCCCGCCTTTTTATATCCCAGCGTAGTCATGTGAGCGGTGTGGGGTATCAGGGATACCCGGAAGTAAGTTTCACTGAAATCAACCACCGTCAGGCTTGTGCCGTCTATGGACACCGACCCCTTTTTAATTATATAGCGCATCAACCCGGGAGGGGCTGAAACCGTTATGAGGGTGGCAATGTCATGCCTTTCCCGGCGGGTTATGGTGCCCACCCCGTCGATATGCCCGCTGACCATGTGTCCCCCCAGCCTGTCCCCCAGCCTCATGGCGCGCTCAAGATTCACTTTGTCCCCGGATTTTAATGCGGCCAGATTTGTTTTGGCCAGTGTTTCTGCCATCACATCGGCCACGAAGTAGTTCCGGTCAAATTCCACCGAGGTAAGGCAAACACCGTTTACCGCTATGCTGTCCCCGGTCTTCATGTCTTCCAGTATCTTTCTGGCGTCGATGTGAATGCGGGCGGAGTCAGCCCCCCTTGAAATTCCCCGGACAACACCCAGTTCCTCCACTAAACCCGTAAACATAGATTAACCTCACTGATTCGAAATATATCCCTCAACAAGTATGTCATCCCCAATCCTGGTCACCCTTACCCTCTCCAGCAGTGTTGCCCCGGCAACAGTTTCGGAACCCTGACCTCCCAGAGGGCCGGGGGCCTCCACCCCGCCGATGAGCTTGGGGGCTATAAACCATTCCACCTTGTCCACACCGCCGGAAGATATGGCCGAGGCATGGACCTGCCCGCCCCCCTCTATGAGCACGCTGGTTATCCCTCTGCGGGCCAGCTCGGTAAATACCGCCTTCATGTCCACCCTCCCCTCACTTTCCGGGAGGGCTAACACCTCAGCGCCAGCCTTCTTTAATAACCCAACCCTTTCCTCCGGGGCCTTGGTGGTGGTAATTATTAATACAGGGGCCTCCGAAGAGCTGTTAATCACCACTGATCCCGGAGGTGTCCTGGCCTGGCTGTCCAGCACCACCCTGACCGGGTCCCTGCCTCCCTCCGGAAGCCTGGTGGTTAGCGAGGGATTATCGGCCAAAACAGTGTTCACTCCCACCATAATGGCATCATACCTATCCCGGAGCCGGTGTCCATACTCCCTTGCCTTTGGACCTGTGATCCATCTGGAGTCCCCGGTCCGGGTGGCGATCTTTCCGTCCAGGCTTACGGCGGCCTTTAGCACCACAAAGGGCTTACCGGTGGCGATATATTTTATGAATACCTCGTTAAGCCTGCTGGCCTCCTCCTCCATGACTCCCCAGACAACCTCCAGCCCGGCCTGCCTCAGCCTTGCAAATCCCTTGCCGGCCACCAGGGGATTGGGGTCGGTCATGGCGGCCACCACCCTGGCCACTCCGGCATTTATTACGGCCTCGGTGCACGGGCCAGTCCTGCCGTGATGGCAGCAGGGCTCCAGGGTGACATAGAGGGTTGATCCCCCGGCCCCATCCCCGGCATCCCTTAAGGCCATAACCTCGGCGTGGGGAGTTCCCGCCCCGGCGTGAAATCCCCGGCCCACAACCTTGCCTTCCTTCACCAGCACCGCCCCCACCATGGGATTGGGGCTGGTGCGGCCAATGGCTGTGGCGGCCAAATCCAGAGCCATTTTCATATACTTTGTGTCCTCCAAGTTCCACCTCCAAAAAACAACAAAACCCCAGGAAATATACCCCGGGGAATGATCACACAAAAGGATATCCATTACGTCTCACGACGCAGATAACCATACGTAATCCACCTTCTACCATCCAGACTTTAAGGGTCCTGTAATGTAAAAGACCCGTTAACTGTCGGCCCCGGCTTTCCACCGGATCAACCCTTGCGGGCTCGCGGGCTCGGCCACAAATTGCGCCACACCGCCGGTAGGGAATCCCACCCGTCCCCGAAGGCAATTTTTTTTATTTATTATAGGCTCATTATACGGGTGTGTCAAACATAAGTTTTCCGAAAGCAGTCAGCTTATATCGGACTTCCCCAGTTTTCGTCTGTACCTCTGCAGCTCTGCAATGATGTCGGGTATCCTGTCAATGGTGGCCCTTCGCCTGTAATAGTCCCGAGGTACCCTGCACTCCATCAGACAGCTGTAAAGCACGGAAAGTTTAAGGTGTGTGACTCTGGGCAGCATGGCCACATCGCCCCCCAGCCTGTGCCAGGCCCGGGTGAAGAAAATCATTCTACTGTCTTCCTGCAATTGAGGGGAAAGCTCACCGGATATCTCAGTGCCCATTCCCTCCAGGGAGGGATTTATCATTTCCAACATTCTCTTGTTCTTCCTCAGTTCCTCCACCAGCTCGTCTATAATAAAGAGTCTCTTTTCAATCACTTCCTGCCTTCTTACCGCATGATAATACCAAACCGTTACTATTACACCGTACAGTGTCAGGAGGCCTCCCAGGGCAGCCTCGTTGAATCCTGATATAAACCAGCGGCTGTTAACGTCCTCCCGCATGGTGGAAAAGGCCACCGGCGCAATGAATCCGGTCCAGCGGGCGTTGACCAGGTAATGTATCAACTCCCTGTTTACCGCCAGTATCAGCCATACAATCAGGGGGCTGAAAAAGACCACAAATCCAGTAATCAACCAGCGTAATAATCTAAATGAATGTCTTGCGGGACGTCCCATAAAAAGGCAGAGCCTGTTCCAGCCGTGCTTCATTGACTGCCTTACGCCGCCCGAACGGGAAACCGCCATCTATCCACCCCCCATATAAGAACGGCTTTTTCATCTGAATTGGCGCAAGCATCGTTTATGATATAATGCCAATAATTATCCCCTGTTAAACAATATAAACCTACTTGCCCTGTGGAATTAAAGCATTTACTTATCACTCAATTGACAATATAATTATATTTTAGAATATTTATTATTAAGAGGTGGGGGTTGTTGCTGCAAATGTCAAGTGAAAGAATGGGTACCGGCCTGATCCCTCCGCATGTAAAAGGATTCCTGAAATGGGCCGAGGAAGATCCGGAAGGTTTCTGGGAAGATGCCGCGCTCAAGGCATCCCATGATATTCACTGGTTTAAGAAATGGGACAAGGTTTTTAATTGGGAATACCCCCATTTCCAGTGGTTCATGGGTGGATTAACCAACATATGCTATAACTGTGTTGATTACAACATAAAGCGCGGACGGGCAGGCAGGGCGGCCATCGTGGCGGAATCGGGCGAAACCGGCGAGGTCAGGACTGTCACCTATGCGCAACTGTTTTCTTTAGTCAAGCAGTACGCCGCAGCCCTAAGGGGAATGGGCGTAAAGAGAGGCGACCGGGTTGCCGTTTATATGCCCTCAGGAGTGGAGTCGGTCACAGCAATGCTGGCCTGCGCCCGCATTGGGGCAGTCCATGTGGTTATATTCGCAGGCTTCTCCTCCAATGCGGTGGCGGACAGGGTAAATGCTTCAGGAGCCCGGTTTGTGCTGACCCAGGATGAGGGCTCCAGGAGGGGCAAACCTGTTGAACTCAAACCCATCATCGACGATGGCCTGTCTAAGTGCCCCCCCGGCCAGGTAATCAAGGTGGCCGTTCTGAGGAAAAGCGAGGAACGCGCATACCCCATGCTGAAAGGTAGAGATATATACTGGGATGAATTCCTGGCCGGCGGTGAGGGATTTAGTTCCGATTACGAGCTTATGGAGGCCAATGACCCGCTGTTCCTGCTTCCCACCTCCGGCACCACGGCCAAGCCCAAGATAACGGTGCAAAAGCACGGCGGCTACCAGATGTATGTTTACTGCATGGGCAAGTGGATATACGGGTTAAAGGAAACCGATGTCTGGTTCGCCACATCTGATATAGGCTGGATTGTGGGACACAGCTTCAACGTATACGGGCCGCTCCTGACCGGTTGCACCACCTTGCTCTTTGAGGGGACCCCGGACTACCCCCGCAAGGATATGTGGTGGGAAATGGCTTCCCGGAACAAGGCCACCGGGCTGTGGCTCTCCCCCACCGGAGTAAGGGGGATGATGAGGCTTGGCATTGAGAATGCCGAAAAACACGACCTCAGTTCGGTGGAAAGAATATTCTGCGCCGGCGAGGTGCTGAATCCCCCGGCTTGGAAATGGCTGCAGGAAGATGTATTCAAGAATAGAATACCGGTGATGGATCACATGTGGCAGACCGAAACTTCCGGCCCTATATTCGCAAATCCTTACGGCCTGGGCATTATACCCATCAAGCCAGGCTCGGCCCACATACCGGTCCCCGGCGTGGTTGCCCGGGTGGTTGACGAGAAAGACGGGAAACCCCTGGCCCCGGGAGAAAAGGGAGTGGTGGTGATAAAGCGGCCCTTCCCGGGACTGGTTTCCGAGCTTTGGGGCGATCCCGACGGGCTCAAGACCAATTATTGGGAAAAGATGGAATCCACAAAGGGATCTTACTACTGCGGAGACGCGGCTGCCATGGATGAAGACGGATACCTGTGGTTTGCCGGGCGGTCCGATGAGGTAATCAAGATCGCGGCCCACCGCATAGGCACAGTGGAGGTGGAAAGTTCCCTGATAGGTCACCCGGCCGTGGTGGAGGCCGGTGTATCCGGTGTTCCCGACGAACTGAGGGGCGAGGTGGCCTGCGCCTTCGTGGTATTAAAACAAAACTATGAACCCTCGGAAGAACTTAAAAAGGAACTGATCACTCACATCCGCAAGACCATGGGCGCCATCGTTGTAATGAAGGACATACAGTTCGTAGGGTCGCTGCCCAAAACCCGCAGCGGAAAAATAATGCGCAGGGTCATGAAGACCCTCATGATGGGCAATGAACTGGGTGACCTGTCCACCATCGAGGAGGAGGCCTCGGTTTCAGAAATAAGGGACGCCATTTTAAAGATGAAATAATGCTAAAATTAAGAAGGCCCACTGATGCGGGCCTTCTTATTTCCTGAAAACAGAACTCAGAATTCATAATTCAGTCAACAGTGCCGTCACTGTTTTCCACAATGCTCTGTTCCACAGCTTCTCTGTGGTTTGCCTCCAGTTCCACCTTGACATCCTTGACCTTTTTCTCAAAATCCTTGAAACCCATACCGGCTCCCTCCTGATTTAGGCGGATTTTACCGGTTATTATATCCATTTTTATATGTATTATACCTTATTAGTCCGGATCCACCAAGCTATGCAGCTCTTCCTTCATTTCGGGGTGAACCACCATTATTAGAATATCGTCAGACTCTATAATGTTATCTGCCCGGGGCGAAACTATCTCTTCGCCGTTCCGGTATATGGCCAGCACCGTTGCCCCGGTTTTTCCCCTGAATTCAGCCTCCATGAGAGACTTCCCCACCAGGGGGGAAAAGCGGGTCACCTTTATCTCCTCAATTTTCTGGAACCTTCCGGCCATTTTAAAGGTGTAGTCCAGAAGGTCATTCATCAGTTTTTCTATTTCATTATTAAGCATGTCCCTTTCCCTCAACAGGAAATGCAGTCTTTCCTGAACATCCCTCAGTATCTGGCGCTGGCCGCTCTGGGCCAGAAAGGCCTCAGCCGCCTTTTTGGACCTTACCACCACGCCCACCCCGGGTGAAACATTTACTATCCCGGTGTCCTGCAGCAATGTCAGCGCCCTGCGTATAGTCTCCGGGGATACGTTATACTTACCGGCCAGGGTAGATCGGCCAAATACCTTTTGGCCTTCACGGTACTCACCTCTTACTATCCTGGAGGCTATGTCAATGGCAATATTGACATAGCGGGCCATTGAGCTGCCTGTATTGTCCATTTAATATTCAGTGCTCCTTTAAGAGAACAATCTAGGAGGCTGTTGAAAAAGTCCATCTGCGGCGTTGCGGCGGCGGCTTCAATGCTCAACGTACAAGGAGTACGCCTCCGCTTGAAGCCTTGCCGCGCCTTGCATCTGGAGCTTTTTGAACAGCCTCCGGTTGTAGTCGAATAAGTACTTTGTTGACCTCTTAATATAGTTTTGCAACACTCTCCTAGCGGTAATAAAAAATGAGGTCAGATTATTTCCCCCAGGTTCAAGAGGAGCCACAGCTGGTCTTTCTTCTTCACCACGCCCTTCAGATAGTCCACACTGTCCCCGGCCACCGAGGGAGGTTCGATTTCGTCTTCGCTGAACCTGCCCACCTCCAGGACAATATCCACTATCATGCCCACCTTTTGCCCCCCGTTCTCCACAACAATGATTCTGGTATCCTCGCCGTACTGGCTGACTGGAAGGTTCAGACGCTTATTCAAGTTGATTACCGGCACTATGCTGCCACGAAGGTTTATAATTCCTTCCACATAATGCTTGGTGTTGGGAACCCTGGTAATGTTGCTCATGCGGATTATTTCCTGGGTTTCCTGAATCGGAAGGGCATACTGCTGCTCGTTGAGCTGAAAGATGACTAACTGTTCTTCTGATTTCACAGGGTGATACCCCCTTATATTTAGCGTATAGGTGCGTGATACTAATCCGATGCATTAAGAATATTTAACATATTTCTGCAAAATCCTCCTGCAAAATAAGAATATCGCTAAATATTTGCAAAAGTTATTGCTTCCTCCTGAAAGAATCCGAAATTAGCGGGGTCCGGTATTGAGGAATGGGGAATGAGGACACTCTTAGCTTATAGCTTATAGCTTATAGCTTATAGCTTATAGCTCCCATTATGTGCCGGATGATGATGTCGTGGTCGGTTTTCTTTATATCCACGAACTCCACCCCCACAAGGTACTTCCCGACGCCGGGGGCCGGGGGAACTGTCCTGGTTACCACGGATAGCACATTCAGCTTACGGTAGCTGTTATACGCCGGCAGGATGAACTGCAGTATTATCCTGCTCCCCTGTCCGGTATACTCATCAACCTCCAGTTCCATTCCACCGGCGCTGATGTTTGTGGCGCCCGCCTTTTTAAATAAAGGTTCAGCTCCGGTTTCCGGCTGTATGGCGTATTGTATTCTCAACAATCTCTTTACCCTTACAAATCTCCTCTTGTCTTCCTTTACAGGGCCGTGAACCAAAGTCCTCCCGGCCTCTTCTTCCCTGTCCTTCCCGTATAATCCCCTGTCAGAAGACTTTTGAGCCCGGTCACCGCCATGGTTCCCGCCTGCTTCCCTTGCAGTGGCTTTGGGTAGTGTTTTTTTTAGTTCACCCAGGAGTATATCTCTGAAGGGGTTGTCGATCAGTATTTCACCCTTGTCTATGCGGGTAACGGAAGAAATATACTCCGTGGAGCTGTTTCTCTTATAATCGTATATTCTTCCTTTCAGGTGAAATCGCAGCACCTTCGGAAACATGCGCATTCCCCATTTCTTAGCTTCCGGGTTGCAGTGATTCCACGGTGATCGCCCGCCGGTTTCCGCTTTTGAACATTATGAGGGCAGGCCAGCTCGACCGGAAATAAATACCTATACATATAATATCGTAAATAGCCAAATAAAAATAAAGGCGGGAGGTTTGGGTATCACATATTTTTTTTTCGCTATTTTTCGAGGTTTTATTTAAGAAAAAACCCTGGAAAGCTGAGGTTGTCCGGTAAAAGCCCCCTGCAAAAGACAAAGGCTGCGGTATCTTTCCATCGGCCTTTGTCATCTATATCTATTTCCTGGGCTGATCCTGCTCTTTTATCGCCGATTTTCTTATTTCCCTGACGGCCTGTCCGGGATCGGGCCGTCCGAAAACCGATGACCCGGCCACCAGTACGGTGGCCCCGGCCTCTACCGCCAGGGGTGCGGTTTTGATCCCTATTCCCCCGTCCACCTGTATCTCGGCAGGCGATCCGGCGGTCTGCAACATGTCCCTGATGGTTCTTATTTTGGGCAGCATTGCACTGATCAAATCCTGCCCCCCGAACCCCGGGTTGACGGCCATCACCAGCACCAGGTCAACCATGCCCAGAACGTATTCTACGACCGACGGGTGGGTGGACGGGTTTAGCGCCACCCCGGCTTTTATACCCCTGTTCTTGATCATCTGTATGGCGCGGTGAAGGTGGGGGGTGGATTCCGCATGGACGGTGACCAGATCGGCCCCGGCATCAATAAAACCGCCTATGTACTGTTCGGGGTTTTCTATCATCAGATGAACATCGAATATCATATTGGAATCTTTTCTCAGGGCGGCCACCACCGGCGGGCCGAAGGTTATGTTGGGAACGAAGTGCCCGTCCATTATATCCAGATGAAGGTATTCGGCCCCGGCAGCCTCCACCCTGCCTATTTGTTCAGCCAGCCTGGAAAAATCAGCCGCCAGAAGCGACGGCGCCATTTTTATCATCTAATAGCTCCTCTCCCGAACAATGATTTCATTCAACATGTCAATGTATCTGCCGTACCGGCCTCCGTCAATTTCTTTTCCGGCCACCGCCCTCTTGACGGCGCAGTCAGGCTCGGCCTTGTGCAGGCAGCCCCTGAACCTACAGCTATTATTGTATTTTTCCATCTCCGGGAAAAAATACACCAGTTCCACCCTTTTCATTTCCGGCAGGAAAAGGGTGGAAAACCCGGGGGTATCAGCCACCAGCCCGCCGCCCTCCATGGTGAGCAGCTCCACATGCCTGGTGGTGTGACGGCCCCTTTTCAACTTGTGCCCCACCTCCCCGGTTTTCAGGGACAGCCCGGACTGAACTGCGTTCAAAAGGCTGCTTTTGCCGGATCCTGAAGGCCCGGCAAATACCGATATGCCCTCGGCCAGGATCTGCCGCAGTTCCTCTATACCGGCGCCGGCCCTGGCGCTGGTGAGCAAAACAGTGTATCCGGCAGCCCTGTAGGCCGGCGCAAATTCAGGGGTCCGCCCTTCCTCCAGGTCTATTTTGTTAAAGCAAATAACCGGCAGGACCTCTTCGGCCCCGGACTGTATCAGGAAACGGTCCAGCAGGGCCAGGGTGGGTTCGGGGTCCCTCACGGCAAATACAATCACCGACCGGTCCACATTGGCCACCGGGGGCCTCAGCAGGGCATTGCGCCGGGGATATACCTCTTCCACCACTGCCTGATCCTGCGCGTCAACACTTAAGAGAACCCGGTCCCCCACCAGAGGTGCAATATTCCGGTGCCGGAAAACCCCCCTCAGGGTGCACCGCCACAGGGAAGCTCCGGCTTTAACAAAGTAGAAACCCCCGTAGGCCTTTACTATGATCCCGTCTATATTAGAACTCATTTAATCTATTACTTGCTCCTTTATTAATTTGTCGTCAACATACACTTTAATGGTGGCCCTGCCCCAGTATGTTACCGTTTCCGCCACCTGATCCCCGGGATTATGGGTCTTGATATAGGCGTCATTGGTGCCCCGCACATCGGTGACCGTTATTTTAACCACATGGGGCTTGCCATCGTTGGGTATTTCCCGGACGTAAACTTTGGCGTCCCTGGCCGAGGGGCCGGGTCCGTTACTGACATTTACCTTGACGGCGGTTCCGTCCACCACCTGTTCTCCGGGGCCGGGGGTGTGAGAAACTATCTGCCCCCGCAGGTACTGTGCGCTGTACTGATATATTAAATCCCGGTCCATTTCCAACTTGACTTCGCCAAGCTTGATCGTGGCCTGGTTCACGGTCAGTCCCCGCAGGTCGGGTATCTTTCTGGCCGCCGGCTCGGTTCCTTTGGAAACACGCAGACTAATCCTGGATCCCTTGGGCGCCCTGACATTGGCGGCAGGTTCCTGGCTTATTACGAAACCCTTTTCAACCTCGCTGCTGAACTCTTCTTTGGGGGGCTCCTCCATCTCAAAACCGGCCTCGGTAATTTTAATCCTGGCGTCTATTACATTTAGTTTAATCAGATTGGGCACTTCCTTTAAATCTGATCCCTTGCTGACGGTCAGTGTTATAACCCTGTTTATTTTTACCGGAGGGTCGTTGGGGCCATATTCCTGCGCAATGACAATTCCCTGGGAAACAGTGTTGTGATACTGTTCCTTTACCTTGGATTTCAGTTTCTTTTGATCCAGTATTTCCTCGGCCTCGGACAGAGGCTTGCCCACCACAGACGGAACCGTCACCTCAGGAACGTTTACAAACCTGTAATAACCATACAACGCTGCCCCCGCCATTAGCATAATCAGTGCGATCACGGTAACCCATCCCGCCGGACTCAGTCTTTTGGCAGGTTTTTCCCGGGACGGGAACGGCTGGGCCGATGCTTTCAGGGCCAACATATCATCCCTTTCAACGGAAATAATACGGGTTGTGTCACCATCATCCCCGTTGACAGACTCTTCCAGCCTAAAGGACATCTCCCGGACACTGGAATACCTCTTATCGGGTTCTTTATGCAGCGCCTTCATCACCGCCCACTCCAGAGAAGGGGGAACATCGGGCTTCCTCACGGTGAGGGGTTCGGGGCTGCTCTGAATATGCTTCAAGGCTATGGAAATGGGGCTGTCGCCCGTAAACGGCAGGCTTCCGGACAGCATTTCATAAAGCACCACACCCAGGGAGTATATATCCGACCCGGGACCGGCCACCTCACCTCTGGCCTGCTCCGGTGAGAGATAGTGTACCGACCCCACGATGGTGTCTGATGAAGTTACCGTGGCGGCGCTGGCCTCCAGGGCTATGCCGAAATCGGTCAGCTTTGCCCTGCCGGACCTGGTGATTAGAATGTTGTGGGGCTTTACGTCCCTGTGTACAATATTGTTCTCATGGGCGTGCTCCAGAGCGTCACATACCTGCCTGGCTATCCTCACCGCCCTGGACGGCTCCAGGGGACCTTCCCTCTTTATTATACTCCTTAAGTCCTCTCCGTCTACATACTCCATTACCAGGTAGTGGGAGTGGTTTTCCCTGCCCACATCGTATATGCTGACTATGTTGGGATGCGAAAGGCTTGCCACCGACTGGGCCTCCCGCCTGAAACGCCTTACAAAATCTTCGTCCGAGGCATATTCGGGACGCAAAAGTTTAATGGTCACCATGCGGTTGAGAATGGCATCCCTTCCCTTGTAAACTATAGCCATTCCGCCACCGCCCAGCTGCTCCAGTATCTCGTACCTGTTTCCCAGCATTTTCCCAATCACTTGGACCTTCACCCCCCCTGTTAACTTATTTTGACAGGTATTCCCTGATAATCTCCCTGGCCACCGGTGTGGCCACATAACCCCCACCGCCGGCGTTTTCCACCACCACCGCCACCGCAATGCCGGGATTATCCGCCGGGGCAAACCCTATGAACCAGGCGTGTGTCTGTCCGTGCGGGTTCTGGGCTGATCCTGTTTTGCCGGCCACCCTTATTCCTGAGATTGCAGCCTGGGAAGCTGTCCCCCGCCTTACCCCGTCCTCCATGGCAGCCGAGAGATCCCGGGCCGTTTCCGGAGAAACTGCAGTGTACAAGGCCACCGGGGACATTTTTTTATGGATACCGCCGGACCGGTCCACTACCTTCTCCATAACCAGGGGCTTCATCACAACCCCGCCATTGGCTATACCCGCCGCCACCAGTGCCATCTGCATTGGGCTGACCAGTGTCCGGCCCTGGCCTATGGCCGTAGAGGCCGCCTCCGGGGGGCTCATCCTGTCGGCTGGCAGCGTTCCGGGGTTATACGGTATTTCAGCGCTGACCACCGGATATTTCCCCATGCCTCCGGTCTTACCCTCATAATCCAGCAGTTCAAAGCCAAAGGAACCGGCTGCCCTTTTCAGCCCTTCCTCTCCCAGCTCCAGCCCCAGTTCACCGAAATAGCTGTTGCACGATACTGCCACCGCTTCATTGAAGCCCACCTTTCCATGGACACCGGTATCCTTTAAAACAAAGCCATCCACCGTTATGCTGCCTTTGCACTCCACGGTACGGCCGGTTTTTTGACCAGCCGCCTCCAGTGCCCCGGCCCCGGTTATTACCTTAAAGGTGGAACCCGGAGGGTAAAGTCCCCTGGCCGCCCTGTTCAGCAGGGGGGCGGAGTCTGTCTTGGTTTTCAGAATATCGTATCTGGTTGTTTTGATCTCCTGGGTTTTTCCATTTTTGGTTACACTCTCGGTTCTTACAACTTCTTCTATGGAACCCGGATCAAAGGCGGGTGAGCTTACCATGGCCAGCACGGCCCCGGTTTTGGGGTCAATGGCCACCACCGCCCCGCTCCTGCTGCCCAGCATGTTCAGGGCCAGCCTTTGCAGCCCGGCGTCTATGGTAAGGCCCACATTGTAGCCGTATCGCTGCCTGCCCAGTATCCGGTCAAATACCGCCCGCACCTTTCCGGCATCATCCATGGCCAGGAGATAGCTGTCAAAGGCCGATTCCAGCCCTGTGCGCCCGTACTGCCGGGAAACGAAACCCAACAGGTGGGCGGTCTCCCTCCCCCGGGGATATACTCTCACCTTTGCGCCGCCTATCACCCTGTCCTCGGCCAGCAGGGCGCCGCGCCTGTCGTAAATGGCGCCCCTGATTATGGCCTCCTCGGCCGCCGCCAGCCTCCTGTTGTGGGGATCGGTGGCCAGGGTGGGACCCACCACCACGTTAAGATACCCCATATATAGCATCAATACAGTAAATAGGGCTAAGAAGAGGTACCCCAGCTTCCTGATGTTGTCATTCATGGATTCTTGCCTCATGGGATATGTTCATCAGCATCCCCAGTATAATGAAATTGGCCACCAGGGAGCTGCCTCCATAGCTTATAAAGGGAAGGGTCACTCCGGTAAGGGGCAGCAGCTTGGTTACACCGGCAATGATGGTGAAGGCCTGCAGTCCCATCAGAGCGGTTAGCCCGGCTGCCAAAAGCTTGGAAAAATCATCCCTGGATTCCATGGCCGCCTTTAGACCCCGGAATATGAAAAGAATATATAACAGCACAATTGCTATGCCTCCCAGAAGGCCCATTTCCTCGGTTATGGCGGAAAATATGAAATCAGTGTGCACCGCCGGTATAAACATGGGAAATCCCCCTCCCAGCCCGGTTCCGGTAATGCCCCCCGCCCCTATGGCGAAAAGTGACTGGATCACCTGATAGGCCTGATTATAAGCTTCGTCTCCCAGTTCAAAGAAGCCATAGGGATTTAAAAGCCATATATTCACCCTTATCCTTACATGGTCAAATAAAAGATAGCTCAAGGCCCCGCCTGTCATGAACAAACCAACGCCTATGGATATATAAAGCATCCTGGCGGTGGCCACATACACCATGGCTAAAAAGGTTCCAAAATATATAAGGGCGGCCCCCAAATCCCGCTGAAACACCAGAAGCAGAAGAGATATTCCCCACATGCCCAGAAGAGGCCCCCACGCCCTGGGCCCGGGGAAGTAAAATCCCCGGAAGAATTCGGTGTCCTGGGTCAGTACCATCTTGTTTTCCGACATAAAGGAGGCCAGAAAGAGAACCACCAGTATCTTAACAAACTCCGAGGGCTGTATGTGAAAATAGCCAAAATCCAGCCAGCTTTTTGCCCCTCCCTGCTCAACCCCCAGAAAAATGGGGGTGATCAGGGCCAGTGCCCCCATGAGGGCATATATATATTTATATTCAGAAAGCCTCCGGTAATTGGTAAAAAGTCTGGTGGTCAGGAACAGAAAAAAAAGACCAATGATCATCCAAAAGAACTGTCTCAGCGCATAGAAGGGATTAAGCCGGTATAAAAATACCAGTCCGGTGTAGGAAAGCATGGCCACCACCGGCAAAAGGAAGGGGTCGGCTCTGAATTTGAGCGCCTGCCAGACAACAGCCACCAGCAGAAAACCCAGGGCCGGCACCGATGCCCCCACCAGTACCGAACGGGCATCCCCATCCCTCCAGAGGTATCCGGCATAGGCTCCGGCGGCCAGATACAGACCGGCCAGAACCAATAGCTTTATCTCGTATTTCCTGCTCTCTTCCCCGGCGCTAATCATCAATCTCAACCACTATCACCGAAATATTGTCGTTTCCTCCCCGGAGCAGAGCCTCGGAGACCAGGCTTTCAACCGCCTCCTCCGGGCCGGGGGCCAATCTGACCAGTCTCATTATTTCATCGTCCTCCACCAGGCCACAAAGCCCGTCCGAGCACAGCAGAACAACATCATCCTTTTCCAGGCGGACCCTGATCAAATCCACTTCCACCGCAGGACCGGTTCCCAGCGCCCTGGTAAGCACGTTTCTGTGGGGGTGATCCCGGGCCTGTTCCTTTGTAATGCCCCCCTGCCTGATCAATTCCTGTACCAGGGAATGATCTTGGGTGAGGGGGTATATTTTTTCGCCCCTTATTATATAAGCCCTGCTGTCGCCCACATGGGCCAGTATCATTTCCCTGTCTCTGATCACGGCGGCAGTCAGGGTGGTGCCCATACCCCTGCAGGAACTGTCGTTACTGGACGCATTAAAAACCTTACTGTTGGCTGCCCGGGCGCCGTCAAGCAATTTGCTTTCTATCTGCTCCGCATCGCCCGACCTGATCTGGTCGGCCACAGATTCAACGGCAATCCGGCTGGCCACTTCCCCGGCCAGGTGACCGCCCATCCCGTCGGCAACCGCAAACAAAGCCAGATCCGGGATAACACATATGCTATCCTCGTTTCGCTTCCTTACCAGTCCCACCTCTGTTGCCTGACTCCACCTCATATGCCCACCTCAAAAATTGCATGCTGACGTCACCGATCCTGATCTTGTCTTTATCGGCCAGTACAGTCGGCTTTTTTATTCTTACATCATTAAGGAAGGTGCCGTTTTTGCTCCCCCTGTCCTCGATCCAGTACTGGCCATCACTGCCGTATACCGCAGCGTGGTCCATGGATGCAAAGGGATCCACCATGGTTATGGTGTTTTTGCTGCTCCTGCCCAGGGTTGCCTGATCTTCCGGCATCAGGGAAAAAACACTTCCCGGGGTCAATCCCGGATCACCGGACGACAGCACAACCAGTCCCGCCACCGATCCGGGAAGGGGTTTAATTTCCACAGGCAATGGTTCGGCTGCCTTTTTGCCGACAGCCTCCTTCATGACCTCCCCAGACCTGAGATCCAGGAACATCATCCTTATCAACTGAAAAATAAACACATAAAGCATTATCAGGAAAATATAGCGGAATACCGTTAAAATTAAATCCAGCAACGCTAATCCACCTTAAAGGCGCACAGAGTGGCGCCGAATTTAACACTGTCACCGTTTTCCAGCTTTCTTGCACTGATGCGATCCCCGTTGACAAATGTACCGTTGGTGCTGTCCAGGTCGGTCACCAGCCAACCGCTCTTTTGGGGTTCCAGCCTGGCATGCCTGCGGGACATGTTTGCATCCGGCAGTGTAATATCACAGGACTCTCTCCTGCCAACGACCACCGGGTAACCCTCCAGTCTGAAAACCTTCCCGGCAAGGGGGCCGTCCATTACCTCCAGGAAATAGACCTGGCTTTGCCTGATCACCGGTATGGGGGCGGTATCCCTGGAGGGACGGTAATTCAGTGTGTCCTCAAATTCATTTTTTGCACCGGCCTCAACATCCCCATCACCGGAAACGCCGGCCGTGGAATTGCCGAACTTACCGCCGACACGGATCTGCCCGGGCTTTAAGTCCGTATCTTCATAAAATTTCACCAGGGGATGGGCCACCAGAGTAAAGTCCTTTTCCCCGGCCTTCTGGCTTATATAATCCTGCAGTTCCCGGGACAGTGCCCCGGCCAGGAATGATATGGCCGAATAATCCTCCGGGTGCAAAAAAACGTCGTACTCATGGGGGGCATAAACAAGGTTTACGCTCACCCTTTTGCGTTCCCGCATCTCCCGGGCCAATTTTTTGGCAATCTCCAGGGGCTGTACCCGGCCTCTGAATTTATCCCTGAAAAAACCTTCTATATATTTTTCCAGGCTGCCCTCCAATCCTGAAAAGAAACCCATTAACACCCCCCCTTATAAAAAAGGGGCCGGGCGCCCCTTCGGACGGTATGGACGTCCTCATGCCCCCACTGAAGCAGGGGGGGGGACACCCTCTTGAAACCCCGGTTTATATTGACAATGGTTGCATCAGGTAGTATTCCCCTTTTTTCTGACATGCTGTCATTCGCGGCCCTTTTGATCCATGGCCGCCCTTCTCCTTAGCTGACCGCAGGCGGCATCGATGTCGCCCCCCAGCTCCCGCCTCAAAGTCACTTCCACCCCGGACCGGTCTAAAACCTCCCGGAATTTTTTTATTGCATCGGGTGAAGACCTTTTATACTTCAGCTCCCCCACCGGATTATACGGTATGAGATTTACATGGCAGGGAATCCCTTTGATAAGGCCGGCCAATTGCACAGCCTGGTCAGGACTGTCATTGACCCCGGACAGCAGTGCGTATTCAAAGGTAATTCTCCTGCCCGTCTTGTTGCTGTAGTAGCCGCAGGCCTTTATCAGCACTTCCAGCGGATACTTCCGGTTTTGAGGAACCAGGCGGTCCCTCAGTTCATTGTCAGCCGCATGTAGGGACACCGCCAGAGTAAGGGGAAATCCTTCCCCTGCCAACCGCCTTATCCCGGGCTCCACACCGCAGGTGGACAGGGTGATATGCCGAAAACCGATGTTCAGCCCGTACACGGCGTTTATGTTAACCAGAAATTTTATGGTGTTCTGATAGTTGTCCAGGGGCTCCCCCGATCCCATCAGCACAATGTGGCTTATCCTCTCACCACAGTCCTTCTGAACCGCCAGAACCTGATCGTACATTTCCCCGGGGGAAAGGTTCCTTACCGCCCCGCCCAGGGCGGAGGCGCACAGTGCGCAGCCCATCCGGCAGCCCACCTGGGTTGAAATACATACCGACCGGCCATAGGAGTGCTTCATCAGAACGCTTTCCACAGCCTGCCCGTCATAAAGCCCGAAAAGGTATTTTACCGTATCGCCCCTGGAAGACACCTGTTTTCTTTGGGTAACCAGATTTCCCGGGGTGGCCCGCCGGGCCAGTCGGTCCCTGAGAGCGGCGGGAAGGTTTGTCATATCCTTAAAGGAGCCGGCCCCCTTGCTGAAAATCCACCCGGCCACCTGCTTCGCCCTGTATTGGGGCTCCCCCATTTCACTGAAAAAGGTCTCCAGTTCCCGCATGGTAAGGTCCTTCAGATTTATCCCGCGATCACCCATTTTGGCTCTCCGATGCCTTTTATTCTCCGCCCGGCAGGATTAAAACTCACCTGTTCTCCAGCTTTTATTTCTACAACTATCTTTTAATCCCTTTTTCTTGTCCTGCCATTCCATTATATCTCCTGATCACCTTTCACCATCCGGCAAATAAAGAAGCCATCAGTGCCGTGCCTGTGGGGATATAACTGCAGGTATCCCCCTGGGGCTGTTTCTTCCTCCCCCAGTTCCCCGGGCAGAAAATCAACCAGGCTCTCCCCCCGAAAGCGGGGGTGGGACTGCAGAAAGGCCCGCACCTGATCCTGATTCTCCTCCGGAAGGACCGAGCAGGTACTGTAAACCAGGATGCCCCCGGGCTTGAGGCAGCGTGAAGCCTCCTCCAGCATTTCCCTCTGCAGAATGGTTATTTCCGGAATCTGTTCCGGAAATTTTCTCCAGCGGGAATCCGGCTTTCTCCTCAGTACTCCGGTACCCGAGCAGGGAGCGTCCAGCAGAACAAAATCCGCCCTTTCCAAAAACTCCGCCGAAAGATTCCTGGCGTCGGCCATCACAGGCTTTACGCAATTTATACCCAGCCTTTGGCAATTCTCCTCTATGAGTTTTAGCTTGTGGGGATGAATATCTGCGGCCATAACCGTTCCCCTGTCATCCATAAGCTGGGCCAGGTGAGTTGCTTTCCCCCCCGGGGCGCTGGCCACATCCAGCACCAGCGATCCCGGCGGCGGTGAAACAGCGTGGCCCACCAGCATGGAACTCTCGTCCTGCACCTGGAAAAGGCCCTGCTCAAAAGGAGGGAACCCCCGCAAGCCCCCGGCTCCCTCCAGATCTATACCTTCAGGGGCGTATCTTGTCTTTGCGGCCCGCACCCCCTCACCGGCCAGCAGTTCTATCAACCGGTCCCTGGTGGTTTTCAGGGTGTTCACCCGGGCGGTGTGGGGAGCAGGCCTGTTATTGGCCATGCACAGGCTTATTGTCTCCCGGACTCCCATCTGGGCAATCCACCTCTCCACCATCCAGGCCGGGTGAGAGTATTTAAGCGATATATGCTTTACCGGGTCACTTTCCAGGGAGGGAAAACTGATCTCACCGGCCTTGCGAAGAACGTTCCGCAATACCCCGTTGACGAATTTAACCACCCCCGGGTGGCCGAACCGCCTGGCCTGATTGGCGGCCTCGTTAATGGCGGCCGGCGCGGGAACCCGATCCATGTACATTATCTGATAAACCCCCAGGCGCAGAATATTCCTTATCCAGGGGGTTTGCTTTTCCAATGGCTGATTTACGTGTTGTTGCAGTATCCAATCCAGTGTGTTCAAGGACCTGAGGGTGCCATAAACCACCTCGGTGGCAAAGGCCCGGTCCAGCCCGCCGGGCTTATGCTGTTCCAGAATCCGGCTCAGGGACAGGTTGGCATACGCCTCTCCGGCGTCAACATCCCTTAGAACCATCAGTGCCAAATCCCTGGCGCTGTTTTTATGAGGTGCTATTTTTACCGCCCGCCTTCTCTGCAATGAAAAATTTTATGGCCTTTTCCACCCGTACCATATCAATGAGTGTATTATTACAGGGACCGAAGGGTCTCTCGTTGGTGACTCCCAGAACGGGAAGGGGAGTGGAGTCCTGAATTCCGCTGGTAAGATCTCTCTCACAGGCCACCGCCACCACCGCCCGGGGACGGTAATCCTTTACATATTTCCTGGCCAGGGTTCCGCCGGTGGCCACCCCCATTTTTACCCGATAGCGGTCCCGGATCTCCAGCAGATCCCCAACGCAGCATTTGCCGCAGCGGCGGCAGTTATTAATCTCCACCGTTATTTTATGGGGACAATCGCTATTCTGCAGACAGTGGGGCACCAGCACCAGCAGCTGCTCCGGGGCCAGCCTGTATTGAACGGCCTTTACCATCTGGTTGTTAACTTCAATAAAGGAGCTTTTTATACGGTCCGCATCAATTTTGAAAAGTCTTCCCAGCCCAATTATGACGGGGAAAAATATGTTCAGGGCCACCCTCATGGGGCCCTGGAAAAAAAACAGCCTTTTGGAGGCCAGCAGGGTGACCAGTATTCCGGCCATACCCAGCCCGGCCAGCACCACCGAAGTGCTGAGGAAAACCACCATGGCCAGCACCAGTGTCTGGTTAATAACAGACTCACCCGGATTGAAAATGAGGTGCCAGAGGGCATAGGCAAGCAGTCCCGCCGTCAGAAGGCTGCACGCCAGGAGTCCCAGAAACAGTCTTTTGCGCACATATGTATGAATGTAAGGCAGGCTCACCTTCATTACAGATATCCCCCCTGTTGTTTAAGTAAAAAACACTGTCCAAATGCCTGGGACTAACCCAGTTGTAACCCGGTATCAATCCTGAAACCGCGTAAAAATTCAGCCGCCCCCAGCCTTTTGCCTCCCTGCACCTGCATTTCACGTATAATCAGAGGATAATCGCCGCACTGCACAGCCAGTCCACCTTCCCGGGAGCCTAAAATACACCCGGGAGGAGGATTTATACACCCGTCACCGGTATCCGGCACTCTACTCCGGTCCGGAGCGGCAACATTCCATATCTTCAACACCCTGTCGCCCAGTACGGTCCTGGCCCCCGGCCAGGGGTTCAGTCCCCGGACCTTGTTTTTGATGTCTTCGGCCCGGTCATGCCAGCTGATTACCTCATCATCACGGGTAATAACCGGTGCGTAGGTAGCCTTCTCATGATCCTGGGGAACACCCTGCAGCTTGCCCTGAGTCAGCAGTTCCGCCGTCTTTAACAATAGTTCGGCCCCCAGTTCTGAAAGACGGTCATGCACCATTCCAAAATTGTCCTCACCACCTATGGGTATACTGGACTGAAGCAGTATATCCCCGCTGTCCAGGCCCCTTTCCATCAGCATGGTGGTTACACCGGTTCGGGTTTCACCGTTCATTATGGCCCTCTGCATGGGGGCTGCGCCCCTGTATCGGGGCAGCAGTGACGAATGCACATTTATGCAGCCCAGGGGGGGAATATCCAGAATCCCGACCGGTAAAATCTGGCCAAAGGCCACTACAACTATCATTTGGGGCTTTATATCCCGGAGAAATTTTACAAAGCCTTCTTCCCTCACCTTTTCCGGCTGACACACAGGAATCCCCAGGCCAAGGGCCTCTTCCTTCACCGGGGAAGGCCGCACCTTTTTACCCCTTCCCCTGGGCCGGTCGGGCTGGGTAACCACCGCCGCCATTTCAAAGCCCGCCCCGGCCAGGGCTTGCAGACTGGGTACGGCAAAAACCGGGGTGCCCATAAACACTATCTTCATAATTCATCTCCGTCAGCTGTAAGCTTTTTCATCGCTTAGGAAAGTATATGACGCATTAAAGCATTAAAGCGCTGAAGCACTGAAGCACCAAAGCATTTTTATGTAGCCCAGAGTTTTTCTGGGGTCGCTCCGGGGTCACTTGAGGGTCGCTGCATTGTCGCTAATGGGTAGGTGGAGCGATTTGAGTCCGGCCTACATAACCTCCTGCTGCAACTGTCTCTAAACTCGGTCGCCAACGGAATGCCGACCGCCTCCAACGCCGCATCCTTGCGTCGATTCCGGCTTCCGGCTGCGTCCTGCAGCCGGCTCGGCATTCCGTAGGCTCGGTCGTTAAGAGACAGTAGCAGCCTCCGGTACATTCCGCACGGACTCAAATCACTCCCCCTCACTGCATGTCGCT
>Ga0209643_1000960_pt1 | contig 33627 bp, 34 predicted proteins | sample AutmiccBRH37_all_FD_187383 | JGI IMG/M metagenome (GOLD analysis project Ga0209643, IMG submission 187383) | Deep subsurface microbial communities from Mt. Terri, Switzerland - Autotrophic microbial communities BRH/37_all (SPAdes) (version 2) | ecosystem: Environmental > Aquatic > Deep...
AGTGCTCCCACTCGTTGGGCAGCTGAGGCTCCTGCATCGACGGCCGCTTTGACCGCTCCGACATCTCCTCGTACCATCACTGAGACCAGTCCACCGGAGACATGCTCTTTTCCGCATAAGGTAACATTAGCTGCTTTTAACATTTGATCGGCTGCTTCGATCGCTGGGATTAATCCTTTGGTTTCTATCATTCCGAGTGCTATTACACTTCGATCTTGTGCCATTTTGTTCCCTCCCTATTTCGATGTTCGATGTTCGATATTCGTGGTTCGAGGCTTATGCTTCATGCCCGGGTCATTGGAACTATGCACTATGACCTCATTTTAGGAACTTTGATCCATGCTAATCAAGAACGTTTATTAAGATTTAGATTAGCATTTCATGCCATTCAGATGCTGCATGACTTGTTTAATAATTTCTTGCACGAGCTGAGCATCGACTTGCGGTGCTTGAGTTTGAGCTTGAGCTTGAGCTTGAGTTTGGTTAACTTTCATAGGTTCAACGAGTTTACGTTCAGGGATCCCCAGATGCCAAGCGACTCGTTTGATGTTGAGGAGGTGCTGGGGGGTGACGTTTTCTGAGACGCTCGATCCTGCCCAAGTTCCGCAACCCAGAGTGAACGAGGGGGCTAGGCCGGTGGTCGCTCCGACGCCGCCCATAGCAGCCGGGGTATTAACAAGGATTCGGTTGACCGGTTTCTTGAGCGCAAATTCTCGGATCACTTCTTCATTATTGCAATGGATTGCCAGACTATGACCCACTCCACCAGCTTCTAAGAGTTGAAAGCTGCGTTCGCACCCTTCATGCCAGTCGGCCACTCGGTAAAAGCCTAAGACGGTGGTGAGTTTTTCGTAGGATAAGGGCCATTGCGGGCCGACACCGCTTAAGGGGGCGACTAGACATCGAGTTCGATCCGGGATACTGATACCTGCCAGTTGGGCAATGAATTTCGGGTCTTTTCCGACGACTTTGGGGTTGACCCCTCCGTTGCCTAACATGACAACTTTAGAGACTTTAGTGACCTCTTCAGGGTCGAGGAAGTGCGCGCCAAAGCGTTTGAGATGGTTAATGAGGTCGTCGGCGATGCACTCTTCAGCGACGATGGCTTGTTCGGAGGCGCAGATAGTTCCGTTGTCAAAGGTTTTTCCCATGATGATGTACTCGGCGGCTTTAGCCAGGTCGGCACTGCGTTCCACGAAGGCCGGCACGTTGCCGGGGCCGACGCCGAGGGCTGGTTTTCCGCTGCTATAGGCAGCTTTGACTAAGGCGCTTCCACCCGTGGCCAGAATCATGGCGATGCTGGGGTGTTTCATCAGTTCGTTGGTGGCTCCCATGGAAACGTTCAGGATGCAGCCGATCACGCCTTCTGGGGCTCCCGCAGCGACAGCGGCTTGGTGCATGATTTTGGCAGCTTCATTCGTGCAGCGTACGGCACTGGGGTGCGGGGAAAATACAATCGCATTTCGGGCTTTGAGAGCGATCATGGCTTTATAGATGACCGTTGACGTCGGGTTCGTCGTGGGGATGATCCCTGCGATGACTCCGACAGGTTCGGCGATTTCCCAGAGTTTTTGTTCGCGGTCTTCTCGGATGATTCCCACGGTTTTCATGGGTTTTATGAAATCGTAGAGGGTTCGAGAGGCGAAGTAGTTTTTAAAGCATTTGTCTTCGTAGTTTCCCATGCCGGTTTCGGAGACGGCCATCATGGCTAACCTCGCTGCATTAGCTTCACCGGCTTCACGCATCAGATCGATGATCTTATCGACTTGTTCTTGGGTGAAGTCTTTGAGGGCTTCTTGGGCTTTGCGCGCAGCTCGCACTAAATTTCGGGCTTCTTGTAAGGAACATAGGTCTCGATCGAGTTCCATTACGAGCGGCACCTCCCTTTTGCTAGAATTTCAGGCCGTTTTCACAGACGTCGATGACCGCTCTCTGGAACGCTTCACAGGCAGATTTGCAGGCGCTTTGCGAACCGGTTAAGAGTCCGCCACCAAAGTTGGTTTCGGTCGGTGGGCCGTAAAAGGCTTTCATAGTAACTTCCGCAGCTTTTAAGGCGGCATCTAAGCCGTACATGGCTTCGATCGGGGGCGCGATCAAGTAGGATAACGCTTCACCTTCTGGAATTCCTGCCAGTTTGGAGAGATAGCTTCCGGTTCTCGAGACGGTGTGCGGGAACCAAGCGGTCTTTCCTCCATCGCAGGTGTAGAAGAAGCATTCGTTTTCCAGGTGGTCGATGCAAGCATCCACTCCGGCTCGCACTTCGGCTGGGTTCGGGCCGGCTAAGATTCCGATGATTTCTCCGGATAAGGGCCCTGAGGCTCGTGCCGCTCCGCAATAGAAGCTTTTGGCATAAACGACTTCGACTTCGGCTTTTTTCGTGGCTTCGTCTAAGGCGACGTAGGTTGAATCATCGATGTCGGCGGTGATCATGCCGATGGAACGCTGATACCCTGTGAGGCCCAATTTCTCGGCAAGATCCGGGGCCACATTGGGGATTAATCTAACGGCTAATACTTTTGGCTTAATGGGCTCTATCATGGTTACCCTCCCTATTAATGCCGGACGTTTTGCTTAGTTCCGACGATTTATTTGGTATTCTCGACGTTTTTGGTTTTCGGCTTTTCTTCGATAACCGGTAATTTAGGCAGGATGGCTTCAAGTTCCGGATGCGGGCGCGGGATCACGTGACAGCTGACGAGTTCTCCGACTCTCTCGGCTGCAGCGGCTCCGGCATCGACCGAGGCTTTTACGGCTCCGACATCTCCTCGGACCATGACCGTGACTAAGGCGCCTCCTACTTTTACTTTCCCGATTAAGGTGACATTCGCTGCTTTGACCATGGCATCGGCCGCTTCGATGGCTCCTACGATTCCACGGGTTTCTACCATGCCTAGTGCTACGAGATCTGCTCTTATAGCCATTTGTGTTTTTCCCCCTTTACTCTCTCGTTTATAAATTTTTGTTAATATTATTTACACTACTATCTTCATTATATAGGGACAACTAGAAATTAACTATACTCCCTTTTGTCGCCGCCTAAGCCGCCAAGTTAATCATCGTAGTTCGCAATAATTATAATAAAGGGTTGCGTGTCGCTACCCTCTACTCTAGATTAACACCCGACGCTTTAGCATCCAGGATCTTCTTAATTAAGCTAGCCAGATGCGCGCCTGCTTCTGCTGCCGGAGTCCCTCCTTTGTGAATATTACTGATCACGGTTCGCTCACTCTCGACCATACCTAGTCTTGGATTATAGCCCATATAGGCACTCATACTCTCGGCAGTTCCCAAACCTGGGCGTTCTCCAATCAGGATCACAGCAACTTCAGGTTTTAACTCTTCACCGATGGTATCCATCACAGCGACCCGACCATTTCGAACAAAGATTGTGGTTCCCAGTTTTACACCCATTCCTTCGAGGCCCTGGATTAAGGCTGGAAGAAGATTAGGAATGTTAGCTTCAACTGCTTTACTGGATAATCCGTCGGAAACGATAATTTGGACCGTAGCACCTTTTGGGCAGCCATTCGTGAGAAACACTAAATTCTCGTCATTAAGTTTTCTTCCTAAGTCTGGCCGGGTAAGATATTCATCTTTTGACAGGCAAAGGGTCTGAACGGAAACCATATTATACTTCGCTGGGAATTCTTCTGGAACTTCACCGAGCACTGAGTCTTGCGCAACAGCGTGATCTGCGCGAAAACGAAGTAACGTATCCGTCAAAGGACGGGGTCCACTTCGCCAAACTCCGATTCGAGCGGGAGTAGAAAGTTTCATCTCTTCATAGAGTGCCTTATTGACTGGATTAGGTACCTGTAAATAACGTTGCAAATCGATTTCTGCTAAATCTGTTATCTGACATTCGTCTACTATCGATGAATTTGCTAAAGGTGAAGCATTGTTGGAACTTTGATTCTTTCCCTTCTCCATTCCTTTAAGCAACTCTTCCACGATCAGGCGAACACTATCTTCCAAGCTCATCTTCTTATCCCCCCCTTACCTTGTGAATATAGTGGCATCCCCAGCACGGGCCGTAAGTCTACCCTTGGCTAGGATTCCCATGGATTCTGCCCAAGCCTCAAACTCGGGTAGCGGTCTCAAGTTAAATAGTTCTCTTAAGGTCGCAATGTCATGGTAGCTAGTACACTGGTAATTTAACATCACATCATCCCCCATAGGGATCCCCATGAAATACGTACAGCCTGCCGCTGCAAGGAGAGTCGCCAGATTTTCAATATCATTTTGATCTGCTTTCATATGGTTGGTGTAACAAGCATCAACCCCCATCGGTAAGCCCGTAAGTTTACCCATGAAATGGTCTTCAAGACCTGCCCTAGTCACTTGACGAGTATCATAGAGATATTCTGGACCGATAAAGCCAACGACGGTATTCACTAAAAAGGGGTTATAACGACGCGCTAACCCATAACAGCGTGCCTCTAAGGTAACTTGGTCAGCACCATGATGTGCCTCAGACGAAAGTTCCGAGCCTTGTCCCGTTTCGAAATACATAATATTAGGTCCTGTTGCGCGACCCTCTTTTAATCCTAGGGTATACGCTTCGTCTAAAATTTCTTTGGTGACTCCAAAAGCTTCGTTCCCAACCTGTGAACCAGCAATCGATTGGAATAATAAATGAATGGGAGCCCCTTTTCTCAAGGCCTTCATTTGAGTTGTGATATGCGCTAATACGCAAATCTGAGTAGGTATCTTCCATTCCTCAACAAACTGATAAAGGGTTTCCAAGCTACGGATGGTAGCGGGTACGGAATCGTCAACGGGATTAAGTCCTAATACCGCGTCTCCCACACCATAGGACAAGCCTTCACGTAAACTGGCTAAAATCCCATCAACCCCATCTGTGGGATGATTCGGTTGAAGCCGAGACGCTAGGCATCCTGCTTTTCCTATCGTGGTATTACAATGCGCCAGATTTTGAATTTTGGCAGCACCTAATATCAAGTCGAGGTTGCTCATAAGTTTAGCTACGGCAGCGACCATCTCTGAGGTGAGACCGCGACTGATCCTATGGAGGGCAGATCCAGTAGTTTCAGTTCTAAGAACATACTCTCGAAACTCTGCAACACTCCAGTTCTTAATTGTGTGATAGATCGGTTCGTTGACATCGGCATCAATAATGCGTGATACTTCGTCTTCCTCAAGCGGAATGACCGGATTCCTCCGTAAATCTTCTAAAGTAAGTTCCGATAAGACTCGTTTTGCAGCGATCCGCTCTGCGGCATCTTCGGCCGCAATTCCAGCTAGAATATCTCCTGACTTAATTTCGTTCGCTTTCGCCAGAACATCTTTTACATCTTTAAATTTAAAAGTTTGACCAAAAAGTCGTGTCTTGAGATTCACGATTTCACATCCCTTCTATCGAGACTATTAACGGGCAAATACTAAGGTTTTGACAATCACAGGCACCGCATCTTGATGGGGCAATGGTTTATTGATATCCAGAAAATCTCCAAAGGCAAGTTCGATACCATCCAAACAAACCAATGGCATAGCAGGAAGAAGTCTTTGCAGAGTTTGTCCAAGCACTTTAGCAATATCCTGTTGGGCGATGATCACTTTAGGCTCTCCCTTTATTAAAGGAAGCTCACAGGCTAGATTTTCTGCAAGGGTAAGAATCGTTAGAAAGTCCGTATTAGGCAAGGGTGGGATTATTAGCGCAACCGTACGATAGAGAGAGTCGATATAATTCTCTGAGGATTTAAGCCACGTAAACCTACCCGACGCTTCCAATTCCGGAAACACTGCAGGTACATTTCGTAACGGAAGTGTATTCTTGCCGACCGTAATTGTCGATCCTGATACATTCATCGTGTGTGCTCCTGCACCGAGCACTGTGGCATGGATTGTCTCGGACCCCTCGTGTACGGAATGAGATGAATAAATCCGACTATCATGAAACGCTTCTGCCAAGAGTGGCCCAACATCCCCATGGATCCACCATTCCTTGATCCCAGGAAGATAGATATACTTTGCGACCCCTCCAGAAAAGACCACTCCTTCGATTTTGACATCTGGCAACAAATTCGTCATGACTAAGGGCTCGTCCTGTGCGAGTAGAGGTTCCTGAAAGATGATCCTTTCAACGCATTCTACCATACTTCGTAAGCAGGTTTGAATCAAAGCCAATTCGTCCCCACTTTGAGTTTTGGAAGTGTTCGAATAACAATAATTCATTATCTTCTGAGCAGGTGGGGAAATGTATATTAAGCGGTGGGACATGGGATCAACTTCGAATAGTCTACCTCCAACATTGATACATGCCGTCCCTATGCACTTACCACGATCAAAAAAAGCAATATTCGTAGTCCCTCCACCGATGTCGATGTTGGCAATACACGCCTGTAAGCGCTTGGAGAGCGCCTCAGCTCCCGATCCTTTTCCAGCGATCACACTTTCGAGATCTGGTCCAGCCGTCGCTACGACAAAATCTCCCGCATAATCTGCTAAAGAATGGATAATTTCTGAGGCATTCTCCTTTTTAGCTGTCTCCCCAGTAATAATAATGGCCCCAGTGTCAATCTGTTCCGGCTTCACGCCCGCCTTCTCATATTCCTTCGCAATAATTTTGCGAAGTGCAGCACCATCAACATGCTGTCGATCTTCAAAGGGCGTGAAGTGAACCTTACCCATATAGGAGATACTTTTATGGCTAATTTCAACTTTTGGCACTTGACTACCAGGCATTACATTGACTAAGGTGAGCTGCGAAATGACCAACTGAGTCGTTGTTGTTCCGACATCGATCCCCACACTGACTAGAGTCATCTCTTTAGCCATGTTTTTTTCATTAACTCCAATCTTTTAAGAAGGCTTTTTCCAGATACGTATTAGGCATCCAGTTCATCTAAAACGCCAAACTCTTCCTCAAAGGGCCTAATATTCTTGTTACCCCAAACAAAGTAGTAGGCGATAGCAATGAAATAAACAAGCGCTGTCCATTTCAAAGCGGGTATACTGGAAACTAAGACACTTATCGTCAGAAAAATGCCCGTAATAAAGCTAATGACTGGGACTATTGGATACGATACTTTAAAGGGTCTTTTGAGATTGGGTTCTTTGGAGCGTAAGATAAACAGACTGATTAAGCTAAGCATATAGAGGGCAACAGAACCAATAACTGCAATGGTAATCACGATTGCAGTCTGCCCCGTGAGAACGACACCTAGTCCAACAAGTCCAGGGACTAACAATGCCCAGACTGGAGTATGACGTTTAGGGTCGACATACGCCAAGAATTTAGGCAAATACCCAGTCCGAGCCATCGCATAAGTTTGACGAGAGTAACCTACGATAATCCCATGCAGGGAAGCAATTAAGCCAAACAAGCCAATGATATTGACCAAAACAACAATAAAGGCATTTTCGCCAAAGACTTGAGCTAAAGCGATAGGCAACGGGAAGTCCACCGCTGAAACTAAGTTGTAATCTGCAATACCTGCCGTCAAGAAAAGGGTTAGGAAGCCCATAATCATTAAGGTTCCCATACCGCTTAAAAAGCCTTTAGGGATATCTTTCTGCGGATTGACCATTTCTTCCGCAGCCATGGCTCCGCCTTCAATAGCGAGATAGAACCAGATGGCGAAAGGAACGGCTGCCATAACACCTTTCATACCGAAAGGAAGGAGCGGCTCTGCCATAACTCTTGTCATCGAAAAGTGAGGAGCCGCGGCAACCCAGAAAATAACTAAACCAACAAGAGCAATAATGGTGACTACTAATTCTACCGTAGCTGAGGTTTTCATTCCTAAGTAGTTCACAAAGATAAAAAACAAAAAAGCGGCAACCGCTGCAGTCAAGGTTGGGACGGAGGGAACTAGAAAGTTAATATACCCACCAACAGCCAGCGCAATGGCAGGAGGCGCAAACACAAATTCAATTAAGCAGCTTATTCCATTCATATACCCCCAAAAAGGACCCATTGCTCTGCGTGCATAGGCCGAAGGACCACCAGCATGGGGTATCGCCGTTGCCAACTCAGAGTAAGACAAGATAAAGGTTACATAAAAGATCGTGACTGGAATTAAGGCTAAGGCTAATCCCATAGGCCCACCTGCCCCAAATCCATAGCTCCAGCCGAAATAGTTTCCCGAGATGACTAAACCTACTGCGAGAGCCCATAAATGAATTGGTTTTAGTACTCTGGATAAATGTGCATTTCCATCAGTTCCGGGTGTCACTAATTTAGTCTCTGTTGTCACACAAAAACCTCCTCTAATTTATTCGATGGGACACTTGATACCTACCAAGGGATTATCATCTATATCCAATATCTCCTTTCTTAGAAAAAAATTAATGCCCTTTATCACACCCCAGAAGGTCCAGGCTGTGATAAAGGGCATTATTGCCCACTATTCCTTTGTATAAACGGACATAGCTGATAGGTAGAGCTGTTTCCATCTTATAAATATAGGTAGTTCGCTATCCGATAGATTTTCTCCTTCTTAAATAAGCTCAATTCAATAATAATTTATCGGAGATTCAAATTTTTTCATTGCATTTACTTTTTCTTGCCAGTTTTCACATACTCCTTAATCTCTTCTACTGTCATCCCTGCTAGACCTAACACATTAGCTGTCCTTCCTTCTTCCCACCACGATCTTTCGTGTATGACAGAATAGACATTTACTACTGCATCGATGATTGGAGTAACGACCCCGACTTCCTTGGCAATCGTGCTCCATGGTACCAAACCGTAGGGTGCGTCTTCAGTTAAATACCTGCTATTAATATCATTTGGTCCCACGATCGGAGTCAAAGAAATATTCCCATGGATATTAAGGTACAGTTCTTTCCAGTCATAACCTTCCTGCATACCAGTGAAATCCTCTATTGGGGTAAGTTTGTATCCTAACTTTCTGCCAATAGCCTTTCTTTCCTCGTCAATTTGTATATTAACTTTAGCTGCTGATGGGGTAAAGCCATGTTCGTATACATAAAAATCGCCTCTAGCCCAATATTCAATAGAGCCAATATTAAGGAGACATGGCCCTGCATGTACTGCAGGATTAACTATGCTTAACCCACATTCCAAAACATCTGCATACACTTTTTCAAAAGGATGAATCCTGCGAATATCCTCAAGTAATTCTTCAGACTTTTCAGCAGGCAAAAAAGCAATATTCACCTTATTTAAACCAAAGATATTCACTTTACCTGGAGATGTACTCCTTGTATCATACGGTAAGTTATTTACTTCGGTAATGACTGGTCCGTCATCTTCTCCAAAAACTTCTTTCAATAGTAACGATCCAAAGGCTCCTGGATATAAAATAATTATTTGTTCTTTGTTTACTTTGCCTTTCAATAACTTTGCATAAGATGTATGAGCAAAGGCCGGAACCACAAGCACGATATATTTCACGTCTTTTATGGCTTCTTCAATATCGGATGTTACCTTCTCAAGCTTGACAGTCCCCTGGATAACCCCTGTCACTTCTATGGTTTCAGTTTGAAATAAATTTGCCAAATTATGTTTGTATTCAGGCATTTCGTACATGTTTACACTAAATCCACGTAACGTTAAATCCGCTGCCATGGCATGAGCTCCATGACCTCCACCAAGGATAGCTATCTTGTTATTGTTTTTCATGAAAATCTCCTCCTACTATATCTTGTGTTCTAGTCTTAATGCTTCTTAGATAAATCGTTGCCGCAGATAGTAATTTTGGACTTGCATGTTAATGTTGCAAAATTAATTTCGGTAACCAAGTAGAGATAATCGGGAAATAAGTGGTAAGTAGTAATGTTGGTGTCCAGGCGAACAATAACATTGCGAAAGTAGGTTTAAGCATCTCATTGATGGGGGCCCCACCAATACGGCCTGCGAGGTAGAGCAAGGGAGCCGTTGGAGGAGTTATATTACCCATTCCCAGATTAACGCCGACGATGGCTGCAAATTGAATCGTACTTACTCCTAGCTGGGTGACAATGGGCAAAAGAATGGGTGTACAAAGCAAGACCGCACTAACATCATCCATTAACATTCCAATTATAATCATGAAAACGTTAATCATTAACATGATAACAATTTTGTTCGTTGAAATTGACTGAAGGACAGACATGATCGTCGCCGGGAGATTCTCCATAATATATAAACGACTTAAGATCATTACAGCGTATAACATGACCATTATTACACCAGTTGTGACAGCGCTATCAATGATGACCTGTAAAAAGTTCTGGCGGTTTAAACCTTTATAGATGAAGAACCCTACAGGAATAGCATATACAACGGCGATAGCAGCTGCTTCAGTAGGTGTCACTATCCCTCCATAAATCCCTCCTAGAACTAGGATTGGCATAACCAAAGCCGGGGAAGCTTTGAAGGTTCTTTTTTTTGCTTCTCGGGAAAATGTTTTATAGTCCATTTTTTCATTGATGACTAAATCAGGATTCTTTCTTAAATAGACCATATTTACTAAAGATAACAACGTCATCAAGATGATACCTAGGATTACTGACGCTAGAAAACTTGCCAGAACTGACTGATTTCCAATCCAAGCATAAAGAATCATGATAGAACTTGGTGGTATCAACATACCTAAGACAGAGGAATTAGCAATTAGTGCTGCGGAAAATCCTTTAGGATAACCTGCTTTTTCCAAGCGTGGAAACATGATCGACCCAATGACAGATAATGTGGCTGCCGCACTACCTGTAATGGACCCAAAAACAGCACAAGAGACAACTGTTACTACTCCAAGTGCTCCTTTGATACTTCCAACAAATAGTTCAACCAAGCCCACTAATTTTTCGCCAATTTTACCCTTCTCCATTAATCCTCCAGCGAGAATGAATAATGGAATAGCTAGTAAAACAGTTGTGCTCATTTTGCTATATCCATAAGGCAATAAAAAACTCGGGTCATATCCTTGCGTGAAGATCAAAAAGATAACTGATGCAAAAAATGCAAAAGGGACTGGCACTCCCAAAAGTAATGTAATTACAAGTATTAATAACGCAATTCCAACAATCATTCAATCCCCCCCCGTCTAAGATAAATTATTACCAGAGGATTTACTTATTGAGAATTAATAATTTCAATTTCTTTATATCGTCTATTAAATGAATCGTGAAGTAAAAAGACATTAAGCTAAAGCTTAGAAAGATTGCACCTTGTGGAATGACTATCGGAATTCGCCAAACAGAACTTGTGCCTCCTTTGATTAAACTCCAAGAAAAAAAACTCACGGCATAATAAGTAGCCATATAACACAAACCTGTTGTAATAAGAGAACTAATCAGCATTACAATGCTTCGGATTTTAGGGCTGGTAACATACACCGACACTAAATCAGCAGTAATATGATTTTTCTGATAGCTACCGTATGATCCACCCATGAAATATAGCCAAAAGGCAAAAATTACGATTATTTCCTCCATTCCATAAAGGTCTGTTTTAAATATATACCGTAAAGTAGCCCCTAAACTGATACCAATAACTATCATTAAACTGCAAACTATCATTACAGAACGCTGGAATTTTAAAAGGGCCTCCCATGAAATTCTAGCGATTTGCTTTATACCTAATGAATTTGACCCCAAATTAACTCCTCCTTTCTATCATTCAAGGTACTCCTTTTTCAAAGTTAAGGTTTCCCTATACTTTTCAATGATTAAGGGAGGATGCTTTGCGTTAAGGCAAAATCCCCTCCCCCAACAGCTTGTACTTGCTACTTTTGACTATTTGTATTCCTTCAAAAGGCCATCCATTATTTCTTTCCCTAAACGATTGTTTAATTTAGGCCAGCTAGTTTTACGCGTTTGATCAGCAAGAGTCTTAAGGTCGGCATCAGATAACTCAATAACTTTAATTCCTGCTTTTTTCATCTCATCCATATATTGTTTGTCGCTCTTTTGGGAAATATCAACGCTCTCTGTTGATAATTCGGCTGTAGTATCTGCGATGATTTTTTGATCTTCAGCACTCAAAGATTTCCACAAATCTAAATTCATCACGTAAGAAGTGTTTTCAACGAAATTATTAACTGGAATATAGTATTTTAGAACATCCCTAAATCCCAGCCAATTTGAAACCGGGGTTCCGCCGCTCCAGCCATCTGCAACCCCAGTCTGTAGTGCGGTATACAATTCTGCATAAGGTACAGTAACAGTGGTGTAATTCATATCATCAGCCCATACTTTGAAAACATCCATAGGTGGAACCCGGAGTAGGACATTCTTTTTGCTTGTAACTGAGGCAGGATCCTCTGGCAGTTTAGTCATGCCCAGTCCACCAAATCCTTCTACATTGAAACCTAAAAGTTTTACATTTAAGGCATTATTGAGTTGATCCATTGTATTGTAAATATAGGATCCCTGACTATAAAGCTTTCTGACCTGGTCATAATTTTCTGCAATGGAGGGTACATAAGTTAGTTCTAGTTTGGGGTCATGTCCACTTGGTATAGAAATAAGAGCCATCTCAATGGTACCCTTCATAATTTCATCATAAATCAAGGTATAGTCTCCCAGTTGGTTAGCAGGATAGAGTGTCATTTGAATTCTACCATTTGTCTTAGCCTCTACTGTCTCCTTTAATTTCGTCATAGCTTGTGTACCAGGGTGATCAGACGGATATTGTCCTGCCATGCGAATTTTGATTGTTTTTTGAGGAGTTGCAGCATCTTTAGAATCCGCGACTTTATTTTGCCCGCATCCTGTCAGTGTAAGTATACTTATAACAAAGACCGCTAATACAACATAAACTAATTTTTTATTTCTCATAATAATTCCTCCTTCTATTTTTGGTTGTTTGTGTTAATTAATTAAATTTAGCTTGCCCCCTCCATTCAGTTAAAATTTGCAGGAAAACTTCCAGACAATTCGTACCAGTGATGTTAGGTAGAGATTGAACATCGGTCTCTTACGCTTTTCATTGTACGAAGCTTTTCAAATAGGTCCTTGTTAACCGAGGCAGATAAGTGCGATAATTCTGATTCTGTTTAAATTTAAGATAAGTATATCTATTGTAGGACTTTATTTCATTGGAACGAGAGAACAAAATTGATTAAGATAATGTACAAATTTTTAGTATGCTGATACAACTACCTTTGAAACTTGCCCAGACTCACCTAATTAGCCTTGCGATCAGCATTTACTAAGGACTGTACGAATCAAAAAAAAGTAGCTTAATACAGCTACTTTAGTAAAAAAACTTCTTTTTTTTCCAACTAATTCTTTTAACTGGTCTTAATCAAACTTGCTTCATTTTCTTTGAGAGATCATTATTTAAAATCTGAACTTTCACAGCAAAATATAGAGTAATTGACTCTCTAAAATTGCGCAAATTAAACCCACTTATTTGTTCGATTTTTGTTAGTCTATAAAATAAAGTATTCTTATGAATGTCTAAATTCTTAGAAGTATTGATAGGACTGAAACCTGATTCACACCAAACACATATAGTTCGGGATAGTTCATCCCAATCAGATTGTTTTTGCAAACTGTACAATACATTTACCACAAACTTTTGAGAAATATTCTTATTTACACTGGAAAGCAGTTCTTCTAAATACAAATCATTGATACTAAAAATCATGGGCAATCGATTATTCCTTTTTCCGATGGTTAATGCTCTCCAAGCTTCTCTATATGAATTTCGCAACTGGGATATATTCCCTGATACTGAACCAATACCCATAGTAGCTCTGGTATCAAGCTTCTGAAGATTAATTTCTAATTCGAAACATTTCTTTTTCACTTGTGCTATTATTTCATTTTCAGATTGTCTTTGATTAATGGCATGTAATACAACAAATTTGTCATTTGCTATTGAAGTCGATATATCTTCGGTAGAATTAAAAGCATTTTTTATAGTATTATCCACCCTTATTTTCATCAATTGAATCATCATTTCCGGCGAATCTTCAATTGATGAATGTTGATAGATTTCTTGAGTAATATTACTAAATTGATACAGATCAATAACAATGGCAATATATGGCCTAGTTAGATTATAGCCAAGTTCTTGCCCTCGAATTATAAGAAGGCCTTCATCTTTAGTATCCGGGTCAAAGACCGAAATCTCCTGTATTAAATTTTGCAGAGCCCGTTCCCGCAGAAGGGAGGACTTGAGTATAATCTCCTGACGCAACAAGATCTCAACCTGTTTTTTGACAATAGAAATAAATTTGCCAACATCTTCAGGTTCACCCCCTATAGCAACTGTACCAACAACTTTATTAGCTAATTGGATTGGCGCGGTATAACCCGGCTTAACTTCCAAACGTTGCGCTTCCTGAAGATCATGGAATTTAGGTTTACCTGATTTTATAACCTCTAAAGAAGCACGATGAAGGGTTTCTAATCTATTTATATCATCAGAACATCCAATTATTATACCGAATTCATCAGTAATAAGAAGATGATAACCAATAATCTCGCTTATTGATTTTGCAATTTCCTGAGCCAATTCCTTTAACACTTTATAGTTCACCTCTGTAAAAAATTAATTGTCAATAGTTTTGCCATAACCATAAAAAAAAATCAAAGACCCTTCATCCCATCTCGGTAACTCTGGATGCGATGAAGAGCCCTATTGTCAAAATCTTTCTGATTATCTTTTTTTTGAAACCTTAATATCCTCATTGACAATTTGAGCTGCCAGTTTTACAACCGTAATTCGAAGATCCATGGCCTGATGAATAAGTAATTGATGCGCTTCATAGTCACTAATTCCATTGCGTTCTGCGAGGATAGAACGGGCTCGATCAATCGTTTTTTGACTTTGTAATTCCAGCTGGGTGTTTTCCAATTTCGCACGGACGGCTTGCATCTCTCTCCAGCGAGCATAAGCAATTTGGATGGCAGGTAGAAGATCTCGTTCAGTAATAGGTTTGACAAGATAGCCATACACGCTAACTTTCTCTGCTCGATTAATAAATTTGGACTGACTGTAGGCAGTAAGCAATAAGACGGGAATGTTCATAGAGTGCAAGATCTTTGCCACTTCCAGGCCATTAAGCCCTGGCATCATCACATCAAGAATCGCCAAATCTGGAGCGAACGATTTAGCCAATTTAACAGCTTTCAGGCCATTATTTGCTTCAGCGCAAACAATATGTCCTGCCCCTTGCAACATTTCTTTAATATCCAAGCGAATGAGTGCCTCATCATCGGCAATTAAGATGGATAGTACGCTCATAACTGTCCCTCCGAACTATGTTTTGGAAAGCTAACCGTTACAATCGTCATTCCTTCTATACGTTCCATTTTAGACTCTCCACCTAATTGGTCTCTCACTAGTGAATCAACGATCTGTAAACCCAAGCGCTTTTGCTTTACTTGATCAAAAGGCCTGTCTGGATCTGGTCCATTATCTCTAACTGTAAGAGTTATCGTTCCTCTTTTTTCTGTGATTGATAAGATAATAAGACCCTTTTCTAAGAAACGAACCCCATGTTTGAAGCTGTTCGTCAAGAGTTCATTAATGACGAGCGCTAAAGGAACAGCTTGTATACTCGGCAGATGAAGAGTTTGTCCTTCGACATGAGCCTCGATGCACTGCTCAGGTGACATGGAACTTTCTAATAAACTACTAAGTATACGTTGGCAGAGTTCCCTTAAATCAACGGAATCACAATTTTGACAGGCGAAAACATCATGGACCATAGCAATGGATATAATTCGATTGATGCTGGCCGAAAACTCTGCTTTGACAACTTCTAAATCCGACCGTCTCATCTGTAAGCGAAGCAAAGCTGCAACATTTTGAAGATTGTTTTTTACTCGGTGGTGAATTTCCCTTATAACGGTACTCTTAGCATTGAGTTCCTGCTCCTTTTTGCGCAGATCTGTGATATCTCTAAACGATATGACACAACCACTTAAATCTCCATAAGTTACTAAAGGATAAGCCTCAAAAAGATAACTTTTATTTAAGATACAGAACTCAACAGGGTTTTCAAGCATATCTAATAGTTCTTGTAATGAAGTGCAATTAAACATAGTGAACAAGAAATCTTGCCCCAGAGCCTCAAAGCCATGATACTCTTGAAAAATTTTAGCAGCTTTTTGGTTAACATATGTGATCTTGCTATGTTTATTTAAAACAAATATTCCATTACCAACCCAGTTTTCAAACTGAGAACCTGTCATTGACAAATACATCAGAGTATTACTCAATCGTTCTGCGGTTTGGGTCAAAAACTCCACTTGTTCTTCTTGGCGTAATTCTTCCGAAATATCCCGCTCCATGATTAACGTGCCGATTACATCATTTGCCGGATTACGAATAGCAACAACTGTCTGAGCAATTGGAATCCCTTCTTGGCTGACTCCCCTTACATTACGACAAGTTTCCCCTGTCTTTAACGTCTGATAAACTGCCGGTTCACTGGTAGCCAAAGCCAATTCACCGACCACACTATGATTATATAAGGAACGTTTTTCCGGAGGGGCCCATGCTAATACCACTGCATCCATTCCATCTTTCAAGGGAGCATCAATAAAGATATCCGTCTCTGTCAACTGAGCAGTATGAGGGATTTGCAGAGCCATTGTTTCTAAAATCTTTATATCCTCTTCAGTAAGGTTTGTGTATTTTTTACATAAGTCCTTAACGGCTGCGAGATTCATTTAACTCCTCCAATCGCATGCGTAAAGGAGCAACTCCTTCCCCATTCATGACAGATGTTATATAAAAGGGTTCTTCGATGCCTGCATAATGCAAAAAAGAACTCGCTTGTTTAATATCGGCTTTCGGTAAATCCACTTTAGTAATAATTCCAATAATAGGCTTGCGGAAAACCTTTGAAAACTTTGGTGGATAAAATGCTCTCTGTTTTGTTGAATCTTGGAGCGCCCAAATCTCAGAAACTTGATGACTGGCATCAATTAAGACATGATAAAATCGAGGAATCTCCAGATATTCGCCCGGACAATCAATAAAGGCGTGAGTATAATCGATCATTTGAGTTTTTTGATAGCTTACTTGCTCATTCATAAGCATTTGCTTTAAAGTGGTTTTGCCGGCCCCGATTCCTCCGATAAGAAGTATTCGCCCCATTAACTTCTAGTCACCTCAGTTGATGAAAACCCTAAAATGTTAACAAGTGTATTTACTGCAGCTCGTATGGCAGCTTCTACACTGGATACATCACCTGTTATTACCAGAGAACCCGTAAAGCGATCTAAAAACCCAAGTTCAATATCCCCAGCTTTACTGGCAGCATCCGCAGCAATAATTGCTGCCTCACTAGGGGTGATTGTCATTATACCAATGGCCCCTGTCGTTACGATTCCTAATCTCTCATGAATATCTCCCTGCGGGTTCGGTATAATATGGGCCATTGTCACTTGTTTTCCAGGAACATATTCTTGAATTACACGCTGTTTTTCAGCCAAGATATACACCACCATTTCTATTCTTTCCAAACATAAAAGTCCTTATCTGTAATTTCGTCGAAAATTGTCAAAGTCCTCCTTATTTATACCCTACTTCCTTAAAGTAATTTTTTCGAATGATGAGAACCGCAATATCAAGTCCTTTAATTCGGTTCTCCTGTTCATTACTAGTTTCAGCTTATCCCATAAACAGCCGGCTGGACAAAACAGCGAATTCCTTTTTGGTATTTAGCAGATTTCGTCCCATCACTGTGTTATTATAGCGGTCTTCATTTACCCCCATCAGATAGGCTATCGTGGGCATCGTATCAATTGCCCCCCTGTAGTCTCGATCTCACGTCCGTCCATCCCTTTATGATAGATAATAAGCGGTATTCGTTTACTGTCATCGAGCCACCAGCTTTGCTGTGGCTGAACCTGTTTGACCTCACCATTATAGTATTTGGGCACTCCAGTATGATCCCCGTAGATAACAACCCACCGTATTATCCAAAGCCCCTCTTTTGTCAAGCGACTCCAATTGCCCGCTACGGCATAGTAATTGTAATTGCCTCTTTATTAAAGAGGCAATAAAGCCAGCCATAAAAAACTCTTCCTTTTCAGGAAGAGTATACAGATAGCCTTAGTTCAATATAATATCCTTATTCACAAAAATCTGCCCAATTCGCAGGATAGGTTGCATAAAAAACTTTACAAAATGTAGGAGAAGAAAAGATTACTTGGCTTCCCTTTGGGATATAAACCACATCGCCTGCTTTGGCGCGGAAAACTTTGCCCTCAACTTCGAGGACAAACTCTCCCTCTATAACGTAATCTACTTCATCATAGTTTAAAAGCCATGGCAACTTCGCATGATCAAAGGTCATAAAACCCGAGGCGAGATTTCCCACGCGTGAGTCGATCACATCAACGAGTCCTACCTTTTGCCCTGGAGGAGCTTCTAGAAACGGTTGAATAACCACGTTCTCTCCTTTGACATGAGTCGCTCTGGGGTTCTCACAGGCGGGTTTCAAGACCTCACCCAGAATTTTTTGCACAGCCTTTTTAATGTCATCATTCAGGATGATGGGTTCCGTAATCTCCTGTGTTGGCTTAACGTCTTGCTGCGAACTGGTTTGATCAGCCGTTTGTCCAACCATCGATTGACCGAAAACACTTTGGCTAATGATTTCTTGCCTTCCTTTGCTTATGCTAATCCCTAACTCTTTTGCAAGATCTTTAGCTGAGGGAGTCAGTACGCTGTCTTCGTCTAATACAATGTTTTTATCCACTTTGGCCATTTCTCTTAAAACGGCCGCTGAAATAAAACGCCCCATAGTTACACCTCCTTTTCGTGGTTCGATACTTGTAGTTCGTAGTCTGTTCGATCCTCAATGTTCGAACAACGAAGGTCGCACTTCGATCATCGAACTTATACTAGGCTTTCGATCAGTTTCTTGGCTGGACGCGGTATGACGACTTGTCGTATGAGGAGTCCTTTTACGCTGGCTAAGGCACTCCCTTCTTCCACGGCTGCTTTTACGGATGCAACTTCCCCTGTGAGAAGGGTGTAACTCTTGCCGCCTATGCCAAAGGCAAGATGTATAAGGAGGGGCTCAACTTCCCCTGCCTTCAATGCCGCATCCGCTGCTTCGATTAAGGATGCGACGCTGTACGTTTCGATGATCCCGATCGCTTTAATGTCTTTCAGGGGATTGGCGCCACTGATCGCCGGTAAGATGGACGGATGAACATTGGGTATCACGAACGAATCGACGACGGTCTCTGCTCCTAATTCGATCCCTGCGTTCACGGATTGCTGGATTGCTGACACGTCTCCACTGACTAAGACGATATATTTTCCAGGGCATGTGGTTTTGGCCACTAAGATGTTGACGTCTGCTGTTTTGGCCATGATATCGGCGCATTCGATGCCTTGTGCTATACTGGTAAATTCTACGAGCCCTATGGCATGGATCATGTTGCACCCCCTTTCCGTATCGTTATCATTTGGGGCGTGACTTGTTGGACGGTTCCGTCTAGACTGGCATGGACCCTAGCTCCTAAGGATCCTTCTGGGATTTCTCCGACGACTTGCCCTCGTTTAACGTTGTCTCCAACCTTAACCACGGGGATAGCCGGGGCCCCTATATGTTGTTGGAGGCTTAAGCTCACTTCCTCGGGTTCATAGGTCTCAAGGGCTAAGGGAGCTTCTTTATACCAAGGACCCAATTTTAGGCGTTGTACTAAGCGTGACGAGGGGATTAAGCGATGTTGGGCCATCGGGTCTTCTTTCCTGAGTTCTCCTTGATATTTAACTCCTTGGGCGCGAAGCTCTGCTTTTAAGGCGCGATTGACCCTTAGCGGTGAGATTCCGACCGGACAGGCATAGGCTTCACATACTCCACACTCTGAGCACGTGAGGGCACTGGTCAAGGTTTGTAGATCTCCCATGGCTTTGTAATTCACGGCTCGGATGAGGCGATGCGGGGATAATTCGTGCCCGATCATGTGGCGTGGGCAGAGTTCGGTGCAGAAGCTGCATTGTTCACAAACGGTTTTGGCGATGCGTAGTACGGTTTCCAGCGGCATTTGTTTCCGCTTAATGAGCGGGTGATCCTTGGGGAGGGCAATGAGTCCTCCAGTGGTCTTGGTGACGGGCGCACTAAGATCTGTGATCAAGCTTCCCATCATGGGGCCTCCGAGGATATAGGCTAGGTCGTCTCCCCGTCCTTCACCGGCTAGGTTAAGGACTTCCTGCAGGGAAGTTCCGATAGGCACGGTGACGGTGAGGGGATTTTTAACGGCCCCTGTGACGGTGAGGGTCCGCGTGATGACGGGTTTTCCATCATGGGCCTTAGCCACATTGATGAGGGTTTGAACATTATTAACCACGACCCCGATATTAATGGGGATTCCTCCTGGGGGGACGCGCCGACCTGTGGTTAACCAGATGGTGATGACTTCATCTCCGGCGGGATAGATATCCGGCATAATCGAGATCTGCAGTTGGTCGGTGAGATAAGGCTCTAAGGCGGCGATGGCGGCCTGATACTTGTCCTTCAAGGCGATAATTCCTTTTTGGGCGCCAGTGGCCTCCATGGCTAATTTTAACCCTTTAATGAGTTGTTCGGGATAGCGTGCTACCAGTTGTTGGTCGGTTTTTAACATGGGTTCACATTCTGCTCCGTTGACCACTACAATCTCTGCTCGGGCGGCGAGCTTGACATGGGTCGGAAAACCTGCTCCACCTGCTCCGACGACGCCTGCCTCCCGGACGGTCGTGCTTATATTTCTCATACTTTGATCGTTCGCATTGATCGTGTTCATACTTTTATTATTCATTTTTTCACCCACTTAAGCTTACGCTTCAAAGGTTTCTTTATCGATAATGCCCACGATGATGGCATCGATGGGAGTGTTGCGATTCGCCAGTCCTTGTCGTGCTGAGGAACCGCTGGCAATCATGACGATTTCACTTTCCCCGGCTCCGATTTGATCGGCAGTGATGAGGGAGTTTCCGTGTTTGGTTAGCTTGGCTGTTCCATCCTCAGTATAGGTGAGGGTAACGGGTTGGACGACGAGAAACTTTAGGCCACGTAGGGATTCTTCTTTGCGCGTTGACCAGACATGTCCAATGACGCGTGCTAAAATCATCGTCTTCCTTCCTCTCTTTCCAGCTCCGTGCACAACTCGACTCGGCGTATCTTTAAGGTATCTCGGGCTAATGGTGAGATAACAGTTAATCGTTTCACGAGGACCCTTGATTCTTCGGGAAATCCATAGGCATCTTTATCTCCTAAGAACTTCTTTTCGAAACGAATGACGTCCTGGGTGGTTGCCTTCGGCTCACAATGGGTTGTTGTCGGTTCATAAGAGACCGTTTTCTGCTCGTAAAGGCTGGTTTGGTTTATTGGACTTGCTTTGGTAACCGTGGGTTCCTCAGCCGTGACGGTTGTTCCTTTGCCAAGAACAAATCGTTGCTCAACGGTCTGTATTGGGGTGCTTTCGTCCCTAATCCTAGCATAGACTTGTACGCCGTAGGACTGAACTTTCTGAAGATATCCTTCATAAAGTTCAATGTAGGCTTTAGGGGTTTGAGCGGTAAAGCCGAGATACTCGGTCACGAGTTCGATGGGTTGGCCTTGGGTAATTCCACGCCCGATCAGTTCACTTATGGGGTTATCTCGTAGTCCTAATGCGGCTTTTGCTAGCGTATTGGGGGAACACGCTGGGAGGATGATTTTTTGCCAGTCTGTCTTAGTCAAGGCGTCTTGGGGCGTGATCCAGTTCATTCCTTCGGGGAGAGCTGGGTTAGCCTTAGCGACGCTTTCACTGGGTAAAATCGTTAGCGTGTACTTCGCTCCCCAGCGTGTTTCGATGGCGCTTAAGACTCGTTCGAAATCCGAGACATAGTTTAAGAGGACTAAGACGTCGGGTTTCGCCCGATTTCCTGCTCCAGTTCCTTGTAGGAGGGCTTGCAAGGCGGGTTCCGATAGGATGCGCTGCACGAGTTGGTTGATCAGTTCTTCGTTCATGCGTTATACCCCCATGAGCAGGCCTTGACTCTGCGGGTCGAGAAGGGCTGCATTGGCCTCATCCATATCGAGGTGCATTTCTTTGCGGTAGTGTTCATTGACTCGAACCAAGACGTCTTCAAAAACCATCGGGCGTTTGCTTTGGACTTTGACGCGTACTCGGTCCCCATCCTTGAGGGACCACTCCGCTGCTCCTTCGAGGTTTAGGTGTATATGTCGGCTGGCCACCATGACGCCAGATTCGAGGTCAACTTTCTCTAATGGGCCGATGATTTGTAGGCCAGGGGTTCCATCATGTTGTCCGGAATCTCGGATGACGGGTTTGATGCCCAGTTTAAAACAATCGGTGACACTAATTTCGACTTGGGTGTGTTTGCGTACGGGGCCCAAGACTCGGACCTTTTCCAGACATCCTTTGGGTCCAACTAGGGTGACGGTTTCTTTAGCTGCGAACTGCCCAGGTTGGGAGAGTTCTTTTTGGATCGTTAAGGCATAGTTTTTTCCAAACAGGGTGGTTAAATCGTCTTTGGAGAGGTGGATATGACGATTCGAGGTGCCTATGGGCACTCGTTTTTCTTGGCTAAGGCGTCCTCGAACGCTACAGGCGAGGATGTAGAAGGCACTGGATAGCCGGTTTAAGGCCTGGATCAGGTCGGTTCGGCTGCAGTTTCCGTCCTCGTCCGTGAAAGCACGATTGGCGTAGAGTTCGACTTCTCGTGTTTTGGCTCTAAGGTGATGGAGCTTGGACACGACCTTTCCATGGGTATAACTGAGTGGTGTGTGTTCAACGCCATAATTTTTCTTAGGGTGATGGGACCGTTCCCGTAGTTCCTCTGGTGTTAGTCCGAGGAGGTGTTCCCATTGAAACGGTTCGTCTTTGACTTCACTGACCATGAGTTGCCTAGCGAAGGCGGCGATTTCTTCGAGTTTAAGAACGAGTTCGTCTTCCCCTGCTTGGGCAAAAAAACCTTGGGCTTCGATGAGTTCACACTGAAAGAGATCGAGTTGTCCTCGATAGGCGATCACGGGGTGAGTTTTGGTGACTAAGGCTCCGACACGCAGATGGGTCATGTGTTCGGGTTTAACCCCTAGTGAGGTTTGAGTCTGATGTTGGGTTTGAGTCGGACTCTGGCCTTGGCTCTGACTCTGACCGCGGCTTTGAGTTTCCCGATGAGAGTTAAGTTTCTCTTCAAAGAACTTTTGCCTTGTGATTATTTGCTTAGCATTGGAGAAGTTGTTTTTGTGAAGATCGAGTATCCCGTTTCTTCTATTTGGACATCGATTCCCTTGGACCGAATAAAGTCTCGAGCGGAAGGGGTGATGACGCTCCCTTGGGGTAACGTGATTACTTTCGCTTTCGTTTTATGCCAATTGGCTCTTAATTCATACTCTGTTACGATCATGTCCTCACCTCACACTACAGAAGTCGGAGGTCAGATGCCAGAGGTCAGAGGATAGCAATCGGACTTCTGACCTCGAACTCGAATATTGAATTTGCTTATTTTTCACCATAACTTTTGTTATCGCCTACAGGTAAAATGCACTCGACGTCCCGGTGTGGGCGCGGTATGACATGCACGCTGAGCATTTCTCCAACTCGTTGAGCGGCTGCAGCTCCTGCATCTACGGCTGCTTTTATTGCTCCGACGTCTCCTCGTACCATGACCGAGACGAGTCCACCGGAGACATGCTCTTTTCCACATAGCGACACGTTGGCTGCTTTTAACATTTGATCCGCTGCTTCGATCGCGGGGATTAATCCTTTGGTTTCAATCATTCCAAGTGCGATTACACTTCGATCTTGTGCCATTGTGTTCCCTCCTTAATTTGATTGACGATTACGATTCATCTTTTGTTAGCACTTCATCCCATTCAAATGCTGTATAACTTGGTTGATGATTTCTTGGACTAAATTCGCATCAACTTGCTGGGTGGGGATGTTTGAGTTCCGGGCTCCCTCGGCTACCCCTGCTACGTTCATCGGTTCCACGGGTTTGCGTTCGGGTATTCCTAGATGCCAAGCAACTCGTTTGACATTGATTAAGTGTCGTGGGGTAACGTTTTCTGAGACGCTCGATCCTGCCCACGTTCCACACCCTAGGGTGAACGATGGGGCCAAGCCGGTGGTTGCTCCGACTCCTCCCATAGCTGCTGGTGTGTTGACGAGGATTCGGTTAACCGGTTTTTTAAGGGCAAACTCACGAATGACTTCTTCGTTGGTACTGTGGATAGAGACGCTGTGCCCGACTCCGCCTGCTTCTAAGAGTTGAAAGCAGCGTTCACACCCTTCATGCCAATCGGAGACTCGGTAGAAGCCGAGGACAGTGGTGAGTTTTTCGTAGGATAAAGGCCATTGTGGTCCGACGCCGCTTAAGGGAGCCACTAAACACTTGGTTTGTTCGGGGATGGTGATGCCAGCCATTTGAGCGATAAATTTGGGGTCTTTGCCGACCACTTTGGGGTTGACTCCTCCTTTGGCTAACATGACGACCTTGGAGATTTTTTGGACCTCTTCGGGGTCGAGGAAGTGGGCACCGTTGCGTTTGAGATGGCCGATGAGTTCGTCAGCGATGCATTCTTCGGCGACGATGGCTTGTTCTGAGGCACAGATGGTTCCATTGTCGAAGGTTTTGCCCATGACGATGTATTCAGCGGCCTTGGGCAGGTCGGCACTTCGTTCGACGAAGGCGGGGACATTCCCGGGTCCGACGCCGAGGGCGGGTTTGCCACTGCTGTAGGCTGCTTTTACTAAGGCACTTCCTCCGGTGGCTAGGATCATGGCCACGCTGGGATGCTTCATGAGTTCGTTGGTGGCTCCCATGGAGACGTTCAGGATACAGCCGATCACCCCTTCTGGGGCTCCTGCGGCGACGGCCGCTTGATGCATGATTTTGGCCGCTTCATTCGTACAGCGGACGGCCGATGGATGTGGGGAAAACACGATGGCGTTGCGTGATTTTAGGGCGATCATAGCCTTGTATATTACGGTGGAGGTGGGATTGGTGGTGGGTACGATTCCGGCGATGACCCCTACGGGCTCGGCGATTTCCCAAATCTTGTGTTCGTGGTCTTCGCGGATGAGTCCGACGGTTTTCATGCTTTTGATGGACTCATAAACGGTTCGGGAGGCAAAGTAGTTTTTAAAGCATTTGTCTGCGTAATTTCCCATCCCGGTTTCGGATACGGCCATCATGGCCAAACGGGCTGCATTCGCTTCCCCGGCTTCGCGCATCATGTCGATGATTTTATCGACTTGTTCTTGTGTGAAGTTCATGAGGGCTTCTTGGCCTTTGTGGGCTGCTCGTACTAAATTTCGAGCTTCTTGTAAGGAGCATAAATCACGATCAAGTTCCATTTCAACGTTGCACTTCCCCTTCGTCTAAAATTTGAGGCCGTTTTCTACGACGTCGATGACGGATCGTTGGAAGGCCTCACAAGCGGATTTACACGCGCTTTGTGATCCGGTCAACAATCCGCCACCAAAGTTTGTTTCCGTTGGTGGTCCGTAAAAGGCTTGCATGGTGACTTCGGCTGCTTTAAGGGCAGCGTCCAAGCCGAACATGGCTTCGATTGGGGGGGCGATGAGATAGGAGAGCGCTTCTCCTTCTGGAATTCCCGCAATTTTGGAAAGATAACTTCCTGTCCGGGATACGGTATGCGGAAACCAGGCGGTTTTCCCACCATCACAGGTGTAGAAGAAACATTCGTTTTCTAAGTGCTCTATGCAGGCGTCAACTCCTGCTCGGACTTCGGCTGGGTTTGGGCCCGCGAAGATGCCGATGATTTCTCCGGATAAGGGACCGGAGGCTCGAGCCGCACCGCAATAGAAACTTTTGGCGTACACAACTTCCACTTCTGCTTTTTTGGTGGCTTCATCTAAGGCCACGTAAGTTGAATCGTCGATGTCTGCAGTAATCATACCAATTGAGCGTTGGTCTTCCGTTAGTCCTAATTTTTCCGCTAAATCCGGAGCGACATTGGGAATTAATCGTACCGCTAAGACCTTAGGCTTAATGGGCTCAATCATAGTAACCCTCCTTTAGACGTCGGTCGCTTTCGCTTTTTTCCGACGATTTATTTTGTATTCTCCACGTTTCTGGTTTTGGGCTTTTCTTCGATAACGGGTAACTTGGGTAGGATTTGTTCGAGTTCTGGGTGTGGGCGTGGTATGACGTGGCAGCTGATGAGTTCTCCGACTCGTTCAGCCGCTGCTGCTCCGGCATCCACTGAGGCCTTGACTGCTCCGACATCTCCCCGTACCATGACCGTCACTAATGCGCCACCTACTTTTACTTTACCGATCAATGTTACATTGGCAGCTTTGGCCATGGCATCGGCTGCCTCAATTGCTCCAACGATTCCACGGGTTTCTACCATTCCTAGGGCAACGAGATCATCTCTTGTAGCCATTTTCTTAGTCTCCTTTCACTGTCTCAATTTATCTATAGATGTAGGACAGGACTCGATCTTTTTAACTCCCTTGCTCTAGTTAACACCTGATGCCTTTACATCAAGTATCTTTTGATCAAGCTCACCAGATGAGCTCCGGCATCCACCGCAGGCGTCCTACCTTTATGGATATCGATCACTACTCTAGGTTCACACCTGATGCCTTCATATCAAGCATTTTTTTGATCAAACTCGCCAGATGAGCTCCGGCTTCCGCTGCAGGCGTCCCACCTTTATGAATATTGCTGATCACGGTCCGCTCGCTTTCAACCATACCTAGCCTTGGATTATATCCCATATAGGCACTCATGCTTTCGGCCGTTCCCAGACCGGGTCTCTCTCCGATCAGAATTACGGCTACGTCCGGTTTCAATTCTTCACCGATCATATCCATCATGGCAACACGCCCATGCTGAACAAAGATCGTCGTCCCAAGTTTCACGCCCATGCCCTCCAGTCCCTGGGTCAAAGCTGGCAGGAGATTTGGAATATTTGCTTCAACTGCTTTACTAGAGAGCCCATCGGAAACGATGATTTGGACCATGGCCCCTTTTTGGCACCCTTTGCGCACAATACCCAAATTTTCAGCGTCAAGTTTCCTCCCTAAATCCGGTCGTGTAAGATATTCATCTTTGGACTGACAGAGACTTTGGACGGAGACCATATTATATTTCGCCGGAAAATCTTCCTGCACTTCACCAAGCACGGAGTCTTGTGCCACAGCATGATCCGCTCGAAAACGAATTATTGTGTCCGTTAAAGGGCGAGGACCGCAGCGCCAAACTCCTATCCGAGCAGGCGTAGAAAGCTTCATTTCTTCATATAGTGCCTTATTAACCGGATTGGGGACTTGCAAATAGTGTTGTAAGTCGATTTCCGCTAAATCCGTAAGCGCATCCTCTTGTATAACAGGAGCGTTGGCTGAAACTTGACTTTTTCCTTTCCCCATATCTTTCAGTAACTCTTCTACAATCGCGCGAACATTATCTTCTAAGCCCATTAATTTATTCCCCCCTTACCTCGTGAAAATTGTAGCATCACCGGCACGAGCCGTGAGCTTACCTTGAGCCATGATTCCCATTGATTCCGCCCACGCCTCAAACTCAGGTAAGGGCCGAAGTCTAAACAATTCTCTTAATGTTGCAATGTCATGATAGCTCGTACACTGATAATTCAACATGACGTCATCACCCATGGGAATACCCATAAAGTAGGTACAACCAGCCGCCGTTAAGAGAGTGGCCAAATTTTCTATATCGTTTTGATCCGCTTTCATGTGGTTGGTGTAACAAGCGTCGACTCCCATAGGCAACCCAGAAAGTTTCCCCATAAAGTGGTCTTCGAGGCCTGCCCGAGTTACTTGACGAGTATCATAGAGGTATTCTGGGCCAATAAAACCGACAACGGTATTAACCAAAAACGGATTATAGTGGCGGGCTAACCCGTAACAACGTGCTTCTAAGGTAACTTGGTCTGCACCATGGTGAGCCTCAGATGAAAGTTCCGAGCCTTGTCCCGTTTCAAAATACATGATATTAGGACCTGTCGCCCGACCCTCTTTTAAACCTAGGGTATAAGCTTCATCAAGCATCTCTTTGCTAACTCCAAACGCCTCATTACCTGTTTGAGATCCTGCGATGGATTGAAATAACAGATGGACCGGTGCCCCTTTTCTTAGAGCTTTAATTTGAGTCGAGATATGGGCCAAAACGCAAATTTGGGTGGGCACCTTCCACTCCTCAACAAATTGATAGAGGGTTTCCAGACTGCGAATGGTCGCTGGCATGGAATCGTCAACAGGGTTCAGTCCAAAGACTGCATCTCCAACACCGTAGGAAAGCCCCTCACGCAGGCTGGTTAGAATCCCATCTACTCCATCCGTTGGATGATTCGGTTGAAGCCTGGAAGCCAAGCACCCTGTTTTACCGATTGTCGTGTTACAGTGGGCAAGGTTTTGAATTTTGGCAGCACCTAAGATCAAGTCAAGATTGCTCATAAGTTTCGCGACAGCTGCAACCATTTCCGAGGTGAGACCACGGCTGAGACGCCGAAGATGGGAGCCAGTCGTTTCAGTGGTGAGAATATACTCCCGGAACTCTGCAACACTCCAGTTTTTAATCGTATGATAGATGGGTTCATTAACATCAGCATCAATAATACGGGATACTTCGTCCTCCTCAAGCGGTATAACCGGGTTCAGCCGTAAATCTTCCAAAGTTAGTTCCGACAAGACTCGTTTTGCAGCGATCCGCTCTGCGGCATTCTCAGCCGCAATTCCGGCGAGAATGTCTCCAGATTTGATCTCATTTGCTTTGGACAATACCTCTTTCACATCTTTAAAGGTAAACGTTTGGCCAAAAAGGCGCGTCTTTAGATTCACGATTTCACATCCTTTCGATATAAATGAAATTTTTAACGAGCAAAGACTAAGGTTTTAACAATAACTGGAACAACTAGTGCCACTGTACGATAGAGGGAGTCGTCATTATTCTCCGCGGATTTAAGCCAAGAAAACGCTCCCGACTCTTCGACTTCCGGATAAACTGCCGGAACATTTCGCAAGGGGCCTGTCCTGTGAGAGTAAAGGTTCATGAAAGATGACCCGTTCGACACATTTCACCATAGCCCGGAGGCACCTTTGAATCACGAGCACTTCGTCTCCGCTTTGCGCTATGGAGTCGTTTGGATAACAATGATTCATGATCGTCTGACCCGGAGAGGAGATATGATTTAAGTGGTGTGTTAAAGGATCAACTTCTATAAACTACTGCCCTCCTTTCAACCGACAAAAAAATTAAGGCTCTTTATCACATCCCAGTAACCCGGGATGTGATAAAGGGCCTTATTGCCCACTATTCCTTTGTGATAACAGACCTCTCGTACAGGGAGAGGTAGGTCTGAACTCTATAAAATATAATTTGATATTAATTTCATTATTCCTTTGAATTTTTAATTATATTCTATATTACCTCAAACTTTCAAAGTGCTGCCTCATTCACTAGTCTGTTTGCCAGTTTTACGACCGTAATGCGAAGATCCATAGCCCTATGAATAAGCAATTGATGCGCTTCATAATCACTCACTCCATCACGTTGTGCGAGGATAGCACGGGCTCGGGCAATCATTTTTCGACTTTGTAATTCCAGCTGGGTATTTTCCAATTTCTCACGAACATTTTGCATTTCTCTCCAACGTGCATAGGCTATTTGGATAGCCGGTAATAGATCTCGTTCTGTAATAGGCTTGACAAGATACCCGTACACACTAACTTTCTCTGCCCGGTTAATAAACTTAGGCTGATTATAGGCTGTCAGTAATAACACAGGTATGTTCATGGAATGTAAGATGTTTGCCGCGTCCAAGCCATCTATCCCAGGCATCATCACATCTAGAATCGCCAGATCTGGAGAGAGAGATTTAGCCAATTCTACGGCTTTAGCGCCATTGTTTGCTTCACCGCAAACAATATGCCCAGCCCCTTCAAGCATTTCTTTAATATCCAGACGAGTTAAGGCCTCGTCGTCCGCAATTAAGATGGATAGTACGCTCATGACTCTTCCTCCGAATTATATATTGGAAAGCTTACCGTTACAATCGTCATTCCGTCTATACGTTCCATTCGGAACTCGCCGCCCAATTGTTCTCTAATTAATGAGTCTACGATTTGTAAACCCAAACGCCATTGTTGTACTTGATCAAAGGGCACAAGTGGTTCCGGTCCGTTGTCCCTCACAGAAAGTTGTATTTTCCCCTTCGTCTCTAATATAAACAGGGTGATTACACCTTTTTCTAAGAAACGAACCCCATGTTTAAAACTGTTCGTTAGGAGTTCGTTAATGACTATGGCCAAAGGAACCGCTTGCGAACTTAGCAAGGTAAGCTGTTCTCCTTCAACATAGGTCTCAATGCTCTGCTCTGGCAGCGCGAAGCTTTCTAACAAACCCTTAAGGATACGTTGGCAGAGTTCTCTCAAATCAACTAAATCAGAATTTTGACAGGCAAACACATCATGCACCATCGCGATAGATATGATTCGGTTTATGCTTGCCGTAAACTCCGCTTTTACAATGTCTAAATTTGACCGTCGCATTTGAAGACGAAGTAAAGCCGCAATATTTTGTAGATTATTCTTGACACGGTGGTGGATTTCTCGAATAACGGTATTTTGCGCACTAAGTTCCTGCTCTTTTTTTCGAAGGTCTGTAATATCTCGAAAGGATATGACACAGCCGCTTAATTCTCCGCAAGTCACCAAAGGATACGCCTGGAAAAAATAATTTTTGCCCAGAATACAAAATTCGACGGGGTTTTTAAGGTTAATCAGAAGCTCATCTAAGCTAGCACAATTGAACATGTTGAGGTGAAAATCACTTCCAGACGCTTCAAATCCATGAACATCTTGATATATCTGTCTTGCCCTTTTATTGACATACGTTATTTCAGTGTTTTTATTTAAAACAAACAGTCCGTTTCCAACCCACTCTTCAAACTGTGACCCAGTCGTTGACAAATACATCAAGGTGTTACTCAAACGTTCGGCCGTTTGAGTCAAAAATTCCACTTGCTCTTCTTGCCGTATCTCTTCGGAAATATCCCTTTCCATGATCAGAGTACCAATCACATTATCAACAGCGTTACGAATCGCGATAACCGTCTGCTCAATGGGAATCCCTTCTTGGCTAACCCCTCGCACATTCCGACTCATCCCACCAGTTTGAATTGTCCGACAAACTGCCGGTTCGCTGGCAGCATAGGCTAATTCTCCAACAACGCTATGACCATATAGTGACCGGTTTTTAGGGCAAGCCCATGCTACCACAACAGCATCCACCCCGTCTTTCAACGGCGCATCAATAAAGATATCAGTCCCTGTCAGTTCGGCTGTACATGGGATTTGTAAAGCCATTGCTTCTAAAGTCTCAACATCAGTTTGAGACAGATTAGTGTACTTATTACATAACCTCTTAATGGTTTCGCAATTCATTCAAAGCCTCCAATCGCATACGTAACGGGCTAAATCCTTCCCCATTCCGCCAGCATATTCAGTGCTTCCTGAACCTGTTCATGCGTTAAACCTTGTTCTTCGGCCTTATTCTGACTTGTCACAAATAGTCTTGTCTACGGGATCATCATTTGATGTAGGATCGTCCATGTATTTTAGCAATTCTTCGATAGGATGAATATGGTTGTAAAACCCCGGGTAATCAGGTGAATAACGACGTTTTTCTATCATATTTTTGTGATGTTTGGGTTGTACAATTTTATGTAATTGTACCGCCTTGGACACCATTTCATTCCACATCTTCGAGTGATTTTCATTTGTAATGTGCCATTCACTGCTATGAACTAGCCTTTTCACCTCCCTCAGTAATTGCTCAAGTTCCTGCCTCAATTTTTGTACATCACTCATCTTTTTTCTCCTTGTCCTAGAGGTTATCCCTTAAATATGGATCAGATATTTCCCATCCAGACATTCCATGCTTTAACGGCTTGGTTATTGATCTTGAAATTCCCCTTAGAGTCCATCTTGAGATACATCTCATACGTGATATGACTGTTAATTGCGGCAATGGGCTTTGTTTAGAAGATACCAAAGAGAAGATTGAAGTATGGAGAAATGACTATAATGAGTTTAGACTGCATAGCGTAAAAACAAACATGACCTCAGCCCAATTCGCTTGTAGCGCAAGCGCTGAGGCCATTTGATGGTTCCATTTTTCTCATTATCGGTGGAATCAATTTTGGGTGATACTCAAAAGTATTTATTACTAATTTACAGGCTCTATTCGTTCTCTAATTGTTTTAACCTATTAATTTCTTTATAAACTAGAAACATTGCGACTGCAAAAGCAAGTAAATCAGCTATTGGTTGAGCTGCCCAGATTCCCTTTACTCCTATATATTTGGGTAGTATAAGTAGTAAAGGAATTACAAAAATAACGTTTCTGGTGCATCCATTTAATATTGCCTTGCCATTGTGTTCGATAGCTTGAAAATAACCTGAAACAAGAAAAGAAATTCCGCCCAGTGCGAACAGAAGCAGGTAGATTTTCATGTTTGCTTCTGTTGCCGCGATCAAATCCGGCGCATCTCCAACAAAAAAGCTTACAACTTGATGTTGAAAAGCAAATAATAGTACCGTTAATACAGCCATGGTGCCAACTGTTTGTTTTATGCTAACTGTCAGCGCTTCTCTAACGCGAGCAAACTGCCCTGCTCCATAGTTGAAACTTACGATTGGCTGAAGTCCTAAAGTAAAGCCCAGTGTTACGAAAATGGAGAAAATATACAATAAATATGCATTGATAATCCCGAAAGATGCTATATCCATTGGTTCACCATATTTACCCAAGAGATTATTGATAACTATAGCTACTACACAAAACGCAGCCTGGACGATAAACGCTGCAAAGCCTGTTTTGTTAATTTCTTTGATTTTCCGAAAATCCAGCATGAAATCGCTAAGTTTCATTTTAAACACAGTTTTACGGCTAATCAAAAAATATAATCCTATTAAACTCCATGAACCTACACAAAGGTTAAAACTAATAGCAGAGCTGGCAATCCCCATATCCAACTTGAATATCAAGATATACTCCACAATAATTGCAACAACTGCAGGTACCGTTAATGCGAGTGTGCCTATAAATGGTTGTTCATCCAGTCGAACGAAAAAGTAAAATACGCACCCAACAACGACGAAGGGGAAACCATAGAAAAAGACCGAAGCATATGCGCTTGCACTCTGAATAACGTCTCCTGATGCTCCAAAAAACGTCACAATACTCTCTACGTTCGTTAACCCTAAAATCATGATTACTAATGAGAGTATTAGCGCATACCAAATACTCTGGCCAAAATAGGATCTTGCTTTTTCCAATTCTCCTTTTCCAAGGTGAATTGCTGCAAGGGAAGTGGCTCCAATACCGATTAATGATCCTGTAGCAAGTGCAAAAACCAACAATGGATAAATAATACTAATCGTGGCTAAACCTATTTCACCTATACCATTACCTACAAAAAATCCATCTCCTGTTATCTGACACATCTGCAGACCCTGACCAATCAATGCAGCTATAGAATATTTTAAAAGCAATGATTTGATGTTTCCATTCCCCAATTCCCGGTCAACTACTGCTTCTTGGCTCATAACATCACTTCTCCTTCTGTGCGCACGTTGTGCGCTTCATATATATTTCCTAGAAATCATCGCTCCTGCATTGCGATGTAAGACAACCGACTAACTTTATGCGAAAGCCTCTGGGGGACAACAGCATGTCGGTAAAGTCAGGAT
>Ga0209643_1000961_pt1 | contig 33623 bp, 30 predicted proteins | sample AutmiccBRH37_all_FD_187383 | JGI IMG/M metagenome (GOLD analysis project Ga0209643, IMG submission 187383) | Deep subsurface microbial communities from Mt. Terri, Switzerland - Autotrophic microbial communities BRH/37_all (SPAdes) (version 2) | ecosystem: Environmental > Aquatic > Deep...
GGGGCCACCGCGCCCTTGTGCAGGCTCTTGTCGCGGTCCGGGATCACCAGATCGGCGTCGAAGGCCAGCTTGACCCCCAGGCCGTCGCAGACCGGGCAGGCGCCGAACGGATTGTTGAACGAGAACAGCCGCGGCTCGATCTCGCTGATGGTGAAGCCGGACACCGGACAGGCGAACCGTTCCGAGAACAGCAGGCTGCGCGGCGCGGTCTCGCCCTCGGCCACGCTGGCCCACTCGGCGTTGGCCACGCCGTCGGCCAGACCGAGCGCGGTCTGCAGACTGTCGGCGTAGCGGCCTTCCTGGTCCGGCTTGGTGACGATCCGGTCCACGACGATGTCGATGTCGTGCTTGTACTTCTTGTCCAGGGTCGGGGCTTCGTCGATCGGATAGAACTGCCCGTCGATCTTCAGCCGCTGGAAGCCCTGGCGCTGCCACTCGGCGATTTCCTTCTTGTATTCGCCCTTGCGGCCCCGAACGACGGGCGCCAGCAGCAGCAGGCGTTCGCCGTCGGGCAGGGCGACCAGCTTGTCGACCATCTGGCTGATCGTCTGGCTCTCGATCGGCAGGCCGGTGGCCGGCGAATAGGGGACGCCGACCCGGGCCCACAGCAGGCGCATATAGTCGTGGATTTCGGTCACCGTGCCGACGGTCGAGCGCGGATTCTTGGACGTGGTCTTCTGTTCGATGGAGATGGCCGGCGACAGGCCCTCGATCAGGTCCACGTCCGGCTTGCCCATCAGTTCCAGGAACTGGCGCGCATAGGCCGACAGGCTCTCGACATAGCGACGCTGGCCCTCTGCATAAATGGTGTCGAAGGCCAGCGACGATTTGCCCGAGCCTGACAGGCCGGTCATCACCACTAGCTGTTCGCGCGGAATATCGAGGTCCACGCCCTTGAGATTATGCTCGCGGGCGCCGCGAACGCGGATGAAGTTGTGTTTTTCGGTCATGCGGTCCGGGAACGCGGAGAGGAGCCGGAGGGCTCCGGCGCGACATCGCTATATGGGGATGAATCGCGCGATTGAAGCAAGAACAATGTGCGAACATTGCGGCGCCCCGTAAGCTAGGCGGTCACCGGCCTTACCTACTTTGGTGTCCACGCCTGCGTCGGGCGCACGAACCGTTCGCCCTTGGCCAGGATCACGCCGTTGGCTGTGGCTATGCCCAGCTCCAGGCTCTCGGTGATGCGACGGGCGCGTTCGATGAAATGGTCGGCGGCGACGGGCGGGCACAGGTCGCGGGCCGTCTCGACGAAAATCTCCAGCCAGCGGTCGAAGTGGCGGGCGTCGATGGGCAGGGGCAGGTGTTTGGGCATGGGCCGACCCTGATAGACGCCGGTCGACAGGGCCACCGACGACCAGAACAACTTCATCTGCGCAAGGTGCGGACCCCAGTCGTCTATGCGGGCCGCGAAGACCGGCCCGATCAGCCGGTCGTCGCGAACGCGGTCGTAGAAGGTCTCGACCAGGGCGTCGATCATCGCCTCGTCTATGCCGGTCTCATCCCGCAGACGCTGAACGGCGGCCTCCCGACGGGCGGCGGCTCCGGCTGGGTCATCGATGCGGAAACGGCTCTCCATGACGGCCTCCTAGCGATTCCGCGAGGGCGGCGCCACTGGACCGACGGTCCACCCTGGAGCACGTGTTTCACGCGGCCGTGTTCGTTTCAGGAGTTCACCGGACTTGCGCATCGCACAAATACGACCCATCCTCCTGTCTCTGACGAGTTTTGAGCAGGAGGCTCGAAGATCATGATCATCGCCCTGGCAACCGGTTCCGCCCTGTCCGCCATGCTGCTCGTGATCCTCCATGCCAACCAGCCCCAACCGAAGCGCGTCCCCGTGCGCGTTCGCGACACTCGACAAGGTCGCCGTACGGACGCCTGACGGCGTCTGAACGGCAGGCGCCCCTACTTCAGACCACTCGTCTGCCTAAGCCCTTCCCATAGAGCGATGCCTGCCGTGACCGACAGGTTCAGCGATCGCGCCTCTGGCCGCAGGGGAATGACAACTCGTGCGTCCGCGGCGGCGTGGACATGGTCAGGAGCGCCCGAGGTTTCCTTGCCGAACAACAGGGTGTCGTCAGGCTCAAACACGAAGTCTGGCAAGGGCGTGGCGCCGCGCGTGGTGAAAAGGATCAACCGGCCCGACGGCCGGTCGCGCTGAAACGCGTCCCAGTCGGAATGACGGCTCATGTGCGACAAAGGGCCGTAGTCCAGGGCGGCCCGCTTCATGGCCCGGTCGTCGAAACGGAAGCCCGTCGGCTCTACAATATGCAGCTCGACGCCGAAACAGGCCGAGAGCCGGATGCAGGCGCCGACGTTCTGAGGAATGTCCGGTTGAAAAAGGGCGAGACGCATTCTAATCCCTACTATACGCGGCCTGGGGGTTTGTCGCGGTCTGTCTGCGAACGTTTCGCAAGAAACGTCAGCAACTTGCGACCCGAAGTCGCGAGATCAGGCCGGGGGGATCGTCAGGCGTCGTTGTTAGGGTTCGTGCCGCACAAGAGGAACGCCAATAGAGGCGTTCCCGGCGGTGTTCGAGAGGTGAAACGTGGCCGAAACGGGTGTGATTTCGGAAGGCGAGGGCGATCCGAATCGCCGCGACTTCATCCATATTGCGGCCGGGGCCGCTGCTGCGGGGGCCGGGGCGATGATCGCCTGGCCGCTGATCAACCAGATGAACCCCGCCGCTGACACCCTGGCGCTGGCCTCTATCGAATTCGACCTTACCAAGGTTCAGGAAGGTCAGCAGGTCGTCATCAAATGGCAGGGCAAGCCGGTCTTCGTGCGCTATCGCACCCCGGCGGAACTGCAGAAGGTCGTCACCGAGGGCGCCGTCGGCAGCCCGCCCCAGACCGACGCCGAACGCACCAAGTCCGGGCATGAACAATATCTGGTCGTGGTCGGCTCCTGCACCCATCTGGGCTGCGTTCCCACCTTCAACGCCGGCGACTACGGCGGCTGGTTCTGCCCCTGCCACGGCTCGCACTATGATGCGTCCGGACGGATCAGAAAGGGGCCTGCGCCCCTGAACCTGATCGTGCCGGAATACGAATACACGTCCGACACCCGCGTAAGAATCGGTTGAGGACGAGGGGGAAAGATGAGCGAACACGAATCCACCTACGTCCCTAAGACGGGCGTCGAAAAGTGGCTGGACACCCGGCTGCCGATCATCCGCTTCGGCGTCGACTATATGTCGCTGCCGACGCCGAGGAACCTCAACTACTGGTGGACCTTCGGCGGCATCCTGGCTCTGTGCCTGATGACCCAGATCGTCACCGGCATCGTTCTGGCCATGCACTACACGCCGCATGTCGACCTGGCCTTCGCCTCGGTCGAGCGCATCATGCGCGACGTCAACGGCGGCTGGCTGATCCGTTATGTCCACGCCAACGGGGCGTCGATGTTCTTCATCGCCGTCTATCTGCACATGCTGCGGGGGCTCTACTACGGCTCCTACAAGGCGCCGCGCGAGATGATCTGGATCATCGGCTGCGTGATCTTCTTCCTGATGATCGCCACGGCCTTCCTGGGTTATGTCCTGCCCTGGGGGCAGATGTCCTTCTGGGGCGCCGAGGTGATCACCAATCTGATCGGGGCTATCCCGGTGATCGGCGAGCCGATCCTGATCTGGCTACGCGGCGGACCGGCGATCGACAATGCGACGCTGAACCGCTTCTTCTCGCTGCACTATCTGCTGCCGTTCGCCATTCTCGGCTGCGTCGTCCTGCACCTGTGGGCCCTGCACCATGCCGGGCAGAACAATCCGGTCGGCATCCTGATCCCCAAGGATCGGGAGAAGAAGGACCTGGTGCCCTTCCACCCCTATTTCACGGTCAAGGACGGGTTCGCCATCATCCTGTTCCTGATCCTGTTCGCCATCTTCGTCTTCTATCAGCCGAACGCCCTGGGCCACGCGGACAACTATATCCCGGCCAATCCGCTGCAGACCCCGTCGCACATCGTGCCCGAGTGGTACATGCTGCCCTTCTACGCCATCCTGCGCGCCATCCCGGACAAGTTCGGCGGCGTGGTGGCGATGTTCAGCGCCATCGGCGTGCTGTTCGTCCTGCCCTGGCTGGATACGTCCAAGGTGCGGTCGATGCGTTATCGCCCGACCATGCGGACCTTCTTCTTCATCTTCCTGGTGGTGGGCGTGGGTCTGGGCTGGTGCGGTGGTCAGCTGCCGGATGCGCCGGTCATCCCGGGCTTTGACGGCTTCGTCCTGCTGGACGGCAACATCAACTCCTATCTGTGGCTGACGCGGCTGTTCACCCTGTATTACTTCGCCTTCTTCCTGGTGATCCTGCCCTTCGTGGGGCTGAAGGAGACGCCGCTGCCGATCCCGGCCACCATATCCGAGCCGGTGCTAGTCGGCGCCGACGCTATCCCGGCGGCCGCCCCGGCCTCGCCCGAAAAGAAGGGCTGAGCGTCATGATGATTGGGAAAATGAGCGTGTCGATCTCCAAGGTCATCGCCTCGGCCGCCGCCGCCTTCGGACTGATGCTCGCGGCGCCCGCTCTGGCTTCGGGCGGAGCGGCGCACCCGCATTCGGGCGGGTTCAGCTTCGACGGGCCGTTCGGCGTCTATGACCAGGGCCAACTGCAACGTGGCTACAAGGTCTATCAAGAGGTCTGCGCCGCCTGTCACGGCATGAACATGATGCATTATCGGAACCTGGGCGATCGCCACGGGCCGTTCTGGAACCCGAAATATCCGAACCCGAACGACAATCCGGTGGTCAAGGCCCTGGCCAAACAGGTTCAGGTTCCGGACATCGATAGCGAGACGGGCGAAGCCATCCAGCGCGACGCCACGCCGGCCGACAAGTTCCGCGCCCCCTATCCCAACGCCACGGCCGCTGCGGCGGGCAACGGCGGGGCGGCTCCGCCCGACCTGTCGGTGATGGCCAAGGCCCGTCACGGCGGCGCCGACTACATCTATTCGCTGCTGGCGGGCTACAAGGCCCCGCCGGCGGGGCTGCAAATCCGCGAGGGTCAACACTACAACCCCTATATGCCCGGCGATCTGACGCCCTTCTGGACCGGTGATCCCGAACATGTGCCGCCCGGCGGCTTCATCGCCATGCCGCCGCCGCTGCAGAACGGCCAGGTCACCTATGACGATGGTTCGCCGCAGACGGTGGAGCAGTACGCCAAGGACGTCGCCGCCTTCATCGCCTGGACGTCCGAGCCCAAGATGGTCGAGCGCAAACAGGCCGGGTTCGGCGTGATCATCTTCCTGCTGATCTTCGCGGGCCTCACCTACGCCAGCTATCGCCGCATCTGGAAGGGCGTCGCCCACTAGGACCTGTCTGATCGCCGCTCTTCAAGCCCGCCGAGGTCGCCTCGGCGGGCTTTTTTGTTTTGCGACAAATGGCGCGTGACATGGAATCGACACGATGGATTTCACCGCCTAGGGTCGGCGCCTTCTTTCCGGCTGTGGGGCTTTTTTGTTCATGCGTCTCGTCACTTCCTTGGCTGTGATCCTGCTGGCCGGCGCATCCATTTCCGCCTGCGCGACCGCGCCGAGCTCTGAAATGGCCCAGGCGGCGCCCGCCTTCGACGTCGCGCGGATTTCCGAGGACATCCGCATCCTGTCCAGCGACGCCTACGAGGGGCGGGGCATCGCCACCCCGGCGGAAGAAAAGGTCGTCCGGTATCTCAGCGAACAATACGCCGCCGCCGGCTTCCAGCCCGGCGGGCCGGACGGTCAATGGACCCAGGACGTGATCCTGAACCGGTTTGTCCAGTCGAACGTCCAGGCTTCGCTGAAACTGGGCGACTGGACCCTGCCGATGACTCAGGGACGCGAAGTCGCCATCTCGACCCGCCGTCCGGCCGACCATGTCAGCCTGAAGGACGCGCCTCTGGTCTTCGTCGGTTATGGGATCAATGCGCCCGAGCGGAACTGGAACGACTTCAAGGGTCAGGACCTGCGCGGCAAGATCCTGGTCGTCCTGGTCAATGACGCCGATTTCGAAGAGCCGGCGCTGAACACCTTCGGCGGCAAGGCCATGACCTACTACGGCCGCTGGACCTACAAGTACGAAGAGGCGGCCAAACACGGCGCAGCCGGGGTGCTGATCGTGCACGAGACCGCGCCCGCCTCGTATGGCTGGGCGACGGTGGCCAATTCGTGGGGCGTCCCTCAGTTTGACATCCTGCGGCCCAATGCGGCGGCCGAACGCGTGCCGATGGAGGGCTGGATACAGCGCGACGTGGCGGTCGATCTGTTCCGCCGCGCCGGCCTGGATTTCGACGCCCTGAAGGTCCAGGCCCGCAGCCGCGACTTCCAGCCCGTGGCCCTGCCCGGCGCCGCCTTCTCGACCGAGTTCGACGTGGCGACCAACCAGGTCACCAGCCACAATGTCATCGCCCGCTTGCCGGGCGCGACCCACCCGGACGAGACCGTCCTCTACACCGCCCACTGGGACCATATCGGCATGGGCGAGCCGGACGCGACGGGCGACCGGATATTCAACGGCGCCGTCGACAACGCTTCGGGCACCGCCGGCCTTCTGGCCCTGGCCCGCGCCTATGGCCAGGCGCCGCGCACCGAGCGGTCGGTGGTGATGATCAGCTTCACCGCTGAGGAAAGCGGCCTGCTGGGGTCGGAATACTACGCCGTCAACCCGGTCTATCCGCTGGCGAAGACTGTGGGCGGCTTCAACATGGATTCGATGAACGTCTATGGCCGTGTCCGGGGGCTGGGCGTCACAGGCTACGGCCAGTCCGATTTCGACGAGCGTCTGGGCGCGGCGATCCAGTCCCAGGGCCGCACCCTGATCCCCGATTACGAGAACGCGGCGGGCACCTATTATCGGTCCGACCACTTCCCCTTGGCCAAGCGCGGCGTGCCCATGGCCTACGCCAGCAGCCGGGGCGACTTCCGCGACGAACCCGTGGCCCAGCGCGAGGCGTCCCGCGCCGAATATGGCGCCAAACGCTATCACCAGGCGGCCGATGAATGGTCGCCGGACTGGGACTATCGCGGCATGATCGAGGATCTGGCGGTCTTCTACGACGTCGGCCGCAGCCTGGCGAACAGCCGCGACTGGCCCCAGTGGAAGACGGGGTCCGAGTTCGCTCCGGTCCGTGCCGACACGGCGTCAGAGCGCCGCTGAAGCCGTCTTCCACGCAGGGCCGGAAGATCCCGACCCTTGTCCTCCTCTAGTTTCGAGCCGCGCCCATGTTTCTTCGTCGTTCGCCCGTCGCCGCCCTGGCGGCGTTGGTGCTTTCGGCCTGCGCCATGGCGCCGGTCTCTGCCGCGGCCCTTCAGGACGACGCCTTCGCCACGGCGTCGGCGGCCGATCCTCAGTTCAGTCCCGAGCGGCTGTCCGACCACATCAAATATCTGGCCTCCGACGAACTGGAGGGACGATTTCCCGGTCTGGTCGGCGAGCGGCTGACCCTAGCCTATCTGCAGGCCCAGTACGAGGCGCTGGGTCTGGAGCCGGGCGGTCGGGACGGATCCTGGTTGCAGCCGGTCGATCTGGTGCGGTTCACGCCCGAACGCGCCCCGACCGTCGCCTGGATCGGCGCGGACGGCGTCAGCCATCCGTTGATCTCGGGAACCGACATCACCTTGCGCGCCGGGCCGGCAGATCCGGTGGTGAAGATCGACGGGGCGCCCCTGGTGTTCGCCGGCTATGGGGTCGTGGCGCCCGAACGCGGCTGGGACGACTACGGCGACGCGGACCTGACGGGCAAGGTGGTGGTGATCCTGCGCGGTCAGCCCGAGTCGATGGGGGCGGACCCGAACTTCTACGGCTCGGCCACCCACAAGACGCAGGAGGCGCTGAAGCGCGGGGCGGCGGCGGTCATCACCCTGCAGGACACCGACAGTCGCTGGCGCCGGGCCGTCGGCGGGGCGGCGCGCCCTCGGATGACGGTCAAGGGCGCCCATGACACGCGTTTCGACGGATCGATCAGCGCGGCGACGGCGACGGCGATCGGCGGCGCGGCCCTGGAAGACACCCTGACGCGGGCCAAGTCCGGGGCGCTGGGCGGGGTCGTCGACCTGAAGGTGCGGCTGGATGTCGATATCGCCGAGACGACCGAGATCATCCATTCGAACAATCTTCTGGCCAAGATGCCCGGAACGACCCGGCCTGACGAATATGTCGTCTATTCCGCCCACTGGGATCATATCGGCAAGGCCAAGGAACCGAACGCCGACGGCGACGACATCTATAACGGCGCCTGGGACAACGCCTCCGGAACGGCGGGCCTGATCGAGATGGCGCGCGCCTTCAAGGCCGGCCCGGCGCCGGAACGGACGGTGCTCTTCCTGCACGTCACGGCCGAGGAACAGGGACTGCTGGGGTCCGAAGCCTACGCCGCCGATCCGATTTACCCGCTGGCCAGGACGGCGGCCGACATCAACATCGACATGCTGCCCTTCACCCCCGCGACACGCGACGTGGCGGTGTTCGGCGTGGGCAAGTCGGAGTTGGAGGATATTCTGGGTCGGTTCGCCCTGGCGCAGGGCCGGACCGTGACCGGCGACGGCTACCCCCAGCAGGGTTTCTATTACCGCTCCGACCATTTCAACTTCGCGGCCGGCGGCGTGCCAGCTCTGATGCCCTGGACCGGCCGCGACTTCGTCGAGGGTGGGATCGAGACGGGCGCGGCCTATTACGAGGGCCAGATGGACCGCTATTATCACAAGCTGACGGACGAATGGCGGGCCGACTACGACTTCACCGCCGCAGTGCAGAACCTCGACCTGCTTTACCGTCTAGGCCTGACGGTCGCCGACAGCACGACCTGGCCCGCCTGGAAACCCACCGCCGAGTTCAACGCCATCCGCGACGCGACCGCCGATCAGCGGCGCTAAGGCCGTCGGCGGTCGCCTTGCGGGACGTCAGCGGGCGGCGGTCGCCTTGGTGATCAAGGCGCGAGCCTTGGCGATCGCTTCCGGCACGGAGATCTCGCCGTCGGCCACCGACTGGCCCAGGTCCATCAGCGGCGCGCCGGTGACGGAGCCGGTCTCGGCCTCCTGCTGCAGGCGGACGCCGTTTCCAGCGACGGCCGCTGCGTCCCAGGCGTCGCGCACGGCGGCCCAGAAGCCCTGGGTCTTGGCCCAGTAGTCGTCACCCGGCTGGGCCGAATAGCTGGTCGAACGGTCGTAGGTGTTGATCACGTCTTCCTGAACGATCGCGATCGGCGTCCCGTCCGCCTGGCCGGCCATCTTGATATTGTCCTGGATATGGACCCAGCCGTCCGGCGTCAGGATGTGGCGATTGGTCCCCAGATAGCGGTCGTAGATGGGCTGGCGCACCGCATCGCGGCGCGCCAGCGGCCGCCAGGTCGGGTTGGACGTCCAGGCCGACAGACCATTGTCGTAGGTCCAGCGGCCGACCCCGCCGTAACGGGGCGAATCGTCCGTCTGCCACACCGTCTGGGACCAGGCGCCTTGACGCTGGTCGGCGGGCACGGGGGTCAACACCCACTGGTTCGGCCCGGCGTAGGTCAGGACCGTCTGCGGCTGATAGACCCAGTCCTGACGCCAGTGTTTGATGACCATGACCTGGCCGTCGTGCTCCATCACCAGGATGTGCTGCAGGCTGATCCGGTCGCCGTGATCATAGACCACGCGCACGATCTCGCTGCCGCCCGAGAGCTTTTCTTCCAGCGGATCGTAGTCGGAGCGGAAGCTGACGTTCTCGCGCATGTCGAAATGCACTCGGTGCTGGCCGGCCTGGGCGAGGATGGACTGGCGATCCCGCGCGAAGGCGTCGGCCGGGGCGGTCGGAACCGTCGTCTGTGCAGCGGCTGGGGTTTCGAACGCCTGGGCGGCCGTGACGGGCACGGTCAGCAGGGCGGCGGCGGTCAGTATGGCGCGCATGCGGCGGCTCCTGGAGGTGTCTCTGGTTGGCATGACGGTTACAGCTTCAGGGTCAGGGAGACGCCGAAGTTGCGGCCCGGCTGGGTGTAGGCGTCCTTGATGGACGAACTGGCGGACAGGCCGCGCACGTCGCTCCACCAGGCGTATTTTTCGTCCAGCACATTGAAGACGCGGGCCCGCAGCGTCGCCCGCTCGGTGAGGTTCCAGTAGGCGGTGACGTCCAGCAGGGTGAAACTGTCGCCAGTGTAGCAGGCCGAGCCGCACGACAGTTCATAGGTCGCGGCGTCCTTCTTGTCCGACCAGGTGACGACGGCCGAGCCGCCCCACACGCCCGACGGCGCGGCGTAGTTCAGCCCCCCGACCAGCTTGATCGGATCGACACTGCTGAGCTGGGCCTTCTCGCCGTCCGTCTCTACCTCGCCGTCCGCGAAGGCGGCAGAGACGACCAGGCTGACGCCGTTGGTCCAGGCGATGTCGCCACGGGCTTCCAGGCCCCAGATGTCCACGTCCGTCAGGTTGACGTACTGGAAGACCAGCGGATCGACGCCCGGCACGCCGGTTCCCGAGACGACGATCTGTTCGATGAAATTGTCGTAGTGAGTGTTGAAGGCGGTGGCCTGAAGACGCAGGGCGCCGCCGAAGGCCCCGACGTCGCGGAACCGCATGCCGGCTTCGATACTGTCGCTGGTCTCGGGCTCCAGATCCGGATTGGGGATCGAGGTGTAGCCATAGACCGGGTTCTCGAAATAGTTGTTCACCTGCATCGGCGACGGCGCGCGGAAGCCTTGGGCATAGTTGGTGAACAGGCCGAAGCGCCGATCCGCCCACCAGACCACGCCGATCTTGGGCGAGATGCGATCGTCCGACTGACCCGTGGCCTGAGCCGGGAACAGGGCGTCCACTTCGGGCGACAGGTCGTACCAGTCATAGCGGACGGCCGGGATGATGCTGAGCGCCCCGTCCAGCAGCTCGATCTCGTCCTGAACGAACAGGCCCGCCAGCTGATATTCTGTCTTGGGGAAGGCGCGGGTCGGGAAGGTTTCGCCGACCGGCGGGGTGACGCCGTCGCGGACGCCTTCCTGGGTCGTCATCGACCAGTCGCCGCCGACGGTGACGCGGTGCTCCACCGCGCCTCCTGCGCCGAAGACACGCGCGCCCTGGGCGGCCAGACCATAGACGGTGTTGTCGAAAGTTGTGTCGCGGACGCGGTCGACGGCCGGGGTGCGGTCTTCGTAGGTGTATTGGCGGGTGGTGGCGTCTTGCCAATAGGCGCTGACCGACCCGTTTTCGAATCCGGCGAAGTCTTGGAAGCGCCATTCGGCCTTGATGCTGTCGCGCTGAGTCTCGTCATGACCCGTGACGGCCAGGACCGTGGCCGACTGGGCGGTCAGGGCCTCGCCGTCCATCTCCGAATCGAGGTGGTCGTAGGTCAGGCGCAGCGAATGACCGGGTGCGACGTTCCATACCAGCTTGCCCAGGACGGCGTTCGAGGCGAAGTCCTGAGGGTTGGGCTGGGTCCGCGTCGAGCCGACGCCGCCGACCTCGCCCTGGTTCTCCGTCTCCTGATGATCGCGGCGGGTATAGGCCAACAGGCCGGAGACGGATCCGGTGCGGCCGGCGAAGGCCAGGCCCTCGGTCCAGCCTTCGTCGGCGGAATTATAGGCCACGCGGCCGCGCGCGCCGAAGTCCTTACCCACCGACAGGAAATCGACCGGATCCTTGGTGGTGAAGGCCACGGCGCCGGCGATGCCGTCCGATCCGTACAGGGCTGAGGCCGGGCCGCGCAGGATTTCGACCGACTTGATCATGTCTAGATCGTTGTAGTCGCCGCGCCCCACCGACTGGGCGCCGAAGCTGAACCCGCTGGGCAGGCGTACGCCATCGTTGATGATCAGAACTCGATCACCGCCCATGCCGCGAATGGTGAAACCCGAGTTGCCGTCTCGGCCGGCGCCAGAGCCCGCCAGAGTGAAGCGGGCGGGCGAGGTCGGCACGCTGACGCCCGGCTCGAACCGGATCAGGTCTTTGATGTCGGTGGCCAGTTGGGCCTCGATCTGTTCGGCATCGATGACGCTGACGGTGGCAGGGGTGCGGGACGCGAGCCGTTCCGAACGGGTGCCGATAACGACGACCGGATCGACTTCCGTCGACGGGATCTGCGTTTCTTCAGCATTGGCGGGCTGGCCGACGAGAACCGAGCCGAAGGCGGCTGCCGCCGTGGAAAGGAGGAGGTTGCGCATGAATGGCCCCGCTTGATGACTGTCGAGGCGTGTTAATGCGAACGATTATGAGAATCAACCGCAATTAAGGTGGACTCTTGAACCTCAACCTTGGCCTTGGCGTTGTGACGCTATGAGGACGGTCTTGTTTCCGATGGCTGCGGCCATCTCGTTGCTTGCGGCGTGCGATCATCGCGGGGTCAATCCGCCTGACGAACCTGCGGCTCCGCTTCGGACGCCCGAGGCGATGCAGCAGGTGGAGCCGCCGGGACCGTCGTCCCTAGCCAGCCGGGGATCGCGCAGTTTCGTGGGCGTATGGGCGGCCAATCCGGGCTGGTGCGCCAATCCGCAAGGCGAGCGGCGGCCGATCATCCTCACGCCGATGCGATTCGAGGGCTATGAGAATCGTTGCGACATCGCCCGGATCGACGAGACGGGCTCGGGCTATGTGGCCACGCTGAACTGCGCCGGAGAGGGGCAGACCCGGTCGGAACGGGTGCATATGGCCGCCAGCGGCGACGTCATGAACCTGACCTGGATCGACCGCGACATAACCACGGTCAAACTGGCGCGCTGCCCGGGTTCACCCCGGGCGCCGGACCCCGCCAATCCGCTGGAGAAGATGATGAAGGGGGAAGGGGACGAAACCCCTCCCGCCGATCCTAGTTGAACAGGAAGTTCATCACGTCGCCGTCCTTGACGACATAGGTCTTGCCTTCGGCGCGCAGCTTGCCCGCCTCGCGCGCCTTGGCCTCGCCGCGCAAGGCGATGAAGTCGTCGAAGGCGATGGTTTCGGCGCGGATGAAGCCCTTCTCGAAGTCGGTGTGGATGACGCCGGCCGCCTGGGGCGCGGTATCGCCGACATTGATGGTCCAGGCGCGGGCCTCCTTGGGGCCGACCGTGAAATAGGTCTGCAGACCCAGCAGCTTGTAGGCCTCGCGGATCAGGCGGTTCAGGCCGGGCTCTTCCAGACCCAGGGTCTCGAGGAACTCCTTCTGCTCCTCGTCGTCCAGCACGGCGATCTCGGATTCGATCTGGGCCGAGATGACGACCGAATTGGCGTTGTCGGCGGCGGCGCGGGCGGCGACCTTGTCGGACAGCTCATTGCCCTTGTCGGCCGAGCCTTCCTCGACGTTGGAGACGTACAGGGCGGGCAGGGCGGTCAGCAGTTGCAGCATGTGCCAGGCCTTGGCGTCCTCCTTGGACACTTCGGCGGTGCGGGCGGGCTTGCCGGCGTTCAGCTGGGCCAGGGCCAGATCGACCAGTTTCAGCGTCAGGCCGGATTCCTTGTCGCCGCCCTTGGCGCGCTTCTCCAGCTGGGGCCGGCGGCGCTCCAGGCTTTCCATGTCGGCCAGCATCAGCTCGGTCTCGATGATCTCCAGATCGGCGATCGGATCGATCCGGTCCTCGACGTGGGTGATGTCGTCATCGACGAAGCAGCGGGCGACGAAGGCCACGGCGTCGCAGTCGCGGATATTGGCCAGGAACTGGTTGCCCAGGCCCTCGCCCTTCGACGCGCCGCGCACCAGACCGGCGACATCGACGAAGGTGATGCGGGCGGGAATGATCTCCTTGGAGCCGGCGATCTCGGCCAGGGCGTTCAGACGCGCCTCGGGCACGGCCACGTCGCCGGTGTTCGGCTCGATGGTACAGAACGGATAGTTGGCCGCCTGGGCCGCCGCCGTCTTGGTCAGGGCGTTGAACAGGGTGGACTTGCCGACGTTGGGCAGGCCGACGATCGCGACTTTAAGAGCCATGGGATTCCTCGTGAGGCGCGAGCCTTTAGCGGGTTCCGACCCGTTTGTCAGGCTCGCGCTTCAACTCAGGTCAATGGGCGCCGTGATCCATGCCCGCCATGGCCGGCTGACGCACCGCCGCCTGCACCGTCACCTCGGGCGCCGAGGCGAATTTCAGGGTCAGGGGCACGGTCTCGCCGGCGACCAGGGGCGCCGTCAGGCCGATCAGCATCAGGTGATTGCCGCCGGGCGCCAGGGCGACGGCCTGACCGGCCGGCAGCGGCAGGCCTTCGGTCAGCTGGGCCATCTTCATCATGCCGTTCTCGGTCTTCATCTCGTGGACCTGAAGCTCGGTCGCGCGGGGGCTGGCGCCGCCGGTCAGGCGGTCGTCGGTCGCGGCGGTCAGGGTGACGTAGCAGCCGCCGGCCTTGGCCCCGTTGGGCGACGGGCGGCACCAGGCGTCGGCGGCGGTGACGACAGCGGCCGTCGCCTCGGCGGCAGTGGCCTCAGCGGCGGGGGCCGGCTTGTCCGCAGGCGGGTTGCAGGCCGCCAGAATGAGGGCGACCGCGGCGAGGGACAGATGGGTTTTCATGGCGTCAGTTCTTTCAGGAAACGGCGGTACGGCGCCGGATCATCGGTCGCACGGCTCGATCGAGCAATACGGCGAAGACCAGGCTCAGGCCCGTCAGGGGATAGAGGACCGCGAGAGGCAGGACGATGCCCAGGACAGCGGCGCGGACGCGGGGCCCGGGTGGGGCGGGGGGCGCGCCCAGGCGAAGGCGCGACGGGCTCGGCGGGCGACGTTTCCACCACATCACCAGTCCGCTGATCGCCAGCAGCCAGACGCCGATACAGCCCAGCAGCATGATGATCCGGTTCACCTGCCCGTACTGAGTGCCCTGGTGGGTGTAGATGCCCCATTCAACGGCCTTGGCCCCGGCGCCGAACCGGTCGTAGCCGAGATCGGCCAACAGGCGGCCCGAGGCGGCGTCCATATAGAGGGATCGGCTATCCTGAACCCGGCGGGCCTGGGTCGTGATCGTATAGGCCGTACCGTCGGCGGCGGGGATGTTGACGGCGTAGGGCCTGGCCAGACCAACGTCGTCGGCGGCCTTCAGCACCCGGTCCAGCGCGCCATGGCCCGCATGGTCGTGGGTCATGACCATGCCGTCCATGGCCCAGCCGGCGCCGATGGGCCGGTCATGGTGTTCGGCGCGCTGCCAGGCGCCGGCGACGGGCGCCGGCGGGCGGCCCAGACCGCTGGACTTGACGACATCCATGACCGTGTCGCCCCAGAAGGCCGACCAGGGCATGCCCGTGACCGCCAGGAACAGGACCACGCCGCCGACATAGAGGCCCGTCAGGGCGTGCAGGTCGCGCCAGAAGGGTCGGCGGCGCGTGTCGGTCGTCCGGGCCGCGAAGGTCGCTACTGCCCGCCCACGCGGCCACCACAGATAAAGGCCGGTGGCGAACAGGATGATGGTCCAGCCGGCGACGATCTCGACCAGGATGTTGAACGGCCGCCCCAACAAGGTCAGGCTGTGGGTCTTCTTGACCAGTTCCATGAAGCCGCCGGCCGGAATGACCCCGGTCGCCCGACCGGTGTGGGGATCGACGAAGACCGTCTTTTGCACCCCGTCGGGCCGATCCACCCGCAGACGGACGGCCTGATCCGGCTGGGCGGGCATGACCAGATTGGCGACCCGACCGCCGCCGGCGGCCCGGGCCGCCGAGGCCAGCCAGGTCGCCGGCGCCGCCTGAGACTGGACTGCGGGCACGCGGATCACGTCGCGATACAGGGCGCCGTCGATCTCGTCCTTGAACAAGTAGAGGCCGCCGGTCAGGGCCATCAGCATCAGGACGGGCATGACGAAGATCCCCGCGTAGAAATGCCAGCGCCAGACGGCGCGATAGGCGCCGGACAGATCGTCCAACGCCGGGGTCTGAGTGGTGTCCGCCATCAGTAGCTCATCCTGACGCCGACATAGGCCGACCGGCCCTCGCCGGGGAAAGAGGACCGGTTTGTACTGGATTGAGCCAAGGCCGAGCCGGCCGCGAGCGGGCAGGCCGGAACGGCGAGGAGCAGCGCCCTGGGCGCCACGGTGTTTCCGAGAGACATGATGATCCTGAAGTCAGAACGAGAAGGGCGCGCGGGCATGAGGCCGGCGCGGGCTCGGGGTCTGGTTCAGGCGTGAGGAGGGGCGGTGGAGGGCGGGCGCGGCGGCGCGCGGGCCGGCGGCGGCGGGCCGGCGGCGGTCGGGCTGTAGACGACCGTCTCAGTGGTGCGGATAAGGGCGGCGGGCTCGGGCGCGGGGGGCGTGGGCAGGGCGCCGGCCAGGGGCACGACACAGGCGGCGCATTTGGCGCCCACGTGCTTGTTGACCGGTCCGTCCGTTCCGCCCGTCTGCACGGTCTGGGGGCCTTCGGCCGAGCAGATGACCAGAGGCTGGCCGGGCTTGGCCGCCGCCAGGGCCGCGAACGGCAACAGCGCGCCGATCACGAGCGCGAACACCGCCGCCAGGAAGGCGAGCGAGCGGGTGGTCGACCAATTATCGGCCTGGCAACGGGTCACGCTTCGCCTCTAGGGCGTTTCTCGCCGGGCGTACAGGCTACAGTTCGCCGCGCGCCGCCTGACGGGGGCTGAACTTGGGCGCGGGGGCCAGGCGCATGACCTCGCCCTGATAGCGTTCGTCGTCGCCCGCGGCGGCGAAGGGCAGGGCGTCGGCGCAGGCCTGGAGCATGGCGTTCAGCCACGGCTGCTCGGCCTTGTGGAAATCGCCCAGGACATGAGGCATGACCAGCTCCTTCTCGCCGGGATGGCCGATCCCCAGGCGCGCGCGGCGGAAGTCGGCGCCCAGGTGGCTGATCAGCGAGCGGACGCCGTTCTGGCCCGCCGCCCCGCCGCCGGTCTTCATGCGAAACCGGCCAGGCGCCAGGTCGATCTCGTCGTGGAAGACGATGATCTCGGAGGGTTTGATCTTGTAGAAGCGCGCCGCCTCGCCGACGGCCCGGCCGCTCTCGTTCATGAAGGTCTGGGGCTTCATCAGCAGGACCTTGACCGGTCCGTCCGCCGTCTCGACCTCGCCCTCGCTGACGATCGACTGGAACTTGGCCCGCTCCGGCCCGAAGCGCCAGCGCCGCGCGATCTCATCGGCCGCCATGAAGCCGATGTTGTGCCGGTTCTTTTCGTATTTGGCGCCCGGATTGCCGAGCCCAGCGATGATGATCATGATGTCCTCATGCCGCTTGCGCCAGTCAAAGAAAAGCCCCGCCGCGGCGAGCCGGGCGGGGCCTGATCTTGTCGAAGAGAAGACGGCTTAGTCTTCGGTCTTCTCGGCCGGGGTCTCGGCGGCCTCATCGGCGGCGGCCGACAGGGCGGCGGACGAGACCTTGATCGTAGCGATCACGAAGTCGCGGTCGGTGATGGTCGGCTCGACGCCCTTGGGCAGTTCGATGTCCGAGAAGCGGATGGTGTCGCCCATCTGCGACTTGGCCAGATCGACGACCAGTTCTTCCGGAATGCTGTCGGCCTTGACCATGATTTCGACCGCGTGGCGGACGATTTCAAGCGAGCCGCCCTGACGCGAGAACGGGGCTTCGTCGGCGTTCTTGAAGTGAACCGGCACTTCGATCTTGACCGGAGCGTGCTCATCGACGCGCATCAGGTCGAAGTGAAGGGGACGGTCCGACACTGGGTCGAACTGCACGTCCTTGGCGATGACCGGCTGGGTCTCGTCGCCGTACTTCAGCGTGACCAGGTGGCCCAGCAGCTTGCCGGTGTAGAGCGACTTGCGGAAGTCCTTCTCGTTCACCGAAATGGCGACGGGGGCTTGGTCGCCGCCGTACAGGACGCCCGGCACGAAACCGGCGCGACGGGCGGCGCGGGCGCCACCGGTGCCGACGCCATCGCGGACGTCCACGTTCAGAATGATCTCGGCCATCTGGCTCGCCTCAACAACAACGGAAAACACCGCGCCAACCCTGGGCCCGCGCGGCGGGGGTCATGAACCCTCGAATTCAAGAGCGCGGGCTATTACACGCATCATGACGGATGTGCAACCGCCATGGTGGGCGACGGCCTTCGCGATCAGGCGGCCTCTGCCGCGTCTTTCTTCAGCAGGCTGGTCGGATCGGCGACGATCGCCAGCAGTTCCGAGGCGTTGAAAGGCTTGGCCAGGTGGTGGTCCGCACCGGCCGCGCGTCCGGCGGCGACGTGTTCCGGCATGGCGTTCGCGGTCAACATGACGATCGGGGTGCGGGGGCCGCCCATCGCCGTCTCATGCAGCCGAATCTCGTGCGTCGCCGTCAGCCCGTCCATCACCGGCATCTGCATGTCCATCAGCACCAGGTCGAAGTCCTGGGTTCGGAACGCCTCCACCGCTTGGGCGCCGTTCTCGGCGATGGAGATTTCGCATGGCGTCTGTTTAAGGATCAGTTCGATGACGCGACGGTTGGTCGGATGGTCGTCGGCGACCAGTACGCGCACGATCCGCGAGGTGTCTTTCCCTGCGGCGGATCCCGTTGCGGGCTCGACCCGCGCCGGCGCTTCACAAGCGATCATGGGGACGGTCAGGATAAAGGCCGACCCGCCGCCGGGTTCGCTTTCACAATCCAGATCGCCGCCCATCATCTCGGCCAATTGGCGACAGATCGACAGGCCCAGACCCGAGCCGCCGAACTTGCGGGTGATGGCGCCGTCGGCCTGTTCGAACCGGCTGAACAGGCGGTCGCGGGTCGCAGCGTCGAAACCGATGCCCGTGTCCTCGACGGTGAAACGCAGCGTTGGGGCCTCGCCTCTGTCCGGACCGCGCTGGACGGTGAGGCCGACGAAGCCCTGGCTGGTGAATTTGACGGCGTTGGAGATCAGATTGGTCAGGATCTGCTTGAGGCGCACTACGTCGCCGCGAATCCACAGCCCGTCCTCGAGATCGATATCGACGTGGAAGCCCAGGTGTTTTTCGCGCGCGTTCTCGGCGTACAACTGCGCCGCTTCCCGCACGGCGCCCGCCAACTCGAAGGCGTCCTCGGTCAGTTCCAGCTTGCCCGATTCGACACGGGCCAGGTCCAGGATATCGCTGAGAAGGGTCTGGAGCGTGCGGCCCGAGGCCTGCATCAGGTCCAGCATCTCGCGCTGTTCTTCCGTCAACTCGGTCTTCGAAAGGGCCTGGGACAGTCCGATCACGCCATTCAAGGGCGTACGGATCTCGTGGCTCATGTTCGCCAGAAACTGGCTCTTGGCGATATTGGCGGTCTCGGCCGCGTCCCGCGCTTCGCCCAGAGCCTGCGCGTCCCGCTTCAGGCTCGTGATGTCGTTGCAGACCGTGACCGTGCCGCCCTGGGCGGTGCGACGGTCCTGGATCTGCAGCCAGTGGTCGCCCCCCACCTGCTGTTCGAGGGTCGAGGATCCTTGTCGCCGCACGCGGATGCGCTCGGCGATCCATTCTTCCTCGCGACCTATGGCTTCGTCATATCGGCCTTCGTTGATGCCGATCTGAAGGATTTCGCGGAAAGTCATGCCGACCTTGAGGAAGGGCGCCAGTTCCGGGTTCACCTCGGCATAGCGCGTGTTCCACAGCACCAGGCGATCGTCGGCGTCATAGAAGCCCAGCCCGTCCGACATGGCCTCGACCGCCTGGCGAATCTGACGCAGGGCGATGGAGCGCGACTTGTAGGCGGACAAGATCAGGGACCCGCCGACGCCGGCGATGATCAAGGCGAGGACCAGATCCACGGTCCACATGGCGTCGGGCGACAGGCCGGAGGAACGGGCGATGATGGGGCCCGGCGTTACGGTGATCGCCGCCATGCCGACGAAATGCAGAAAGAGGATGGCGAGGGAGGAGCCGACAGCGGCGAACAGGAGCTGCGCCAGGCCTCCGCGCCGATGCAGGAAGGCGCAGGTTCCGGCGATCGCCATAGCGCCGAGGATCGACACCGCGACCAGATCGGGACGCAGGCTGATAGGCCCTGGAGTCTGAAGCGCCGCTATGCCGATCTGATGCATGACCGCCAGGCCCGAGATCGCCACCAGGGCGGCCAGCACCCGTCGGCTGCGGTTCTCGCCGGACTGGGCGGTGAAGACGGCCAAGCCCGTCGTGAAAACGATCAGCAGCGCAGCGCCCGCGGTCAGGGGGATGTCGTAGCTAAGGGCGCCGGCGCCGACATAGCCTTGCGTGGCGATGAAATGGGTCACCCACATCGTCATCGACGCCGTCGATCCCGCCAGGATTGCAAGGGTTCTGCGGCGAGCGCCGTCGTTGATGCGGGCTCTGTCCAGGTAGCGTGCGGCGGACCCCATGCCGACGAGACATACGATGACCGCCAGCAGGGTCACCCGCCAATCGTGATCATAGGCCAAGGAATATAATATTCGGTCCACGACGCCCCCTTAGCGAGAGAGATTGACCGAAACTCCTAAACAAACCGTGCGACCGGGACGATAAAAACAACCGTCGCTGTCGGCGCGCCGTCACAGAATCCGTGCAAGGATCGGATTCCTTCGGCCGCCAATATGGGTCACGCGCCGCATATGCCTTATGAATCCTCGCCTTCGCCTGTGGCGCCGATCTCGACCTCCCGTCTTTGGACGGTGGGCATCAGTATCGCTATCGCCCTGGTTGTTCTGGTCGGGCTCGCTTTCGTCCATCCGCAGATCGCCAACTGGCTGATCGGCGGCGCGGTGGTGGTGGCCTTCTCGGCCTGGATTCTGAATGCGCAGCCGTCTTCGGCGGCGCCGCTTCCGGAATCGATCGGCGCCCCGGTCGAAAGACCGTCGGATCCGATGACGGCGGAACTGCTGGACAGGGTGTTCGAGGCCCTGGACGATCCCGTCCTGATCATCAGCGGCGGCGAGCCTGACGACATCGCCGGCCGTCGGATCCTTATGGCCAACAACGCCGCGCGCGATCTGCTCCGCATTCAGCGCCAGGGGGCCTTGCTGGTCCAGGTCATTCGCGAGCCTGGCGTTCTGGAGGCCGTCGACGAAGCCCTGTTCGGGGGCGTGTCGCGCACCACCGACTACACTACCGGCGGCCAGAGGGACCGGCGCTGGCGGGCCTGGACCCGGCCTCTCGGCGGTGGCGAAAGTCTGGGGCACGACGCCCTGGCCATGGTCATCATGCGTGACGAGACGGACGCGCGACGCACCGAGATGATGCGCGTCGATTTCCTGGCAAACGCCAGTCATGAACTGCGGACGCCGCTCGCGTCGCTGAGCGGCTTCATTGAAACGCTCAAGGGGCACGCGCGCGACGACGCCGCGGCGCGGGACCGTTTTCTGGACATCATGTCCGCTCAGGCCGATCGGATGGGAAGATTGGTCGCGGACCTGCTTTCGCTCAGCCGGATCGAGTTGAACGAACATATTCCGCCGTCCGGTCGGGTCGATCTGGATCGCGCGGCCGCCGACGTCGTCGACGCCGTCAGCGTCCTGACGCAGGAGAAGGAAGTCGACGTCAGGGTCGATCAGGGCGAGGCGAGGGCGTCGATCAACGGCGATCGCGACGAGATACTTCAGGTGGTTCAGAACCTGTTGGACAACGCCGTCAAATATTCGCCCAAGGGCGGGACGGTCGAGATTTCCGTGCGGTCCGACCTTTCGTTCGACGAGGCCTGGGCGTCGCGGATGCCGGGTGCGACGCGACTGCCCCTGGTCACGCCCGACCGCGCCGCCGGCGTCCTCTATGCGGCCGTCACGGTTCGCGATCACGGACCGGGCATGGCGCGCGAACACCTGCCCCGCCTGACCGAGCGCTTCTATCGCGTCGAGGGCCAGAAGAGCGGCGAGCGCCAGGGGACCGGCCTGGGCCTCGCCATCGTCAAACATATCATCAATCGCCATTCGGGTGGTCTGGTGGTCGAAAGCGCGCCGGGACTGGGCGCCGCCTTCACGGCCTGGTTCCCGATGGTTGTGGAGCGCCGCGACGCACGCACGGCCGCCTGACGGCGGCGGACCGACGCTGTTACCGAACTGTCATCTACCCGTCTTAATCCGCTGACCATTCACAGGCAGTAGTCGCGCCGCGTCGAACCCGGATTCCCGGTTGTTTTTCGATTCGCGCCTGCCCGCCCTCGGACCCGGAATGATCTGGATTTATCTGCTGATCCTCATCGCGCTGAGCGCCGCTGCCTTTATTGGCGGGCGTGAACTCGCGCGTCGTCGCGCGATCGGCGCCAAACCGCATTCGCGTCCCGGTCAGCACGGCGCCTACGCCCTGATCTGGGTCGCCGCGCCGGCCCTGCTGGTCCTCATTCTCATGAGCGTCTTCTCCGCTCCGTTGGAGCGGCAGTTGACCGCCGCCGCCACGCCCGACGCCGTAGCCGCGCTTGAGCCCTTCCGTCGCGACGCCTTCTTCGCCGACGCTCACCGGGTCGGCCAGGGCGAGCCTGCCCTGCAGATCTGGGAACGCCCGCTGGCCGAACTGCTTCCGGTCGAGGCTCGCCGCATGGTCAGCATCGAACGCACCTTGAAATGGGGCGGCGGGATCGCCGCCATTCTGGCCGCCATACTGGGGGGGCTGTTCGCCTTCACCCAGATCAAGCCCCAGACCCGCGCCCGTAACCGGGTCGAGGGTTGGGTGTACGGCGCCCTGTTCGTCTGTTCGGCCATCGCCGTCCTGACCACACTGGGCATTATCGCCTCGCTGGCCTTCGATTCGCTGCGCTTCTTCCAGAAGGTGCCCGTCTTCGAGTTCCTGTTCGGGACCCAGTGGAGCCCGCAGATCGCCATTCGCGCCGACCAGGTCGGTTCGACGGGCGCCTTCGGCGCCGTGCCGCTGTTCGCCGGGACCCTGTTGATCATGCTGATCGCCATGTGCGTTGCGGCGCCGATCGGCCTGCTGTCGGCCATCTATCTGTCCGAGTATGCCAGCCGAGGGAGCCGCGCCGTGATCAAGCCGCTGCTCGAGATCCTCGCCGGCGTGCCGACCGTCGTCTACGGCTTCTTCGCCGCCCTGACGGTCGGGCCGATCCTTCGGGTCTTCTTCAACGAGATCGGTCTGTTCCTGATCGGCGGACCGCTGGACGGCCTGGGGCACTATCTGGCCCTGGTGCAGAATCAGATGGCCCTGACCGCCGGCGCCGTGATGGGGATCATGCTGATCCCGTTCGTCTCGTCCCTGTCCGACGACATCCTGAACGCCGTGCCCCAGTCCCTGCGCGACGGCTCCTTCGCCATGGGCGCGACCAAGTCGGAGACGGTGAAGCGGGTCCTGCTGCCCGCCGCCCTGCCGGGCATCGCCGGCGCCCTGCTGCTGGCCGTGTCGCGCGCCATCGGCGAGACCATGATCGTGACCATGGCCGCGGGCCTGGCCGCCAACCTGACCTTCAATCCGCTGGACACGGTGACCACAGTCACGGTTCAGATCGTGACCCTGCTGACCGGCGACCAGGAGTTCAACAGCGCCAAGACCCTGTCGGCCTTCGGCCTGGGCCTGACCCTGTTCCTGGCGACCCTGGTGCTGAACATCGTCGCCCACCGGATCGTCCAGACCTACCGGGAACAATATGACTGACGCGACCCCCGATCAGATCGACGGCGCGGCCGCGAAAGGGCGTCTGGAGCGTCTTCGCGCCGGGCTGAAGCGCCGTCACGCCAAGGAGGCCCGGTTCAAATGGGCCGGCCGGCTGGCTATCGCCGCCGCCATGATCTTCCTGGCCGTGCTGCTGGTGCGCATCGTCGAGCAGGGCCATACCGCCTTCTACGCGCACACGGTGACCCTGCCGGTCTACATGGACCCGGCGCGCATCGATCGCGCCTATCCGCAGGGCTCGAATTTCGAGCAGCTGGCGGCCGAGCAGCAACTGTCCCGCTGGGGCATAGCGGATGACGCGGCGGGCAGGGCCTCCAGCGAGATGAAGGGGCTGTTCTCCTCGGAGATGAAGTTCGTCGCCGCTGAGCTGGTGGCCAAGCGCCCGGAGGTCATCGGCGAGACCGTCCCGCTGGCCGCCCCGCTGTCGGACGACGCCGACCTCTATCTGAAGGGCGAAATCTCGAAGGAGACGCCGGAAGACCAGCGCCGCCTGACCGATCGGCAGATCGCCTGGCTGGACCGGATGCAGGCCGAGCGCCTGGTCGGATCCCACTTCAACACCGCCCTGTTCACCAACGGCGACTCCACCCAGCCGGAACTGGCCGGGGTGCTGGGAGCCGTGGTCGGTTCGGCCCTGATGCTGATGGTCACCGCCCTGATCGCCATTCCCCTGGGCGTGGGCGCCGCCATCTGGCTCGAAGAGTTCGCACCCAAGAACCGGCTGACGGACATCATCGAGATCAATATCAACAACCTCGCGGCCGTGCCCTCCATCGTCTACGGCCTGCTGGGCCTGGCCCTGTTCATCAACTGGATGCATCTGCCGCGCGCCAGCCCGATCGTCGGCGGCCTGGTCCTGGCCCTGATGGCCCTGCCGACCCTGGTCATCGCCACGCGTTCGGCCCTGAAGGCCGTGCCGCCCTCCATTCGCGAGGCGGCCCTGGCCATGGGCGCCTCCAAGACCCAGACCGTGTTCAGCCATGTCCTGCCGCTGGCCATGCCCGGCGTGATGACCGGCGCCATCATCTCGATGGCCCACGCCCTGGGCGAGACCGCGCCCCTGCTGCTGATCGGCATGGTCAGTTTCGTGCCCGGCGTGCCTCATGCGATCGACCAGCCGGTCGGCGCGTTGCCGTCGTTGATCTACATCTGGGAAAACGCCTCCGAGCGGGCCTTCCACGAGCGCACCGCTGCTGCGATCATCGTCCTGCTGGTCTTCATGATCATCATGAACGCGGCGGCCATCATCTTGAGGCGGCGCTTCGAGCGCCGGTGGTAAGAGAATGAAATTCCGTATTTTCCGCTCCGCCGAAGACCAGACAGGCGCAGGCCGGCCCGACCCGACCGAAACGCCGCGCATGGGCGGTCAGGTCCTGCCCCAGGCGGACGCCCCCGCGGCCGCCGCCTCCGGCGACCAGGTCGAACCCAAGGGCGACGCCACGGTGGAAGCTCGCCGCGAAGACGCCACCCGCACGGCTGGCCCGACCGTGGTCGTCAGCCCGCCGACCGGTCCGATCAAGATCGCCGCGCGCGACGTCTCGGTCTTCTATGACGGCAAACAGGCGCTGTACGACGTCTCGCTGGACATCCCGGACAAGACCGTCACCGCCCTGATCGGCCCGTCGGGCTGCGGCAAGTCGACCTTCCTGCGGACCATGAACCGCATGAACGACACCATCGCGGGCGCCAAGGTGACCGGCCGGATCGCCATGGACGACGAGGACATCAACGATCGCTCGATCGACCCTGTGCTGCTGCGCGCCCGCGTCGGCATGGTGTTCCAGCGTCCGAACCCCTTCCCGAAGTCGATCTACGAAAACGTCGCCTACGGACCCAAGATTCACGGCCTGGTCAGCGCCAAATCCGAGATGGACGGCGTGGTCGAAAGCGCGCTGAAGCGGGCCGGCCTGTGGGAAGAAGTCGCTGATCGCCTTCAGTCCTCGGCCATGGGCCTGTCGGGTGGTCAGCAGCAGCGTCTGGTCATCGCCCGCGCCATCGCCGTGAACCCTGAAGTGATCCTGATGGACGAGCCCTGCTCGGCCCTGGACCCCATCGCCACGGCCCGCATCGAGGAACTGATCGACGAACTGCGCGAGCGGTTCTGCATCGTCATCGTCACCCACTCGATGGCCCAGGCCGCGCGGGTGTCGCAACGGACCGCCTTCTTCCACATGGGCCGCCTCGTCGAGACCGGCGACACCGAAGACATCTTCCAGAATCCCCGCGAACGTCGCACTCTGGACTATATCACCGGACGATTCGGCTGATGAATCAGCACACGGTAAAAGCTTACGGCGACGAACTGAATCAGATCACGGCCGAAGTCGCCCGCATGGGCGGCCTCGCCGAGGCTCAGGTTTCGGACGCCATCGATTCCGTCGCGCGACGCGACATCGCTCTGGCTCGCGCCGTGGTCGATCGTGACCTCAAGCTCGACGCCCTGCATCGCGATATCGAGAAAAAGGCCATCCGCCTGATCGCCCTGCGTCAGCCGGTGGCCAGCGATCTGCGCCGCACCCTGGGGGCCATGAAGATGGCCTCGGACCTGGAACGTACCGGCGATCTGGCCAAGAACATCGCCAAGCGCGCGCTGATCCTGGCCGAAGCCGAACCGATGCAGCCCCTGACCCGGTCGATCGAGCGGATGGGCCGTCTGGTCTCGACCCGACTGCGCGACGTGCTGGACGCCTATACCGCCTCGGAACTCGATCGCGCCGTCGCCGTCTGGCAGACCGACGACGAGGTGGACGAGCATTACAACTCCCTGTTCCGCGAACTGCTGACCTATATGATGGGCGATCCGCGCACGATCGGCGCCTGCACCCATCTGCTGTTCATGGCCAAGAACCTGGAACGGATCGGCGACCACGCGACCAATATCGCCGAAACTGTTCACTACGAAATCACCGGCGACGACATGCTGGGCGAACGCCCACGCGCGCTGTCGGGGGCGGAGGATGAAACCTCCACGCCTAATCTGACGACCACCTCGCACTAAGCCGCGACCGGAGACCTGACGTGCAGCCCTATATCCTTGTGATGGAAGACGAGGACGCGTTGGCGACCCTGCTTCAGTACAATCTCGAAAAGGAAGGCTACGACGTCACCGTCGCTTCCGACGGCGAAGAAGGCATGCTCCAGATCGACGAGCGCCAGCCGGATCTGGTTCTGTTGGACTGGATGCTGCCCAAACTGTCGGGCATCGAGGTCTGCCGTCGCATCCGGGGCAAGGCCGAGACCCGCAACCTGCCGGTCATCATGCTGACGGCGCGGGGCGAGGAAAGCGATCGGGTTCGGGGTCTGGACACCGGCGCCGACGACTATCTGACCAAGCCCTTCTCGATGGTCGAGTTGATCGCGCGCATCCGCGCCGTCCTGCGCCGCATCCGTCCCGGTCTTGCCGACGACCGCCTGAACCACGGCGACATTATCATCGACCGCGTCTCGCACCGCGTGAAGCGGTCCGGCCAGGAAGTGCATCTGGGTCCGACCGAGTTCCGCCTGCTGGACCATTTCATGCAGCATCCGGGCCGGGTGTTCAGCCGTGAACAGCTGCTGGACGCCGTCTGGGGTTCGGACGTCTATGTCGAGGCCCGCACCGTGGACGTCCACGTCGGTCGTCTTCGCAAGGCGCTGAACATCGGCGAAAGCGCCAACCCGATCCGCACCGTCCGTTCGGCGGGCTATTCGCTGGATCTGGAAGGCTGAGGATTCAGAGGTCGAGCTGCTGTCCGCGATAGAGTAGGCGCAGCACTCGAACCTCGTTCCTGCTGTCATCGACGACGAAGACGACCGTCACACTCTTTTCGAAGCCGATCAGTCGGACGCCGGGAAACAGGTCATTCCTGACGATTGCGCGCTTCGGATAACGTGTCAGACGAAGGCAGAAGCGTTCCAGCCGCTCTGCATATTTGTCCGCCGTGGTCTCGCTGGCCTCTTCCGCGATCCAGTCATAGATGGCGGCGAGGTCGGTGCTGGCGCGGCGCGACAGGACCAGCCGCCATGTCGTCAACGCGCCGACTTCCGAGCCGCGTGACTTGTTTTGAGCTTGGCGAAGACTTCCTCCGCGGGCACGCCGGGATCCTCGCCGCTTTTCCATTCGTGATAAGCAGGGGCGACTTCTTCACGCACCCAGCGATCGACCTCCGGATCCTGACCTAGCAGATAGGTCTCCACGCTCTCCACCACATAGGCTTCCGCGCTCTCGGAAAAGCCCGAGGCGACTTTGGCGTCGATCTCTCGCGCCGTCTCCTCGGGCAGTTCGACGGTGATCTTGCGGGTGGCGGCCATGGTGCGATCCTCTCATGAAACCGCCCCCGCCGCCACGCGCATCAGGTCTGTTCCGCGACGATCTCGTCGGGCTCCAGCGCATAGACGCTGGCGCAGTATTCGCAGGTGACGCGGATCTTGCCGTCGTCCTCGATCATGTCGGCGCGTTCGGCCGGATCGAAGGAGGCCAGGACCGAGGCGATACGGTCCCGCGAGCAGCGGCAGACGGCCGACAGGGCGCGCGCGCCTTCCAGCCGCACCCCGTCCTCGTGGAACAGCCGGAACAGCAGGGTCTCGGGCGAGATGGTCGGATCGATCAGTTCGTCGTCGGCCAGGGTGCCGAACAGGGCGCGGGTGCGGTCCCAGACCTCTTCGGTCGAGCCGCGCGCCTCGTCGCCGGCGATGATCTGGATCATGGCCCCGCCGGCGCGCCACTGCGATCCCGCCTGGGTCTGGACGGAGCCGACGGCCAGGCGGACCTTGGTCGGCACCTGTTCGGACTGCTGGAAATAGTGTTCCGCGCACAGGGACAGGCTTTCGCCCTCGATCGGGGTGATGCCCTGGGTCCGCTCGAAATCCGGCCCGCGGTCCAGCGTCATGACGAAGACGCCCTGGCCCAACAGGGTCTGGGCGCCGGGACGGGCGAAACCCTGCGACGCCTCGGCCACCTCGGCCTCGTCATAACGGCAATAGCCGCGCAGCGTGCCGTCCGTGCCGTAGTCGGCGACGACATAGCGCACGGGCCCGTCGCCCTGGGCCTGGACCATCAGCCGGCCGTCGAACTTCAGGCTGGAGCCGATCAGGGCGGCCAGGGCGCAGGCCTCGCCCAGCAGGGCGGCGACCGGTTCGGGGTAGGCGTGGGCGGCCAGGATCTTGTCGATCGTGGCGCCCAGGCGGACCAGGCGACCGCGCACGGGCCAGCCCTCGATCTGGAAGGCGGCGGCCAGATCGTCGGAAACGGCGGAGTGAGGCGCGCGATCGGTCACGGCGAAGTCCTTGGAAGGCGTCATTTCGGGATCGCGGCTATTTAGGCGCCCAGAGCCCGCTTGATAAGGGGGCGATGTTGGCGGAGGAAATCGGCCGATCGGGTTGCGGCGATCAAAGGCGCGGCGTCGGCTCGAAAAACCTGTAGAATCCGGCTCTACAAGCCATGGAATGCCTCGAAATTTGTCGAGGTCTGGACGTGAGGAACGGCCATGCCCGCGAAACCTGTTCTAAAGCCGCTGGGTCAGCAGTGTATCGTCGTCACCGGCGCGACGTCGGGCGTCGGTCTGGCGACAGCGCGTCGGGCGGCGCGGGCGGGCGCCAGGGTGTTCCTGATCGCAAGAGGTGAGGCGGATCTGAGGGCGCTGTGCGAAGAGTTGCAGGCGCAGGGATCGCGCGTCGCCTGGGCGGCGGCGGACGTGTCCGACGCCGAGGCCCTGAAGACGGCGGCCGAGAAATGCGTGCGTCTGTTCGGCGGCTTCGACACCTGGGTCAACAACGCCGGCGTCGGCCTGTTCGGTCCGATCCGCGAGACGACGCTGGAGGACCAGCGCCGATTGTTCGAGACCAACTACTGGGGCGTGGTCAACGGATCCCTGGCGGCGGTCGAACATCTGCGGACGCGACCCGGCGGCGGGGCCGTCATCAATGTCGGCTCGATCCTGTCGGATCTGCCCCTGCCGGTCCAGGGGATCTATGCGGCGTCCAAACATGCGGTGAAGGGGTTCACCAACGCCCTGCGGATCGAACTGCTGCGCGAACAGTCGCCGGTCGCCGTCAGCCTGGTCAAGCCGGGGGCGATCGACACCCCCTACACCCGTCACGCCCGCAATCTGACCGGTCAGGCGGTGCATAATCCCCAGCCGGTCTATGCGACCCATGTGGTGGCGGACACCATCCTGTATTGCGCCACCCATCCGATCCGGGAGATCACCGTGGGCGGGGGAGGGCGCGTCATAGCGTCCCTGTATTCAGCTTTGCCGGGAATGGCGGAACCACTTCTGGCGCGGTTCGCTCCTTCGCTGATGCGGGACCGTCGTTCCGCCTATCAGCCGTATGACGACGGGCTTTATGATCCCACCGAAGACGGCCTGGATGAAGAGGTTCACTATCCGATGGTTCGCAATTTCAGCGCCCTGGCAGAAGTCCGCAAACATCCTGGCGTCAGCGCCGGCACCCTGGCCGCCGTTCTGGCCGGCGTCGGCCTGGCCCTTTATCTGTCGCAACGCAGCGGCCCGACCCGATACCAGCGCATAAAGACCCGCGTCGATCCGCGCGGCTGGGTCGACGCAGGCGCCCTTCGTCACCGGTTCGAGGACGCGGTCGACGCCTTCCGCCACGGCGCGTCGGACCTCGCCCAGGATGTGGGCGAGCGAGCAGGCGACTTCTCGCGCGAGGCCCGTTATCGCGCCGCCGACTTTTCCGAGGACGCCCGCGATCGCGCCGATGAATGGTTCCGCTCCGCGCGCAAGGGCTCGAAAAAGGCGTTGAAGAAGCAAGGCCGGGCCGCCCGCCGCTATGCCGACGACGCCGGCGCCTATGCGCGCGGTCATGTCCGGGAGGGCGGGGCGCTGCTGGCGGTCGCCACCATCGCGGCCGCTGTCGGTGCGGCCGTTCTGGAAAGCCGCCGTCCTGACAGCCACGTGCGCCGCATCGCCCGGTTCTGATATTTCTTGCCGCTCGCCGGGCGAAACTTCCGGCGAGCGGCAAGGTTTAAGCGCAGCTGAGCCCCTTCATCAGCAAGGCTCGGCTTTGCCGCAGCCGCGAAGGCGGTTAAGACGCCGCCCATGAGCGCGCGCCCCACACTGATCTTCGACTTCGATTCGACCCTGGTCGCCTTCGAGACCCTCGAGGCCCTGGCCGACATCGCCCTGGCGGACTCGGCGGACGCGGGTCCGATCCGCGCCGAGATCGCCGCCCTGACCGACCGCGCCATGGCTGGCGAGCTGGAGTTCGGCGACGCCCTGCGTCGGCGCCTGGCCCTCTTGCCCCTGACCCGCGATCATGTCGCGACCCTGGCTCAGCGGGCGCCGGACCTCCTGACCGCCTCCGTCCGGCGCAACCTGAACTTCTTCCAGCAGCACAAGGGCAAGGTCGTCATCCTGTCCGGCGGCTTCCGCGAGATCATCGCGCCGGTCGCCGAGGAGCTGGGCGTGTCGCCCGACCGGGTGCTGTGCAACGACCTGATCTATGACGTCGACGGCCGCGTGACCGGCGTGGACGACGCCAATCCCCTGTCCCACGCCGACGGCAAGCCGGCCGTCATCCATGGCCTGAACCTGTCGGGCCGCGTGGTGATGATCGGCGACGGCTGGAACGATGCCGAGGTCAAGCTGGCCGGCGCCGCGGACGCCTTCTACGCCTTCACCGAGGTCGCCCGCCGCGCCCCGGTGGTCGAGGTCGCCGACGCCGAGGCCGCCTCGCTGGACGAGGTCCTGCACGCCGAGGGCCTGGTCGGCCGCTGGTCCTTCCCGCGCAGCCGCATGAAGATGCTGCTGCTCGAGAACATCCACCCGACGGCCGTCGAACGGCTGGAGGAGGCCGGCTATTCGGTCGAGACGGTCAAGGGCGCCCTGGACGAGGACGATCTGATCGCCGCCATCAAGGGCGTCCATGTACTGGGCATCCGCTCCAAGACCACCGTGACCCGTCGGGTGCTGGAAGAGGCTGACCGGCTGATGGCCGTCGCCGCCTTCTGCATCGGCACCAACCAGATCGATCTGGACGCGGCCTCCGACCACGGGGTGGCGGTGTTCAACGCCCCCTATTCGAACACCCGTTCGGTGGTGGAGCTGGCCATCGGCCTGATGATCGTCCTGATGCGCGACGTGCCGGACAAGTCGGCGGCCATGCACGTCGGCAAATGGAACAAGTCGGCCACCGGCTCCAAGGAACTGCGCGGCAAGACCCTGGGGATCGTCGGATACGGCGCCATCGGCAGCCAGCTGTCGGTCCTGGCCGAGAACCTGGGCATGCGGGTTGTCTTCTACGACCTGTCGGAACGGCTGGCCCTGGGCAACGCCCGGCGCATGCGGTCGCTGGACGCCCTGCTGGCCGAGAGCGATGTCGTCACCCTGCACGTCGATGGCCGCAAGGAAAACGCCGGCGTCTTCGGCGCCGCCCAGTTCTCTCGGATGAAGGAGGGGGCGCTGTTCCTGAACCTGTCGCGCGGCCACGTGGTCGATGTCGGCGCCCTGTCCCAGGCCATGGGGTCGGGCCGTGTCGCGGGGGCGGCCGTGGACGTCTTCCCCGAGGAGCCGCGCACCAACGCCGATCCGTTCGAAAGCCCGCTGCAGGGTCTGAAGAACATGATCCTGACGCCCCACATCGGCGGCTCGACCGAGGAGGCGCAGGAGGCCATCGCCGAGTTCGCGGCCGAGCGTCTGCTGGGCTATCTGAACCGGGGCGACACCACCTTCAGCGTCAACCTGCCGAACGTGCAGCTGGCCGAGGTCTCGGGCGCCCACCGCATCCTGCACATCCACAGGAATCAGCCGGGTGTCCTGGCCGAACTGAACCGCGCCCTGACCGCCGCCGGTCTGAACATCCTGGGCCAGCACCTGAAGACCGACGAACGCACCGGCTATGTCATCACCGACGTGGACCGCGACTACGACCCCGAGGCTCTGCGGGCGTTGAAGACCGTGCCGGGCACGTTGAAGTTCCGGACGCTGCATTAGGGCGAAGACAGCCCGACGGAGAAAACGTCCGAAGGCTGACCTAACGGCATCTTGCGCTCGCCGCAAAGTGGCGCATCCTCCCGTGTAACGGCCGCGATACACGACGGTCGTGGGAGGAAACATATGTCACGCTATCTCACCGGCGGCGCCCTCGCCGCGCTGGTCGTCGCCGCCTGCGCCTTTGCGGGCTCGGCCACTGCCCAGGACTATGATCGGCTTGTCGTTTTCGGCGACAGCCTCAGCGACAACGGTAATCTGTTTCTGGCCACCGGCGGCGCCCAGCCGCCCGCGCCCTATTATCAGGGGCGATTCTCCAGCGGACCGGTGTTCACCGAACTTCTGGGCTTCAACGCGGTCAATTTCACCGGCGCTGTCAGCGGCAGCATCAACTACGCCTTCGGCGGCGCCCGCACCGACACATCGGCGGGACCGCCGCCCGGCATGCTGAGCCAGCTGGCGGCCTATACCAGCCGGGGCGGGACCTTCGGGGCCAATGACCTGGTCAGCGTCCTGGGCGGGGCCAATGACATCTTCCAGGGTCTGCCCGCCGCCGGCGCCTCGTCCAGTCCCGTCGCGGCCATCACCCCTGTCGCCACGACCGCCGCCGCGAATATCACCAGCCTGGTCAACAGCGTGGCCGGCGCGGGGGCGGGGACCATATTGGTCACCAATCTGCCCAAGCTCAGCCTGACGCCGCAGTTCGCCGGCACGACGGCGGCGCCCCTGGCCGACTATGCGGTGACGACCTTCAACTCGGCCCTGTTGACGGGGCTGAACACCACGGCGGCGGCCCGTCCCGGCAGCAACATCATCATGATGGACCTGTTCAAGGTCGGCGACACCCTGGCCGCCAATCCGGGCCAGTTCGGCGTGACCAACGTCACCCAGGCCTGTTTCAACGGAGTGACCGTCTGTTCGAACCCGAGCAGTTACTTCTACTTCGACGGGGTTCACCCGACCGCGACCGGGCACCAGATCATCGCCCGTCTGGCGACCGATTATCTGTACTACGGCGACATCGGCGCCCAGTCGGCCCTGCAGGGCGAGACCGCCTTCCGGCACCGCGAGGATGCGTTGGACGCGGCCGGCGAGGCCCTGTCCGGCCGCGAAGCCTGGGAAGCCGGCGTCTCAATCACCACGTCGGCTATGATCGACAGCGTCGATACGGACGCCCGTGATTCCGTGACCGAGTCGTCCAGCGACGGCTGGGGCGCACGGATCGCGCTGGAGGCGGGACCGTCGGAGACCTGGCGGTTCGGCATGGCGGGGACGGCGCGCAAGACCGACGTCGAAAGCCAGGCGCTGACCTTCACCGTCGAAAGCTTCGGCCTGGATCTGTACGGCGGCTGG
>Ga0209643_1000962_pt1 | contig 33572 bp, 30 predicted proteins | sample AutmiccBRH37_all_FD_187383 | JGI IMG/M metagenome (GOLD analysis project Ga0209643, IMG submission 187383) | Deep subsurface microbial communities from Mt. Terri, Switzerland - Autotrophic microbial communities BRH/37_all (SPAdes) (version 2) | ecosystem: Environmental > Aquatic > Deep...
TACAAGGAGTACGCCTCCGCTTGAAGCCTTGCCGCGCCTTGCATCTGGAGCTTTTTGAACAGCCTCCGGTTGTAGTCGAATAAGTACTTTGTTGACCTCTTAATATAGTTTTGCAACACTCTCCTAGAAGAGGCTGCAATGCATAATTATGGTTTCAGGCCGCCAATGGGAAGGGGGATTGTCTTCGATGATTGTTGATCATCCGGGATCTCACTTTATTTTTGTTTATCACCCTTATGTATTTTACGGGCGCAGCTATATTACCTATCAGGGCAGGCCCCTGACTAATAAAGAATATCTGGACCACTGGGGCAAGTGGATTGTTCTCGGTTCAAGAAAAAGACTGGATGATCTGGCCGCAAAACTGGATCTTTATGTTGAACAGGGTGTGATTCCCTGTGTTAAGTATGACCGGGAGCCTCCCAAAGAAATGGATTTGGAGGTCAAGCAGAAATTGCGGCGCCGCTTTATTGATGTCGGCCAGGATGAAGCTGTTTTAATGGAATGTGTAATGTGTGTCTTCTGTGACCAAAGACAGAGAGAAGAAGTGTGGCAGATTTTGACCGGCCTGGGGGTGAACCTCAAGGCCTGGGTTTATGAGAAGGAAACCATTGACCTGTGGCTGCCGGGCGGGATATTGCTGGAGAGATGGATTGCCCAGAATTGTTCCGGTGAAGACGAAGCAGAAAAGGTCAGGCAGGAATCGCAGGAGCGGTTTAGGGAAACATTCAAAAATGAGGATGCCATTTATAAAGGATGGCCTCAGCAGTAGCGCAGGGGGAGGGCCAGTGAAGGACGTGGATGTTGATTGCCGGCAGAGGTACAGCCGCCAGATCATGCTGCCCGGGGTAGGTGTGGAGGGACAGCGAAAGATCGGGGCGGCCAGTGTTTTTATTGTGGGGGCGGGCGGCCTGGGATCGGCGGCGGCCTATTACCTGTGTGCCGCCGGGGTGGGAAAGCTGGGTGTTGCCGACCCCGACCAGGTGGAGTTAAGTAATTTACAGAGGCAAATTCTGCACAACACTGAACGCCTCGGGGCGGCAAAGGCGTTTTCGGCGGCCCAGACCTTGAGGGACTTGAATCCGGAGGTGGAAGTAGCCCCCCGCCGGCAGAGGCTGACTGTGGAAAATGCGCGGGAATTGCTGGATGGTTATGACCTGGTGGTGGACTGCAGCGACAACTTCCACACCCGCCACGCTGTCAACGACGCCTGTGTGTGTGCCCGCAGGCCCCTGATTTACGGCGCGGTGCAGGGTTTTCAGGGGCAGGCCATGACCATTGTGCCCGGGGAAGGGCCCTGTTACCGCTGCCTCTGCCCTGATCCGCCGGCCCCGGAGGAGGCGCCGCCGGGCTGGCAGCGGGGAGTGATCGGTGTGCTGCCCGGCTTAATCGGACTGGTTCAGGCCTCCGAGGCGCTGAAGCTGATTCTTGGCCGGGGGGAGTTGCTGACCGGCAGGCTGTTGCTTTACGACATGCTGGCCATGGAGTTTTCCCAGGTCAGGGTAAAGAGAAGCGCCGGCTGCCCGGCCTGCGGGATGGTAAAAGAGGTGTTTAAAAAATAGCACGGTCTGTCTCAACCGTTTCAATTATAAAACGCCTATTTATATTGCCTTGCGTATTTATGTAATGTTTTAAGGTGAAAAGTAGTGTGGTACAAAATTTGCAAAACTTTAAATTATGTACATAATTTAAAGTTTTTCTAGACATTCGACAGAAAGGAATGAATGCCGAGTTGGAAACACTGGCAGTGGAACGGCGTGGCCCGGTGGGCGTGATTACGCTGAACAGGCCCCAAAAGATGAATGCGCTGAACAAAATGGTGCTGGCTGAACTGGCCGCCGTATTTGACGATTACCGGAGGGAGGAAGGGATCAGGTCAATAATTTTGACCGGCGGAGAGAAGATTTTCGGCGCCGGTGCGGACATTGATGAACTGGGTAATCTGGACGGCGTTTTTGGCGGACACCAGTTTTCCAGCGATGTGCACAGGCTGTTTGCGGACATTGAGAATATGCCCAAGCCTGTTATTGCGGCCATTGCCGGGTTTGCTCTGGGCGGCTGCCTGGAGCTGGCGCTGACCTGCGATATAAGGATCGCTTCCGAGGGCGCCAAGCTGGGACTGCCGGAGATAACCCTGGGGCTTTTGCCGGGCGGCGGCGGCACCCAGCGGCTGCCCCGCCTGGTGGGGCCCGGCTGGGCCAAGTGGATGCTCTTTTCCGGCAAGCCCATGGAGGCCGCCCAGTGTCACCGGATTGGTCTGGTGCAGCAGGTGGTTCCCCAGGGGACACTCCTGGAGGCTGCCCTGAAAGCGGCTGAGGAAATGGCCGCCAGACCGGCACGGGCCTTGGCCACCATTAAGGATCTGGTCAATACCGGGGCGGGGCTTGATATGACCACGGCCCTGCGCGTTGAGGCCCGGGGCTTCGGGATGCTGCTTGGCACCGAGGACTACCGGGAGGGGACTCAGGCCTTTATAGAGAAGCGCAAGCCCCGGTTCAAGCATCGGTAATTTTAAGGAGGTAAGTGAGGCAATGCGTAAAGTTGCTGTGGTAGGTGTGGGGATGACCAAATTCGGGCCATCCGAAAAGACACAGGTGGAAATGTTTGCGGAAGCGGCACTGGAGGCAATTGACGGTTCGAACATCGAGACCAGGGACATCCAGGCGCTCTTTGTAGGAAACGCTCTGGGGGGCTTTGTGGAGGGCCAGTTCAACATAGCGCCGCTTCTGGCCAGTGAGTTGGGGCTCTCAGCGGACACGCCGTCCAATAGGTTCGAGGGAGCCTGCGCTTCGGGCAGTGTGGCCATTAGAGACGCTTTCATGTTGGTGGCCGCCGGTTACCATGATCTGGTACTGGTGGGCGGCACCGAAAGGTGTACGGTAATGGGGACGCCTATGGCCACCCGGACTTTTGCCATGGCTTCGGACAGCCGGTATGAAGAGTTTAACGGAATTACCTTCCCCGGCGTGTTTGCCATGGTGGCCCATCTTTATTCCCAAAAATACGGTATTCCCCTCAAGAAGCTCAAGGAGAGGATGGCCATGGTGGCCGTGAAAAACCACAAGAACGGGACAATGAATCCTCTGGCTCATTTTCAGAAAGAAATTACCGTGGAAACAGTGTTAAAAGGCTTTATGGTGGCCGACCCGCTTCAGTTGCTCGACTGCTGTCCCTTCTCAGACGGGGCGGCGGCCATTGTTCTGGCCTCCGAGGAGGTAGCCAAAAAACTGACGGATAAGCCTGTGTACATACGCGGGGTTGGGCAGGGTTCCGCCGGGCCCCTGTACCGTCAGAAGGATCTCACCGTGCCTGCAGCCAGGGTGGCTGCGGCCAAGCAGGCGTACGGCATGGCCGGTGTGAAGCCGTCGGACATAGACGTGGTTGAACTGCACGACTGTTTCACCATTGCGGAAATAGTGGCTTCTGAAGCCCTGGGCCTTTTTGAGTACGGTACCGGCAGCGAAGCGGTGGAGAGGGGCGAGAGCCAAATCGGTGGCCGGGTGGCCATTAACCCGTCGGGCGGCCTGAAGGCCAAAGGGCACCCCATCGGCGCCACCGGCGTGGCCCAAGCTTATGAGATTGTCAAACAGCTCAGGGGCGAGTGCGGCGCCCGCCAGGTGAAAGGCGCCAAACTGGGCTTGACCGACACCCTGGGCGGAGACCTGGCGACTATGGTGAATATAATTTACGGGATTTAAGGAGGGGCAAAAATGGCTTATCCGTTGACGCACAGGCAATATTACGAAGGCTTGAAGGCCGGTAAACTTTTGGGACTGAAATGCGGGAAGTGCGGGGCGATCACCGCACCTCCGAAGATTAACTGCCTGCAATGCAATGGCGCCGATTTGGAAGTGGTGGAACTGAGCGGGCAGGCTGAAATTAAGACTTTTACGGTGGTTCGGGTGCCTCCCGAAGGGATGACGGCGCCTTATGTGGTGGCGCTGGCCGAACTGGCGGAAGGCCCGTGGCTGATGGGCAACCTGGAAGTTGCGGATCCCGGCGCTGTTACTATGGATATAATAGGTAGAAAAGTGACCGTCGGTCATAAAGTGGTCCCGGCTGATTTATACAGCGCCGGTGAAGGGGTGGCAGTCACCTTTTCCATTTGCGGGTCGCCTCCGCCAAGCGGAAGGGAAGCCGTTAAAAAAATGATATGTTAAGGGGGAATTTAATATGCAGGTAAAAGATACCGTTGTTATGGTTACAGGCGGCGCTTCGGGGCTTGGTGAGGCTACGGTAAGGAGTTTCGCGGCCCGCGGGGCCAAGGCGGTCATACTTGACATGGCTCAGGATGCAGGCAATAAGCTGGCCGCCGAACTGGGCGCCGATAAGGCAATTTATATCAATACCAACGTAGTCGACGGGGACAGCGTGCAAAACGCAGTCAACGCCACAGTGGAAAAATTTGGCGGAATCCATGTCGTGGTCAACTGCGCCGGCATCGGGGTGGCCGATAAGGTGCTGGGCAAGAACGGCCCTGCGTCACTGGAGAATTTCAGCCGGGTGATCCAGGTCAACCTGATTGGAAGCTTTAACGTTATCCGCCTGGCGGCGGAAAAGATGACCCAAAATGCTCCCAATGAAGACGGGGAGAGAGGGGTAATCATCAATACCGCTTCGGTGGCCGCCTATGAGGGCCAGATCGGGCAGTCGGCTTACAGCGCTTCCAAGGGCGGACTGGTCAGCATGATCCTCCCCATCGCCCGGGAGCTTGCCGCTTATGGAATTCGCGTAATGGGGATTGCGCCGGGGATTTTTGAGACTCCCATGCTGGGCCAACTGCCTGAAAATGTCCGCATAGCCCTGGGCAAAATGGTCCCGTTCCCCTCCCGGCTGGGGAAACCGTCGGAATTTGCCAGGATGGCCTTGGATATTGTGGAGAATCCCATGCTGAACGGAGATACCATTCGCCTTGACGGGGCCATTAGAATGCAGCCGAAGTAAAAATAACCGCCTTGCCGGCGGTGCCGTCTTGCAGACGGCGGAATCCAGAAGCCAGAAGCCAGAATCCAGAATTGTGACAGCCTGCCTTAAAAGCGACCCTCAAGCGACCCCGGAGCGACCCCAGAAAAACTCTGGGCTTGCATAAAAATGCTTTGGTGCTTCAGTACTTCAGCGATTTAATGCTTTAATGCGTCATATACTTTCCTAAACGATAAAAAAACGCCCTGACGGGCGTTGCCGGCTAAGGAAAGGGGACACACCTCTCTAACGTGACTGCCTCCGGGGGTCAGAGGAATGTCCCCGATGCTTAGACGGAGGAATTCAGAATCCAGACCTCCATGCCGTAAAAATACGGCACCACGGAGGATGAAAAAATGCATGTAATAATTGTTTTTTTGCCACAGAGGACGCAGAGAGCACAGAGAAGTTTATAACGCTTTTTTATATTTATATTTTAACCTTCTTCAACCGGCCTATTTCATACTTTGTGTTCTTTTAATCTCTGTGTTCTCTGTGTCCTCTGTGGCTAATAAAGACCCGAGGTATTCCTCGGAGCTATTTATTGCTCGGCAATTAAGATAGTTTAATCATTTCCCTGTGAGTAGAGGAGGAGTGGACAATGGATTTCAGCCTGACCGAGGAGCAGCAGATGATCAGGAAAATGTGCCGGGAATTTGCCGATGAGCGCATCGCCCCCCGGGCGGAGGAAATGGATCGGACCGGTGAATATGCCTACGACATTATTGCCCGAATGGGCGAACTGGGCATGATGGGCATACCTTTTCCGGAAGAATACGGCGGCAGCGGCGGCGACTGGGTGAGCATGCACCTGTGCATCGAGGAGATATCCAGGGTGGACTTAGCGCTGGGTGCGATGCTGGATGTGACCACCAGCGTGGTGGCCCAGGAATTGTACGTTTTCGGCACCGAGGAGCAGAAAAAGAGGTGGCTGGTTCCCATGGCCAGGGGCTTGGAGATAGGAGCCTTCGGCCTCACCGAGCCGGAGGCCGGTTCCGACGCCGGCGCCACCAGGACCACGGCCGTGCCGGACGGCGACCAGTGGGTGATCAACGGCACAAAGCAGTTCATCACCAATATCGGACTGGACAATGCATCCATCATTATCATCACCGCCCGGTGCAAGAGGGAAAATGGGAAAGATGTCATCAACACCTTTATCGTGCCCAAGGGAACCCCGGGCTTTACCCTGGGCAAAAAATACGACAAGATGGGCTGGATGTCCTCGGCCACCAATGAGGTTGTTTTTGAAGACTGCCGGATTCCCCGCGATTACCTGCTGGGAGAAGAGGGAAGGGGACTGTCCCAGCATCTGGCCGTGCTGGACACCGGGCGGATCAGCATTGGCGCGGTCAGCGTCGGCCTGGCCCAGGCCTGTTTCGAGGCGGCTCTTAGATACTCCCGGGAACGGCGGCAGTTCGGCCGGCCGATTTATAACTTTCAGGCAGTCTCCTTCAAGATAGCCGACATGGCCATGCACATCGAGCTGGCCCGCAACATGTACCTGAAGGCGGCCTGGCTGAAGGATCAGGGCCTGCCGCACATCCTGGAGTCGGCTTACGCCAAGCTCTTTGCCTCGGAAATGGCTGAAAGGGTGGCCAGTGACGCATTGCAGATTCACGGGGGCTACGGCTATATGAACGAGTATCCCGTGTCACGTTATTACAAAGGGGCGAAGCTTTTGCAGATAGTGGAGGGCACGTCCGAGATCCAGCGGCTGGTGATTGCCAGGAACATCTAGCTCACTGGCGGGTATCTTTAGATAACTGCTATTACGAGAACTTGAGGGCGGCTTTGGAGAGGGGTGGAAATCTCTCGGGAAGAGTGAAGCTAATGCTGGTCAGTGATATAATGCTTGAAAAATGGACGCTGTAACTTCCTGTTTTTCAGATTATTCAGTGTAGGGAAAGGCGTCCGAAAGGGGTGTGGCGTTATGAGAGCCCGGATAAATTTATACCTTGTGGCCATGTACTTGATGGGAACGCTTTTATGGGCGCTGACGTTTATTGTATCGGGAATCTTGACCCCATTGCAGATTGTGCAGGTTTTGCTTTCGCCTCTTCTTTTGATCGTTGCCGGGATGCTTCTGGCGGCGGCCCTGGCGTACTTCAATTATTTTACGGTTTCACGTTTGCAGTCCGGGCGGGTAAAAGGGGTGCTAAACGGTTTTTTTTACTGGGAAATGCTGATCATATTGATGTACGGCACAATCGGGCCGGTATGCGCACTTTCTTTTCACCAGTGGTCGTCCGGCCCGTTGACCATGGCGGGGATCTTTTTGGGGATAGCGGCCTGCTTTGTGTATGTTTACCCATTTTTCCTGAAGGCGCTGGAGGCGCTGGAGCGTGAATTTGCTGAAAAGACTTTTTCCTCAGGTGTTAACGCGGGTATTTCATTGGTATTCAAGACGGGGCTTCCTTTGAATTTGATGGTGGTTTCCGATATAATCGTGATCATTACCGTCAGCAATATTTTGTCAGGTTTGGAGGTTCAGGATATTCTGCAAAGACTCCTGTACGTGGCGGTAGTACTAGTATTATTCTCTTCTTCAACTATCTACTTTTCCATGCGCTCATTAAAAAGTACACTGGTGCCTCTGGTTGAAAGATTGAAAGAAGCCCAGGACGGTCAAGCGGACCTTGCGGTGCGCCTGCCGGTGGTCACCAGCGATGAACTGGGCAGGATATCGTACCTGTTCAACCGCCTGCTGCAGAACCTGAGCGCAGTATTTACAAATGTAAAGGAGAATACAGGGAGTGTGGCCGGCACGTCGCACCAGCTGCACGCCAGCGTCAGGCAGGTTGCGGAGTCCAGCGCCGCCTCCGCCGCCAGCGCTTCCGAAATCGCCTCCACAATGGATCATGTGGCTGAAAGCGCCCAGAAGGTAAGTCAGGCTGCCCATGAGTCCAATGATCTGGCCTGTAAGGGGAAGGAATACATGGAGAGAATGGGCGATCAGGTTGAAATAATGGCCGTCGCTGCGGATCAGGGAAAGCAGGCGATAGAGGAATTAAACGGCAATGTCGGAGAGATTACAGGCATTTTGAACATGATTGCCCAGATTGCCGACCAGACCAACCTTCTGGCCTTAAATGCCGCCATAGAAGCGGCCCGGGCCGGGGAAAGCGGGCGCGGCTTTGCGGTGGTGGCCGAGGAGGTGCGCAGGCTGGCCGAACAGTCAAACAACTCGGCCAAGGATATTTACCACCTGATTAACAAGACTCAGCAAAAGGCCAAAGCCGCCTTAGAGGCAATCACCGCCAGCAGCGAAAAAATGCAGGAGGGGCTGCAGGTTGCCGGCAGGGCAAAGGATGCGTTCAATGAAATACTGGAAAAGGTGGAAATGGTGAACAGCGGCATCCAGCAGGTGGCTGCGGCGGTTCAGGAGACATCGGCCGGCGTGCAGGACATAGCGTCTGCAGCCGACAACCAGAGAGTTTTTTCGGAGGGGATCAGTGCTGCCGGTGAAAACTTGAGCGGTCTGGCGGACAGGTTGCGCACCGAGGTGGAGAAATTTAAAACAGCCGGTTGATCCGGGGTCTGGAAATAATACGGTTGTAAAAAAGCAGGGGTAATTTTACTGTGGAAAGGGTGTGCCGGCTGTGAGCGAACAATTATTATTAAAGAAGATTGAAAACGGTGTCTGCACGCTGACCATCAACCGGCCTCAGAAGGCGAACTCGCTGAATCTTGAGACTCTGAAGGAAATTATTTCCACGATGGAAGAATTGCGGGATGAACAAAAGGCCCGCGTGGTTGTAATCCGGGGAGCAGGCGGCAAGGCTTTTTGCGCCGGCATGGATATCGGGCAGATTCCTTCCTCCGGGGATGCTAAAGGCCATAACGTACAGGAATTATTTGAAAGATCACTGACTGCGGTGCGTGAGGTGCCTGTGCCTGTAATTGCCATGATTAACGGTTTTTGTGTCGGTGCGGGCCTGGAACTGGCAGTCAACTGTGATATCCGTATTGCCTGTGAAACGGCAAAACTGGGTATTACCCCGGCTAAATTGGGGTTAATTTACCATCCCGAGGGCTTGAAAAGATTTTTGGCCTTGATTGGGCCGTCCGCCGCCAAGGAACTGTTTTTTACGGGCCGTTTGATTACCGCCGGAAAGGCCGCCGGGATCGGCCTGGTAAATGAGGTGGCGCCCAACGAGCAACTGGAGGAAGGCGTGTACAGGCTGGCCCGGGAAATCGCCGTTAATGCGCCGATGTCCGTGCATGGGCACAAGTACATTATTAACAGGATGACTGATAAGATGTTCGATCTGGAAGAAAAAGAAACATGTATAATTAGTGAAATGATTGTTCAGGCTTTCAACAGCGAGGATCTTTTGGAAGGGAAAAGAGCTTTTCTGGAGAACCGAAAACCGGAATTCAAAGGAAAATAGAGTTTGAAAAGGAGATAAAAATGTCTGATAGGTATCAGCACGGCCCGGTCGAATACCTATCAGGCATTTTCAATTTACAAACGAAGAATACTCCTTGCCTATCGTTTTCCCGTCATCTGCCCCGCCCCAGCAACTCCTTATTATGCTGGCCGGGTTCAGGCCCCAGGCCCACCGCCCGGATCTCCATCCCGTCAAACCTGACCGGAAACCTGACCAGCGGAAAGCCGTCGATGTTTTCTATCAGGTTTCTGCTCAATATGTGAGGGTCCTCCAGTAAATCCTCAATGGAGTTTACCGGGCTGCATGGGATGTCCGCCCTTTTCAGCAATTCAAGCCACGCATCCCGGTCCTTTTTCAAAAAACACTGATTCAGCGCAGAATTTATCTCCCTGCTCAGCTCAATCCGCCTGACCCAGGTTCCGTACCTTTCATCTTCAGCCATCCCGTCCAGTCCCAGGACCCTGCAGAGCCTCTGCCAGAAATGGTTCTCCACGCACCCCACGGCAAGGCGCTTCCCGTCCCCGGCCTCATATGTCCCGTAGCCCCCCCGCCCCATAAACTTCTCCCTGGGGGGCCTGCCCCTGCCGTAGTATTCTCCGATCCTCGGCCCCATCCAGGCCACTGCGCTGTCCGTCATGGACACGTCGAGATATGCGCCCCTGCCGCTCCGCTCCCGCTGCCGCAGGGCGGCCAGGATGGACACTGCGGCGTACATGGCCGAGCACAGATCGGCGATCTGGACGCCGCCCCAGGCGGCCGGAACCCCTTCCGGGTCGCCGCTGATGCTCAGCGCTCCGGCCGCCGCCAAGTAGTTTACGTCGTGGCCGGGCAGGTCGCGGTAGGGACCGTCCTGACCGTAGCCTGAAATTGAGCAGTAAACCAGCCGGTTATTGACCGCCCGGGCCTCCTCCCAGCCGAATCCCAGCCTGGCCAGCACACCCGGGCGAAAGCCCTCCAGGAGCACATCGCTTCTCTCCAGCAGCCCGGCAAAGGCAATTTTCCCCTCCCGGTCCTTGAGATTAATGGTGACACTCTTTTTATTCCTGTTCAAAGCGCCGAAAAGGCCGGGCAGGGCGGTCCTGGCGGGGTCCCCGCCGGGCGGCCGCTCCACCTTGATCACCTCGGCCCCCAGATCGGCCAGGATCATTGAACAGAAAGGCCCCGGCAGCAAGCCGGTGAGGTCCAGGACGCTGACTCCGCTTAAAGGCATCATGAAAACCCCCCTTAACTAAAAAACTGATCGCGGAACACCCCTGGCCCTACCTCATGAACATCTTCATTTTGGCCCTGACCACAATGTCACCCTTCTGGTTTTTAACTTCGGCTCTTATGGTGAGCACTCCGCCACCCTTAGGACGGTCGTTCTTCTCCTCCGCTTCCAGTTCAGCGTGGATTGTATCCCCAAAAAAGACCGGCTTTAGAAAGCGAACTTCATCCATTCCGTAAAATGCCTCCACACTGCCCGGCTTAATGTTGAGCAAGCCGGTGGTGACCGACAGGATCAGCATCCCGTGGGCGATCCTTTGGCCGAAGATTGTTTTGGCGGCATACTCACTGTCGGTGTGCAGGGAATACCAGTCGCCGCTCAAACCGGAAAAGTTGACCACATCGGCCTCGGTTATGGTCCTGGATCTGGATTCCCAGCGCGAACCAGCGGCAATATCGCCATAGCTTCTGCTTAGCATTGTCAGAATCTCCCTTCCTTCTTAACTTTTTTGCCGCCGGATCTACCTTCTGGCATCCTCAGGCACCGAAAAACCGTCCTGGCGAAGCATATCCAGGGGGGAAACCGGCGGGACATCGTGCAGCCTGAGGGCGTTCTTCCGGAATACCTTGTCCCTGGTCTCCTCCGTGAAAATGTTCCCGGCTGCTTTGTTGTAGGCGGCGAACCACCGGGCCATGCCGACGAAGGGGTAATCGGTGCCGAAGAGAATCTTGTTCTGGTAGAAGGGCGTGTTGGCCGCCAGGAGCAGTTCCTTCGGGATGACCCGCGGCGACGCTCCCGAAATATCCAGGTAAACGTTGGGGTGCCTAAAGGCCACCGCCATGGCCTGTTCATGCCAGCCGCCGATGCCGAAGTGCAGTAAAACCAGCTTCAGGGTGGGAAAATCCACCGCCACGTCATCGTAGTACACAGGCATGGTATGCTTGATCTTGGTGAAATACAGGCCGGTGGTGCCGCAGTGTGACTGCACCGGCACGCCCAGTTCCACACATTTTTCATAAATGGGGTAAAAGTACTTTTCATCATTGGGATAAAGCCCGACGGCGGCCGGGTGGAACTTCATGCCCCGCAGCCCCAGTTCCCTGACGCACCTTTCCGTTTCCTGCGCGGCGTCTTCCCGCCGCGGGTCCACGGATCCATACCCGATAAACCTGTCCGGGTACTGCCTGACAAAGCCGGCTACTTCGTCATTGGTCAGCTTCTCGCCCTTGAAGGCCCAGTGGCCGCTGGCCGAGGTGTCAAGGGGCATGATCACCGCCTTTTCCACGTTTGCCTCGTCCATATGGCGGACCATGCCCTGCAGATCTGCCGGGAAGGCTTCGGGCTTCACCCGGAAATGCTTTGCCGCCATGTAAAGCGGCGGGTCCTGCTTCAGGGCGCTGTAGAATATTGGGTGGGCGTGGTAGTCTATGGCTGGGAGCGGCGCGCAGGCCTGGTTCTTTTGCTGGGCATCCTTCAAATCCCGGGCCATCTGGTCGGCCCCCGCCTGGTTCCCCGCCTGCTGGTACAAGTCAATGGCCTGCTTGAACAGGGCGTAGCCCTGTTCAATATATCCTGCCGCCAGCGCCGATTGGGCATCTTTTACCAGATTATCCGCTTTTTCTTTCAAATGTCTATCCCATCCTTTCTTAGTTAAAAAATAAGATCGGCAAAAATGTTTTCAAGTGGCCAGGAAATAGCCCTCGGGGTCCCACAGGCGCAGCAGATCGACATCCTGCGGGTCCTGGTCCGGAAGGGCCGCTGCGTTTCCAGCCACCTGCAGATCCCAGCCGCAGTTCTCCCTGATCCGCCTGACGGTTTCTTCCCCTGATCCTGAAACCCCGTTGTCATAGTAGCCGGTCAGCACAAATTCACCCTCCGGCTGCAATTTTTCATAAACCCCCAGGTCGGTGATCAGCATCCTTACCAGCTTCCCCGGAGAGGTAACATAGGGGACGGCGTCCACCAGCCTGTTCCTGCTTTGGGTCCCCACCGCCACAATTTCCATGGCCGAACTGGCAATGTCGTTGGCCCCCCCTGAGCCTGCGATATAGGTTTTCCCCGGAATTTTAGTGGTATTGATGTTTCCGCGCCGGTCGATCTGGCCGAAACCCACCACCCCCATACACCCGTTATTGGCCCCGCCCATATAGATGCCCATCACGGTGTGAGTGTCCGACAATGCCTTACAGGTGTAGAAATTGGCATGGTTGAACACCGCCGGGTCGAAAGGTCTCGGGCTGTACCCGTATAACCCCACCTCCGCCATCAGTTCCACCTTGCAGCCGCCCTCCACCAGCCGGCGGTATGCCAGCCAGGCGGACAGGTTGGCCATTCCGGCGCCCGCCAGGATGGTGCGGTATCCCCTGCTGCGAATCCTCTTTTGTATCTCCGCGGCGGCTGCGGTCAGCATCCTCTCGTGAATGCTGCAGCCGCCCGGCCGCTTTAAGTCCCGGGTGTATACGTCAACCTGCCAGCTGTTGGCGTGGCTGCGCCCCTTGAGTAAAATCAGCCTGTCCCGGCCCAGCTTGCCCAGGTACTCTCCGTGGTCTTCGCAGCCCAGCACCCATTCCTGAACCCACCTGTCAAATTGATCCCGGTCTTTTGAAGCGCGCCTGGCCGTATCAATAAAATCGTAGTCCTCCCCGTAGCCTTCGAAATCCGGCAGACCGGCCTTGGTCATGCCGGAGGGGTGGGAACCGAAGGGAACGGTGCAGACACTTTTTACATAGTCGCCGGGCAAAAAGTTCAGGTGCGCATGTTCCCTGATATACCGGGTATCCACAATCTTTTCAGCCGTAACTATAACCCCGTTCCTGCTGGCCATGGCGCCGTAGGTGTTCTCCGCCAGCGGGTAGCACAGCAGTGTGTTGCCGTACCTGTCCGCCGCCCAGCCGTGGATGATGCTGATGTCCGGATAAAGTGCCTTCAGCATCCCCACCCGGGACCCGGATCCAAAGGGATCGTCCGCCACCTGGAATGAATCGGCATTGTCCCGCTCCATGCTGCTGCCGATCAAAGACCTGGTGGTGGTGAAGGGAACACCCATGGCCGCCGCCTTAAGCCTCAGCGGCAGAGTCAGGATACTCCAGTTTTCAATCTCCACCGATCCGTCCCGGAAGGCCCTCTGGTAGACCCCGTTGGGACTGGGCGTGTAGTAGGGATCGCCACAGTACGAGGTGATTATTTTTTTTACCAGCCCCCCGTGCACCAGAACAGACTGGGGGTGGTTCATGGAAATACCGATTAGGGTGAAGTCCGGCCGGTCGCCCCAGAACTGCCTGGCAATTTCATGGATGGCGGCCGCAGGCCAGCGCACCCCGGTCTGAGCAAAATGAATACCCATGCCGGGGCGCACATTTTCCCGGATGGCTTCCTTTAACGAACACAGTTTATCTTTTCCCTCGCATGACAATATCTCCAGATTGCTGTCCATATGTTCCGGCCCGTCGTTCATTCCGCCCGCTCCCTTCCTCCGGTATGGCCTGACGATACCGCTGCGGCCCTATGCGCCCAGGGTCAGGCATGCATGTAAAGTCCGCCGGAAACCGTCAGAATATCACCAGTTATAAAATCAGAGTTTTCCTGGGCAAAGAACAATATTGCGTTGGTCACGTCCTCCGGCCTGCCCGCCCGTCCTTTCGGACACATGTCGACAAGGCGCTTGAAAAATTCCTCGGGATAGATTCTCTTCAGGAATTCGTTCATGATCAACCCAGGCGCCACTACATTGGAGGTGATATTGCATTTGGCGTTTTCGGCCGCCACGGCGCGGGAAAATGCCGCTATGGCGGCCTTGGCGGCGCAGTAGTGGCTCTCCCCGTCAACGGCCCCGAGGAACGCATTGACCGATGAAAGATGAATCAGGCGCCCGTAATTCTGTTCGATCATGTGAGGAAGGACGGCCCTGGTGCAGTAAAAGGCGCCGTCCAGGCAGACGCTCAGCACCAGCCTCCACTGCTCATCGGTCAAATCCTTGCACTGGGCCAGGGTTTCCCGTCCGGCGTTGTTCACCAGAATGTCGATGCGCCCGAATTTTTCCTTCGTTTTAGCCGCCATTTCATTAACCTGTGCCGAGTCGCTGACGTCGCAAAGCACCCCCAGCGTTTTCACGCCGTATGTCCCGGCGATTTTTTCCGCCGCTTCGTTTACTCTTTTTTCATGTAAGTCGGAGACCACCACATTGGCACCCTCCCTGGCGAAGGCCTCCACGCAGGCCCTGCCGATTCCCGCCCCCGCAGAAGCAGTAACAATGGCCACCCTGTCTTTGAACCGCATTTCTCATACCTCCATTTCCAAATTTACCAAACACCATAAAAACCCTTCCTTTACTTAAACGCAGAAAGACCTAATACATCCCGCCCGATGATCAGTTTTTGAATCTCATTGGTGCCCTCGGCTATGGTGAAGTAGCGGATGTCCCGGTAGTAGCGCTCCACGGGGAACTCCTTGGTGTAGCCGTACCCGCCGTGGATCTGCATTGCGTCCTCGGCCACCCTGAGCACGTTGTCGGTGGCAAAGAGCTTGGCCATGGAAGCCTCTCTTGCGCACGGCCTGCCCTTGTCCAGCAGGTCGCTGGCCTGAAGTCCCAGCAGCCGCATGGCGCTGGTCAGGGTGACCATATCGCTGATCTTGGCCTGGATCAGTTGGAAAGCCCCGATTGGTTTGCCGAACTGCACGCGGTTCCTGGCGTACTCAACGGCCGCCTCCACACAGGCCTGGGCTATTCCCGCCGAGATAAAGGCCACCATGGCCCGGGCGCTGTTTAAGAACTTCAGCCCCTGCCGCAGGCCATCGCCGACACTGCCCAGCAGGTTCTCCCCCGGAACTTCACAGTCCTCGAAAACCAGCTCGGCAAAGGGGCAGCTTATCGTTCCCATTTTTTCGACGGGCCTGGCCTTGTAGCCCATTTCTTTCTCCACTATAAAGGCGGCGATTCCGTTTATACCCCGGGATTTGTCGGTCTGGGCGAGGACAATTCCTATGTCTCCCTCCATACCGTTGGTAATGAACATCTTGGTCCCGTTTATGACCCACCTGCCGCCCTTCAAAACGGCGGTAGTTTCGATGCTGGAGGTGTCGGAACCCACATTGGGCTCGGTAAGGGCGAAGAATCCAATGCCGTCGCCCTTTAACAGCGGCGCCATGAACCTTTTCCGCTGTTCCCCGGTTCCGTATTCGTAGATATGGGTAAGCACCGAGTTGCTTATGCCCACCGTGGCCCGCAGGGAAGGCCACACCCGGGACAGTTCCTCGATCATCAAAAAATAGGTGGTGTAGGTCAGCCCTTCGCCGCCGGCCTCCCTGGGCAGGAGACCCCCTAAAAATCCGAATGGGATGAGTTTTTTGACAATTTCCCTTGACACCTGCCGCCCGGTTTTTTCATACCCGTCCACCATCGGGCGGATCTCCTTGTCAAGGAAACGCCTGAGAGTATCCTTGATCAATTTTTGTTCTTCAGTCAGATCCAGATCCACCACAACCCCTCCTGACAGAGTTTAGCCTATTTTTTCCTTTTCAACATCAACATCGGCATCTCGCCTTCCTGCACGATGTCTCCCCTTTGGTTGACCAGCATCCTTCTGAAGGCCACCACTCCCCTGTCCGGCCGGCTGGTTTCCCTTTTGCCGGCCACCTCGATCTCCAGGTGAACGGTGTCGCCGATTTTGAGCGGCCCCTTGAATTTCCAGGACTCTATCCCCAGCAGGGCCAGCAGTGACTTGCCGCACCGGGCGTTAAGGTCGGTCCCGGTAAACAGGCCGGAGGCTATGACTAGTCCCAGCAGCCCGTGGGCCACCCGCTCACCGAAAATCGATTTCTTCGCGTATTCCGCATCAATGTGCAAGGCGTTGTAATCCCCCGAAACGCCCGCGAAGTTCACAATATCAGCCTCGGTAACCGTCCGGGCGGAAGATGAGAACCTGGCCCCCACTTCAAAGTCTTCAAAGTACAGCGCCGATTCAGCCATCTTTAACGTCCTCCAAGTCTGCATTGAGATGTTTTCAAACACTGATGGTCATCCCATTAACTTATTCTGACCTGACTTTATAATCAAGCTATTCACTTTTTAAGGATGATTATTGAACTGTTGGGACCCGCCCCCATGGTGTGGCACAGACCGGTCTTCGCCTCTTTTGCCTGCCTGGGTCCCGCTTCCCCCCGCAGCTGCAGAACCACCTCGTATATCTGTCCGCACCCCGTGGCGCCCAGGGGATGTCCCCTGGAGATCAGGCCGCCGTCGGTGTTGGCCGGAATCTTTCCGTTTATGTCGAAGACTCCTTCCCGCAAAAGACGCGGGGCTTCCCCCTCTTTGCAAAATCCCAGCTTTTCGATGTCCCAGAGTTCACCCGGCGCCATGCTGTCGTAAACTTGAATAACATCCATGTCTTCAGGGCCGCACCCGGCGAATTGGTACGCCTTCCTGGCGGACATTTCCACCATGCCCTCCGCCGGCGGGAATTTAACACTGTCTACCATGCCGCACTGGTATACCGCCTCGCCATACACTCCCGAGGTCAGCACCGAGGCCGCCACCGTTACGGCCCTGCTTTTAGACCGCAGTTTTTTGCGGGTGCAGAGAATAAAGCCCGCCGCGCCATCCGCCAGCGGGCAGCAGTGCAGCAGCCTGAGCGGGCCGGCCACCGCTCTGGAGTTCATTACCTCTTCCAGGGTGACGGGCTTCTGAAAACGCGCATGCGGATTCAAAGCCCCGTTTTTCCGGTTTTTTACTGTAATCAGGGAAAAATCTTCTTCGGTGGCGCCGTACTTCTCCATATAGAGCAGTGTTTCCAGCGCGTAATTGGCAGGCTGTACGTTAAAGCCCATCTGCAATTCGGTTGGCCGAAAGGCTGTGCTTGGTATAGGGCCTTTGGGCATCTTTTCAAACCCCACCGCCAGCGCCACGTCATGCAGCCCCGAGGCAACCGCCTGGTATGCCAGCCGGAAGGCGGAGGAGCCGCTGGAACAGGCGTTTTCTACGTTAACAACGGGAATTCCGGTTAATCCCACCTCCCTCACGGCCTGATGGCCGGAACCCGTGCCCTGGTACACGCTGCCGCAAAAGGCGGTTTCCACCTCCCGCCACTCCATTTCAGCGTCCTTAAGGGCGTCGATGATGGCTTCGGCCGCCAGTTCATAGGATTCCCTATCCGGATAGTATCCCCACCTAGTGGCGCCGATGCCGGCCACCACCACTTCCCTTGTCTCACCCGGTGGTTTCATAGCTTTCCCCCCAGCCAGATTTATTTTGGAAGCCACTACACTGTGGGAACAAATTTGTAGGTTAAAACCTCTGTCCCGTCGTCCTCCTCGTACAGCTTTTCGATTGCCAGTCGGGCCTCAAGGCCTGTTCTGATCTCATCCGGCCTGCAGCCGGTAAACAGGGTTTCCACATTTACCCCGTCGGGCAGCTGCACAACGCCATAGGCGTAAGGAACCGGCCCCTTGTAAAAACCGCCCGCCGGCTGCTGGTGAACCATGGTAAAGGTGGTGATTCTGCCCCGGCTGCCGAGGGTTGCATCCTGCAGGCCCTCATGCTGGCAGTGGGGGCAGAATGCGCTTTTTTTCTTCGGGAAGAATATTTCGCCGCAGAGGGTGCAGCCGCTTCCAATTAATCCGGCTTGATCACCTGAAGCTGTCCATAGTTCTTCCCTCAGGGGAACTGTCTTCTTTCCGCACTCCATTTTCCGATCTCCCTCCCGCTATTTTTTAGCCGAACCGCCCTCCGCTGACGTGCAGCACATCCCCGGTGATGTATGACGCATCATCGGAAGACAGGAACAGCACTGCGCCGGCCACATCCTCCGGTATCCCGATGCGCCTGATGGGAGTATCTTTTTTCTGCCGCTCTTTGATCATCTCGTACTTGGGGTGGCTCTTCAGCGCGTCTGTCTCAATCAGCCCGGGAGCCACTGCGTTTACGTTGATGTAATACTTCCCCAATTCCTTGGCCAGTGCCCTGGTCAGGCCCACAATGCCGGCCTTGGCTGCGGAATAGTTGGCCTGGCCGGGGTTTCCCAGGTAGGCCCGGGAAGATATATTGACGATCTTGCCGTAGTTCCGCCTGATCATGTGAACAGACGCATATTTTGAACAGAGAAAGCTCCCCTTCAGACAAGCGTCAATTACTTTATCCCAGATTTCCTCGCTCATGTCCTGAATGGGCATATCTTTTAACGTGCCGGCGTTGTTGACCAGTATATCGATTCTTCCAAAAGCCCCGACCGTCTGTTCGATAATCTTTTCCGCGTCTTCCGGCTTTGACACGTCGGCGGTTACTCCGATGGCCCTGCCGCCGCTGTTTTTGATTTCCCGGGCCACTTCCTTACACGCTTTCTCATCAAGGTCGCAAATGGTAACCGCCGCTCCCTCCCCGGCAAAACTCTGGGCGATAACTTTACCTAACCCCCGGGCTGATCCGGTCACTACCGCCACTTTGTCTGTAAATCTCATCCTCACCCCTCCAAACTTATTCATGTCGTTTGTCTTTATATACTGCAATTCAAATGCCAGACATGAGGGGCCTGATTATTGAACCCCATGCAGGCGGCGGAAGGTGAAGACATTCCTTAAAGTCCGTTGCCCAATTGCATCTATAGGTTTGTAATCAGCCGGAGGTCTTAAGGCGTCGTATGGGTTCCTGAACGACAAAAAAAGGGAAGTGAACATTTAAGTTCACTTCCCGAACGTTTTATTAATTTACTGTTTGCCTTTCTATATTGTAACCCACCTGTTTCAGCTTCTTCCATAGGGTGGTCCTGCTGATCCTCAGCATATTTGCCACTTTGTTTTTGTCCAGTTTATGACCTTCAATCAGCTTGACAAATATCTGCATCTCCATCTCTTCCAGGGTGCCCACCCTGATCTCCAGCACCTCCGGATTCTTAATATGGAAATCCTCTCTGGAAATGCTGCTTACCAAAAACCGGTCAACCAAGTCGTCGGCGCTTTCATCGCCGGTATACAGCAATACATATCTTTCAACAAAATTCTCAAGTTCACGGATATTGCCGGGCCAGTAATATAAAGACAGTTTTTTGATTTGTTCCCGGGAAAAAAAGGGGACATTTTTCCTTGTCTTTTTCCGGTACTTTTCGATGAACAGGTTGGACAGTTCTTCGATATCTTCCTTGCGCTCCCGCAAAGGCGGCGCCTTTATACTCAATACGTTTAACCTGTAATAAAGGTCTTCACGAAAATTCCTGTTTTTAATTTCAGACAGTAAATCCTTATTGGTTGCGGCCAGCACCCTTACGTCTATCGGTATTATTTTATCACTGCCTATCCGGCGGACTTCTTTTTCCTGTAAAACACGCAGGAGCTTGGCCTGTAACGAAACCGGGCAATCGCCTATTTCATCCAGAAAGATCGTTCCCTTATGCGCCAGTTCAAACAGGCCGGCCTTGCCGTGTCTGTCGGCGCCCGTAAAGGCCCCCTTCTCGTATCCGAACAACTCGCTTTCCAGCAGGGTTTCCGGTAAACTGGCACAGTTAACCGCAACAAAAGGGCCTTTTTTCCGGTTGCTGATGTTGTGAATACTTTGGGCGATCAGTTCTTTCCCGGTTCCCGACTCGCCGGTTATTAAAATGGTGGAATCGCTTCCGGCATAACATTTTACCTCTGTTTTGATATTTTGCAACACTTCACTGTTTCCCCGGATGTGATTCAACTCAAATTTCGCATTCAGTCCCCTGGCTATATTTTCGGCCCTGATCTGTTGATCCAGCCTTTGTACTTCAGTCACATCCTGTACAATAAACAATGTGCCCCAAACCAGACTGGTATCCGCATCCAGCGGCGCCCACTTGATAACCAGCTGCTTTTCAGCGAATTTAATTATTTTATCTTCTTCCTTCCGGTGTGTCGCTGAAAACAAACCCAACTGCGAATCAAGCGAATCAACAGTTTTCCCGACAACCTCCCGGGCTTCTGCATTAAAAATTTTTTCCGCCACGGGATTTATCATTTTGACAACCCGGTTGCTATCGACTACCAGCATACCGTCACGGGCTGAGTTGATAATTTTCTGAAGCCTGCGGTTATATTCCAGGTACTGCTTATTTATGGCAATGGTTTCCCTGGCCCTTTGGATACCCATAATAACCGAACTTTTCCTCGGGTAGACCACCTCCACCCGCAGCCCGCTGCTGACACATCTTCTGGCAATGCAGATTCCTGTCGTCAGTACAAACTCTATCTCATTTTTCAACGCCCGCTGCACCTGATCCTCAATATCGTCTCCCGGCAGGTGATAGGGAAGCGGCAGGAGTTTTATTCCCAGAATCTCTTCAAATGATTCAAAGTCGTAGTCCATCAGCTCATCGCTGTAAAAAATACAGCCAATCTTTTTATAACCCCTGGAAATGATTTTGTGCATCTTTTGCAAAAGATCCAGCTCATTTATTCTTAAATCTATGATTGGAATGGAAAATTCATTCTCCCCCAACTGAGCGGCGGTGAACCGGCGGGCGATAATGGCCTCAAACCCGGTATTTTCCAGCTGCTGCGCCATATGAAGGGCTTCGTCGCCATAGGCCTCCACCACCTCAATGGTATCCTGGTCGTTATCCAGGCAGATATTTCGCAACATTTTTGTAAATTCTGAGAATGGGGAAAGGATCGCTATTTTACTCATCTCAATTCATCCCCTTTTTCCCGTTTCCGCCGATAAACTCATGGTGTCAAGGGCGTTTTTTTATGATATCAACTTTATTATATCATCCCTGATCTTGTAAAGTGAAGTTTCCACTTCTGACAATAAACTTTTCATCCGACCTCATCAGGCAGTCTCCGGCATTTTTGGATGATGGCAGTCCGGTGATATTCGGGAAAAAGTTTGGTTGAAGCAAGAAGCAATTTATAATATACTAAACCAAACGGTTGGCAGGTGGTTGATTTGAATAAATACCAGGAAATAATCAAGGCGGCGGCCAAAGTATTTAAAGCCAAGGGTTATCACGCCGCTACGGTTCAGGACATAGCAAATGAGGTGGGTATGCTCAAGGGCAGCCTGTACTATCATATACAGGGAAAAGAGCAGTTGTTGTCGGAAGTGCTGATGTGTGCGGTTAATGTTTTAAAGGATGGACTGGCCAAGGTTCTGATCTCCGACTGTCAGCCCGAAGAAAAGCTGAAGCGGGCCATCCTTTTTCACCTGCAGGCATATCTGGGTCATGAGGAGTTGCCCGTCCTTTACAGGGAAGTATCCAGCCTGCCCCCCGATTCCCACGACAAACTCCGTACGGCGATAAAAGAATACGAGGACATGTGGCTGAAGATGCTGCGGGATGGCGTTGCCTCTTCAGCTTTTTGCGGCGATTTGCCGGCCGGTATAATACTTAAGTCCATTTTCGGCATGTGCAACTGGACGCACAACTGGTTCCGGCATGACGGCGGACTTTCTCAGGCGGAGGTGGGAGAATTGTTTTACCGGATTGTCCTGGAAGGAATTAAAAAAAGCTGAACTGAAAGCGGTCTTAGGTGATATCGAAAGGAGCGTAGCCAAATGTCTGAAATTATCCGGGATAATATTTTCAAAGTGAGATTGCCACTGCCGTTCAAACTGGATCATGTAAACTGTTACGCCATAAAAGGGCAGGACGGCTGGAGCATAGTGGACGCAGGCCTGAATTACGGGCCCTCCAGAAAAGTCTGGTCCGAATTCATGGATCGTCAGGGATTTGGGGCCGGTGACATCACCGGCATCTTTGTAACCCACTACCACCCGGACCATTACGGGGCGGCCGGTTGGCTGCAGCGGCTTTCCGGCTCTCCGGTGTACATGAGCCCCGTCGACGCCGCCCTGACGGAGAAAATATGGAAAAATAGCTTCCAAAATATTGAAATCTTCTCCCGGATGTATCTGGAAAACGGGGTTCCCGCCGGACTTATCAGTGAAATGCTGGATAACATCGTGGATATGCGTCAGAGGGTGACACCTCATCCCGATATAACCACCCTCTCCGGAGAGGAAGAAGTGCGCCTGGGCGACCGGTATTTCCAGGTGGTCGGCACGCCTGGACATACGGACGGGCACGTCTGTTTTTACAATAAAGAAAACGGCATCCTGCTGTCCGGGGACCACCTGCTGCCCGACATTTCATCCAACATCAGCCTGTGGCCCCATTCCCACCCCAACCCCCTGGACAATTTCCTCACCTCCCTGGCGGAAAATCACCGGCTGAAGGTAAGCCTGGCCCTGCCAGCCCACGGCGAATGCTTCACCAATGTTGAGCAGAGGCTGGCGGAACTGAAGGAACACCACCGGGAGCGACTAAATATGATGAAGCGGATAGCGTCCCGGGGAGCCACCGCCTACCGGGTCTGTCTGGAGGTTTTCGGCAACGGGCTGTCTTCGCACGAGATGCGCTTTGCCCTGACGGAAACAATGGCACACCTGGCATACCTGGAAAAAAGAGGGGAACTGCGGGTAAGTTGGGAGAATACTGTGTATGAGTACTCGATATAGTCAGCAAACAAAAAATTTCAACCAATTTTGAAGCTTGAAGCATTGTGGGCAAGAAAATTGCGATAACATAAAATATGAGTGAGCCTTACAGGCTGTTAGCGAGATAAAAATTATTTTGGAGGTTTTGCAATGAGGCTTAAGGACAGGGTGGTCATTGTCACCGGGGCCGGCAGGGGGATCGGCTGCGCCATTGCCAAAACTTTTTCCGGTGAAGGAGCCGGGGTGGTGGTAGCCGATCTGGATTTCGGCAATGCCGCCGGCGTGGCCGGGGAGATCAGCGCCGGCGGCGGCAGCGCCCTGGCGGTGAAGGTGGACGTGAAGGAGAAGAAATCGGTGGAGGCCATGGTTAAGGCGGCGATGGAAAAATACGGCCGGGTGGACATACTGGTCAACAACGCCGGCTTGGACAAGGTTGGGCCCTTTCTGGACAGCACCGAGGACGACTGGGACAAGGTGATCGCCGTTAATCTCAGAGGATGCATAAACTGCTGCCGGGCGGTGCTGTCCGCCATGATTTCCAGGCAGTACGGCAGGATTGTCAACATCGGTTCCGACGCGGGACGGGTCGGTTCCTCCGGCGAAGCGGTATACTCAGCCGCCAAAGGGGGAATTATCGCCTTTACCAAGACCCTGGCCAGGGAAATGGCCCGCCATGCCATAAACGTCAACTGCGTGGCGCCCGGGCCCACCGACACCCAGCTTTTCGCCGAGGTGGTGGCGGTCAGTCCCAAGATTGCCGAGGCCATGGTAAAAAAAATCCCTCTCCGGCGGCTGGCCCAGCCCGTGGACATTGCTTATGCCGCACTGTTTCTGGCTTCCGACGAAGCCGCCTATATCACCGGCCAGACCCTCAGCGTTAACGGCGGGCTGAATATGCTGTAAATTCCCCTTGAATCCGTAACGGATGCGCCCTCTTCCACAAAAACCTGCGTACGGTGGCCTCCTCTTCCATATTGCGATCCCGTGATATTTCTTGCTAATTCGAGGAGGGAAAGAAATGAGTACAGTTATTAAAAACGGGACAGTTGTTACGGCATCAGATATTTATTCTGCGGATATCTTGATCGAGGGTGAAAAGATTGTTGCCGTTGGTCAGAATCTTAAAGGAGATAAGATCATCGACGCCGCCGGAAAGTATGTATTCCCCGGTGGAGTTGACGGCCATACTCACCTTGAGTTGCCCGTCAGCGGCACTGTAAGCGCAGCCTGGGATACAGAAACTGTGGCCGCTGCTGTAGGTGGCACCACTACTATTGTGGACTTTGCCATCCAGGGAAGCGGCGGGAGTTTAGCCGATGCTGTGAAAATATGGAGGGAACATAAGGCGGAAGGTAAGGCGGCCGTTGATTATGGCCTGCACGTGGCAATTGGTGATCTGACCGAGTCGGTGCTGAATGAGATTCCATCGATCGTCAGCTCCGGCGTACCTTCCCTCAAGCTTTTTATGGCCTATAAAGGGACTCTCATGGCAGATGACAGCACCTTGTTGCGCACTTTAAAAAAGGCCGGGGAATGCGGTGCCCTGGTATGTGTTCATTGCGAGAACGGTGATGTGATTGATGTTCTTTCCGGGCAACTGGTATCTCAGGGAAAAACAGAACCCAAGTATCATGCGGAAAGCCGTCCTCCGGAAGTGGAGGCCGAGGCTACCGGAAGGGCCATAGCGCTGGCTGAAATGGCCGGAGCTCCCATTTTCATAGTGCACCTTAGTACTGCGCTGGCTTTGGAGAAAGTGAAAGCGGCGAGGGAGAAGGGTCAGCCGGTATATGCCGAAACATGCCCCCATTACCTCCTGCTTTCCGTTGAGAACTATGATCGCCCTGATTTCCAGGGGGCGAAATATGTTTGCTCTCCGCCGTTACGCCAACAGTGGAACCAGGAAGAGCTCTGGTTAGGTTTGTCCAATGGTGATTTGCAAGTGGTGGGATCGGACCACTGCGCATTTAACTGGAAAGGGCAAAAAGAGTTGGGGCGGGATGATTTCCGCAAAATTCCCAATGGCGGTCCGGGCATTGAGAACCGTTTGACCCTCCTCTACACTTATGGGGTTAACACCGGACGGATAACCCTTAATAAGTTTGTTGACCTGATGGCTACAGCGCCGGCCAAACTCTTAGGTCTATACCCTCAAAAAGGAACCATCGCTGTAGGTGGTGATGCGGATCTGCTCATTTTCGATCCCGAAGCGGAAGGGGAAATCAGCGCAAAAACCCAAAAACAGGACATTGACTACAATGCTTTTGAAGGCTTGAAGTATAAAGGCGCTTCCGAGACCGTTCTATTGCGCGGGCAGCTAATTGTAGACAAGGGCCGTTTCGTCGGAAAGATTGGCGGGGGAAGGTTTATCCCGAGAAAGCCTTTCCAGCGGTTCTAAAAAATTCCTTATTGGATAATACTTTGACTGAAATCTGCGTCCAAAAAAAATTTACATTTAACCCGATCATAACCGGTCTTTAACAGCAACAGTTTATAATAAACTTGAATGGTCGGAGGTTAAGGTTTTTAGACTAACAAAAAGATGAAGACAACTGGCTAGTTAAGGTTATATGTGCCTCCGAGGTTCAGTTCTGATTGAAGAGGAGGTTCTCTTTATGCGGATCAGGGGATTGCTTGTTGTTTTCATCTTGTTTCTTTTGTGGACAGCTGGAGGTTGCGGCGGGCAACCTGGCCGGGGGGGCGGTGACGATGCGCCGGAGGCTAAAAAGGTCTTGATAAACGGCGCCGGCGCCTCTTTCCCCAACCCTCTTTATTCACGCTGGATTGCCGAATACTGTAAGCTGAATAAGAATGTGCGGATAAACTATCAGTCGATTGGCAGCGGCGCGGGCATTCAGCAGTTTTCACAGAAGGTGATTGATTTTGGCGGAACCGATGCACCCATGCCGGATGACCAGCTGGCCAGGGCGCCGGGAGAGGTATTGCACATTCCCACCGTCATGGGGGCGGTGGCGGTAACTTACAATATCCCGGAGGTCAAAGGCAAAATCAAATTGTCTCCGGACGTTCTGGCAGATATCTACCAGGGTCGGATTGCAAAGTGGAATGACCGGCGCCTGGAAGAACTGAATACGGAAGTAAAATTGCCGGACAGGTCAATTCTGGTGGTTCACCGCAGCGATGGCAGCGGGACAACCAACATTTTTACGGACTATTTGAGTTCGGTAAGCCCCGAATGGAGACAAAAGGTGGGCCAGGGGACCGCCGTTGACTGGCCGGTGGGCGTTGGGGGCAAGGGGAACGAAGGTGTGTCCCGGCAGGTGCAGGCCACGGAAGGGTCCATCGGCTACGTGGAGCTTGCCTATGCGCTGTTGAACAGGTTGCCTTTTGCGCTGCTGAAGAACAGTTCCGGCCAGTTTGTGGAGCCCAGTGTTGAAGGAACCATTTTTGCCGCCGCCGGTGCGGCCAGCAATATGCCTGACGATTTGCGGGTCTCCATCGTTAATGCGCCGGGACATAAGGCCTATCCCATTGCCGGCTATACTTACATTCTGGTGTACAAGGAACAGGGCGATCCCGACAAGGGAAGAGAACTGGCCAGATTCCTCTGGTGGGCGATCCATGAAGGCGATCAGATGGCCAACGATCTGCATTATGCGCCTCTGCCCGGGGAGGTGCAGAAAAAGGTGGAAGAAAAACTGAAAAGCATCCACTTTAAAGGCAAATCACTGCTGTAATGAGATTGTTGAGATAAAATGCGCAAAGAGGGATTAGATGAGCAGGGATCTGTTCAGGGGAATGACCGCGGTTCTTTCACTCGGTCTGGTATTGCTGGTTTTTTTGATGGCTTTTGTAATCTGGCAGCAGGCCGAGGCCTCGGTGCAAAAGTCAGGCTGGGAGTTTATTGTTTCCAGACATTGGGACCCGGTGCATGAAGAATTCGGAGCCCTTCCATATATATACGGAACGGTGATTTCAACCATGCTGGCAGTCCTTTTTGCCGGGCCGGTCAGCATTGGGGCGGCCATATACCTGGCGGAATTTGCTCCCCGCCGGACAAAGGCCCTGCTGGCCTTTGTGGTGGACGTGCTGGCGGCCATCCCCAGTATTGTTTACGGGCTCTGGGGCAGTTTTGTGCTGGCGCCCTTCCTGCGCAATTATATAGAGCCTTGGCTGGGAAAAAACCTTGGCTTTCTGCCTTTTTTTCAAGGTTCCCCCTTTGGCCTGGACATGCTGGCGGCAGGAATTATGCTGGCCATTATGAGCATTCCGGTAATTACCGCAGTAGCCCGGGAGGTGCTGGAAACTGTTCCCGACGGCCAGCGGGAACCGCTGATCGCCATGGGCGCCACCCCCTGGGAAGTGGTGCGTATCGGGGTGATCCCCTATGCCCGCAATGGTATAGTCGGCGCCTTCACCTTGGGTTTGGGTAAGGCCATCGGGGAAACCATGGCGGTGACCATGGTTATCGGCAACGAACCAAAAATATCGGCCTCGCTTTTTTCCCCGGCCCACAGCATGACCAGCGTGATCGTCAATGAATTTGCCCAGGCCACCAGCGTCTTGCACCTTTCCTCCCTGATCCATATAGGGCTGTTGCTTTTTGGCCTGACGCTGCTGATCAATGTTCTGGCCCGGCTGCTTATATATCAGATGAGCTGGAGGGTGAAGAAAAGGAATGAAAATACTTGAAAACCACCGGTTGATATGGAGCCGTCTGATGGTGGGCTTTTGTGGCCTCTCGACCTTATTGATTTCGGGGCTGCTGCTGTTGGTGCTGGGATACATTACGCTGCACGGACTGCCGGGCGCAAATCTGAACTTCTTCACCAGACTGCCCGCCCCGGTGGGCATGGAGGGCGGAGGGCTTGCCCAAGCCGTGGCCGGCAGTTTTATATTGATCGGACTGGCCTGTTTAATTGGAATTCCGTGGGGCATCGGCGCCGGTATATTTTTATCCGAGGTGGGTAAGGACAGCTGGTGGGGGGAGGGGGTCCGCTTTGCGGTTGATGTGCTCAGCGGAGTGCCTTCCATCATCACAGGCATTTTTGTCTATTCCATACTGGTGGTCAAACTGCAGAGCTTTTCGGCCCTGGCTGGCGGGGTGGCTCTGGGTATCATCATGGTTCCCCTGGTGGCCAGGAATACCGAAGGCATACTGCAGCTGGTTCCCCAGGGTTTGCGTGAAGCGGCCCTGGCTCTGGGCCTTCCTTTCTGGAAGGTGATTCTGAAGATTATTTTACCCACCGCCGCCAGGGGCATCGGCATCGGCGTGACCTTGGCCGTGGCCGGTGTGGCCGGTGAAACCGCGCCACTGTTTTTTACCTCTCTAAGCAACAACTACTGGTCTCTCGGTTTGCTTGAGCCCATCGCTTCCTTGCCGATGGAAATTTTCCGCTATGCCACCGCGCCCTTTGCGGCCTGGCACGAACTGGCCTGGACGGGGGCGCTGGTTTTAATCACCATCGTTGTGTCGGGTATGCTGCTGGCCCGCATTTTATTGCCGGGCTACAATTTCAGGAGGTAATCGCCAGTGCTTAACAGCTGCAAGTTAAAGATTGCGGGACTTCAGGCCTGGTACGACTCCAGGCAGGTTTTAAAAGGATTCGGCATGGAAATCAGGGCCAATAAAATCACAGCCGTCATCGGCCCTTCTGGCTGCGGCAAATCAACTTTTATCCGCTGTCTGAACAGAATGCACGAGATTGTCCCCGGGGCCCGGGTGAGCGGCAGTGTGCTCCTGGATGAACAGGACATATACAGGGCCAACCCGGTTGAGATCCGCCGCAGAATAGGCATGGTCTTTCAGGCCCCGAATGTATTCCCGGCCATGTCCGTCTTTGAAAATATAGCGGCGGGGCTTTCCCTGAACGGCCTGCGGAATAAACAAAAACTGCGGGAGGTGGTGGAAAAAAGCCTGGCTCAGGTGGGATTGCTGGAAGAGATTGGGTCCTTCATCCACCTCCCGGCAACCGGACTGTCCAGCGGACAGCTGCAGCGAGTGTGTATTGCCAGGGCACTGGCCGTGCAGCCGGAGGTAATCCTGATGGATGAGCCGTGCTCGGCCCTGGATCCCATTGCATCCTTTCACATTGAGGAGCTTTTAAGCGAACTGAAGCAGCAGTATACAATCGTTATTGTCACCCACAACATGCAGCAGGCGGCGCGGATTTCAGACTATACCGTCTTTCTCTCTCAGGGCGACCTGATTGAGTACGGATCCACGCCCACCGTGTTCATCAATCCACGGGACCGGCGCACGGAAAGCTACATCACCGGCAGGAGCGCCTGAAAGGCCTTATGCCGCCGTCCTTATCCTGTCGGAATCCGGAATCCGGTAGCCAGTTAGTATCCTAGTTATTGGGTATGCGTTTTCTTCTTTCCTTAATATATACGCTTCCCGGCTTTTTCTTGGCGTGCTTTTTCAGATCGGCGGCCACCCGGGCCAACTCTTCAGGGTTGGTGTACTCATTGGGGAGGCAGTCGATCACGGCCAGGGAAATACTCATAACCGGTATCTCCACATCCTGTCCTTTCCTGTCGACGGTGTAAATGCTGCCTCTTTGCCTGTCCTCCGGGTCGTAGAGCTCCGGGATCCGGCGGTCGAAGTCGGCGCAGACGCCCTGACTTATGGTCTCCGCAGCTTCCGGGACGGTGATCACCACAAAATCGTCCCCCCCGATATGACCCACCAGATCATCCGGCTTTCCGCTCTCCCTGACCATTGTGGCGATCACCCCGGCGGTCAGCTTGATTGCCTCGTCACCCCTTTCAAAGCCGTACCTGTCGTTGAATCCCTTAAAATGGTCCAGGTCGGCGTAAACAATGCTGAAAGCAAGACCTCCGCCGATGCGGTTGAGTATTTCCTCTTCAATCCTGAGATTGCCGGGCAGCCCGGTCAGGGGGCTGGCAAAGCGGGCCACTTCCAGCTGCATGGTGGTCAGGGCGTCCAGCAGCGATCGGACCGACACCAGGCTGTGGTAGCGCCTGTTTCTGGTGATGATGATTGAATCGTAAACCTTGTGATCGAGGCGGCCCATGGCCGCCTGACTGACCGTCTCCACCGGTGTGTCATCTTCCACGGCCAGGGGCTGGGTGTCCATCACCAGGGATATGGGGCGCTCGGTATAAACGGCGAAACCGTATTGGGTTCCCAGTTGGTTGAAGAGCTTGTCTCTCATAACCAGGCCCACTGGGTATTCATCTTCGGTTACAGCCACTCCCTCCACTTTTGGGTTGGCGGTGAAGAAATCCAGCGCCTCCCTGGTTAAAGAGTTGACTGGAACAGTGGGAGCGGGCTGGGAGATATTCCTGACCGGGATCATCCGGCCGGCGGAGACCTTTGCCGTTCCTTTGTTGAAGCCGGACAGACAGGATAACGCCCGGGAGTCAACGACCGGGGGCGGGTATTCGGGCCTGGCCAGAAAAAATCCCTGCCCGAAGGGGATCTCCATATTTATTAAACCGGCCAGCTCGTATTCTGTCTCAATCCCTTCGGCGATGATCTGGCTGTTGGTTTTTTGGGCGAAAATGTGGAAGGTTTCCAGCAGCTTTTTCTTGGTTGTTGTTTTATCAATGTCTTTTATCAGGGAGTAGTCTATCTTGATAAAGTCGGGCTGGATCTCAGCTATCGCCTGCAGGCTGGAATAACCGGCGCCGGCGTCGTCAATGGCAATCAGAAATCCGTGCTGCCGGTAATGTTCCAGTGACCTGCGGAAGGAAGAAAAATCATCGATGGAAGTTCTTTCGGTGATTTCAAATACCACCTGGTTTGCGCCGGCCCCCAGGGATGTTAAAAACTCGCTGATCTCGTCGGGCCGGAATGAGGGGTCGTTGACCACCTGCGGGTTGATGTTTATAAATAACTTTGTTTCTCTCAGTAATTGCCCCAGGCCGGCCAGGGCCTTTTCCCGGGCGATTTTCTCCAGGCCGTAAAGATCTTGAGTTTTTTGGGCGTAGCCGAACAGGTTTAAGGGGTTTGCGAAAAAGCTGTCTTCAGGGCCCCGGCTCAGGGCCTCGTAGCCCAGTATTTCCCCTGTAGTCAGATTTACCACCGGCTGGTAGACAATGCTTATATTTCTTTGCGCCACTATCTCCTTGAACTGCCGGCGCCTCTCCACCTCCTTGATATCCAGCCGGCTTTTGGCAATCATCATGACTTCCTTGAAAGCGGTATAAAGGCTCTTTTCGGGATTCTGTTCAGGTTTGATAATGGTGTATCCGATGTGAAAACTTATATTACAGGGGACCAGGTGCGAACACTTCCGGTTCAGTTGGGAAGACAGGCTGTCTCTTAAGGAAAAGGACAGGTTTGCCAGATCGGACGAAGCGGGCGGGGGATCGCTCTGAGAGTAAAAATAAATAAGCAGATCGTCGCCCCAGCGGCGTACCTCCAGCAGCCGGTACGGCTTCAGGTGGTGCGCCGCCTCCTGGCGCGCCAGGCTTTCCATGTACTGCAGCACGCTCAGGCAACTGGACGGGCCGGACACCTGTTCGGTTAGTGCAAAATCCACGATATCCAGGTAGATCATGCCCACCCACTGCCCATCGTGGAGCATTGCCGGCACTGCCGAATCAGGGGACATTCCTCCCAGATTATGTAAAAAAAGGCCTCCCTCGCCGACAGTCTTTAACAGCCACCGGGTAAGTAGTCTTTTCACCGAAAAAATCCCCCCTCTTAACTCAATATTACCAGGTTCCGGTTATAACCTTGTTATCCTTGCGTTAAATAATTAATAACGTAGGAATTTGGTCTTTAACCTTTACCTGACAAAAAATTTATTTTTAATTAATACTTAAGCAGTACCTGTTTTACATGGATAGTTCATAATTATCTCAGAATAAGTTTTTCACGTATGGAGGTATCCAGCATGGTAAGGGTAATTGAAATAGAATCTTCACTGAACACACCCTACAAGCGTGGTTCCCGCATAAAGAAAGGCGCTTTTCTCGGGCTCACACCTGACCTGAGCGGCGCCGTCTTCTCACCGTTCTCCGGCAGGATTAAATCAATGACCTTTAGTTCTGAAAAACAGGTAGTCAGCATTGAAATAGAAGAATCCGACGCCCTGCCGGAGTCTTAACTTGAAATCAACCAACATTTAATGGAAACCTGGATGACAGTTAAAATATAAGTGCTATTATATATTAAGAGATTTTTTCAATCTTCTTCACCTTAATATCCCCCCTCCCTTTTTTTGAGCGCCAGTTGTTATCGGCGCTTATTTTTTTAAAACTCAAACTTAATATTAACTCATTATTAACTTAATATTAACTCAACTTGTCTTGGAGTTTAATACTACAGTTGTATATTAATCATAAAAAAAGCGGATAACAATTTTTTTGGTGTCATTGAATCATCTTCTAAGTTTTAAAATATAGAGAGATTGCATAAAATAATCTCTGTTATTATAGAATTACTTGATATATCGGCAATAATGCAGTCTGCAGGTCATCAGTTTTGAGGGGGTCTGTAAATGAAAAACGTAATAGTAATCGGTTCGGGAATCGGCGGGCTTATTGCCGGCAACCTTCTTGCCAAGAAGGGACATAAAGTAACCATATTTGAATCCCACAGCATGCCTGGCGGCTATACCGCCGGATTTTACAGGAAGGGTCATTATTTTGAGAGCGGCACTCTTTCCTTTGAAGCCTCGGCATCGGTATTCAAGGCCATGAAGGACATCGGAGTGTTTGAAAAGATAGACTTCGTGAGACCGAGAATACGGTTCATCTCAGAGGATTTCGACGGAACTCCCGAGCATTACGATGATTATAAAAAAATGATTTACTCCGGCTTCCCATCCGATAAAGAAAAGCTGGAGGCGTTTTTTTCGGATGTGGAAAAAATGGCCAGCCTGATGGGGGACGCGGATGAACCCATGCCCTTTCTTTACAGTGGGCTAAAAATGTTAAAATCAATGCTTCCCTACATCCTGAGCGCCCCAAAGCAGATGAAACTGTCGAAGCAGTACGGCGACATGACGTCATCGGAGTTTGCCGCAATATATTTCGAAAAAGACTCAAAGCTGTTCAAGCTGTTCAACAGGCAATTATATCCGGATATGACGGCCATGTTCTTAGGGTACGCTTTATTGGGGATGTTTACCGACTTCTGGACTGTGAAAGGCGGCATGCAATCATGGGCTGACACCCTCGCCGAAAACTTCAAGAAACTGGGCGGGGATTTGAAGCTGAACTCCTACGTCGACAAGATAATCACAAAAAACGGGGCCGCAGTCGGAGTCTCATGCGAAGATACCGTTTATAGCGCAGATTATGTTATTTCTGCCGGGGATTATAAGAAGACCCTGCTTAAGCTTTTAGACGATCAGAGCCTTATTCCGCAGGCGCTCCGGGATAATATCGGCGGGGCTGCCGTTTCGGAGGGCTTTTTCACAGTATATCTGGGGTTAAATATGCGAAGCGAAGAACTTGGCAAATATATGAAAGCACCCCATGTATTTGCCTTTGACGATAAACCCGGTTATGACATTTACAATTCCGAAGACGGAGATTTTTTCAGCAAGACATCTGTTTCACTTTATTCACCGTCAATGGTAAACCCCAAACATGCTCCTGAAGGGAAATCCTCATTGATGCTTCAGAC
>Ga0209643_1000963_pt1 | contig 33434 bp, 39 predicted proteins | sample AutmiccBRH37_all_FD_187383 | JGI IMG/M metagenome (GOLD analysis project Ga0209643, IMG submission 187383) | Deep subsurface microbial communities from Mt. Terri, Switzerland - Autotrophic microbial communities BRH/37_all (SPAdes) (version 2) | ecosystem: Environmental > Aquatic > Deep...
CATAGACATAGACAATTGCGCCCATGCCGACGCCGATCAGGGAGACGACCGACCAGTAGACGAGGTTTGCCGCCAGCGGCGACGGGTTCTTCATCACGAAGCTGGACAGGAGCAGGATCGCCAGCGGTGCAAACATGATGACCAGCCCGATAGGCCCGGTCAGCAGCGTCAGCGTCACGTTCTCCGGCACCAGGGCACCGAAGGCGTAGGCGAGTCCCGCAGTCAACAAGAGTCCAAGCGCCATCTTGTTGTAAACGCCCAGCATGAAGGTCCGAAGGCCCTCGTTGACGGACGCGTCCATCGAGTCGGCGCCAGTTTTTGGCGTGTAGGCCCGATTGAATTCGTTCATAGGTTTAATGCCCTTCTGTTTGCTCGCGCACGTAAAGACGCGCGCACAGGATGGAATATGGTGAAACTGTATCGCGTCTGCAAGGAAAACCGAACACGGTGCCTTGCCCTTTCCATCAGCCTCGACGCCATTCCCGTTCGAATACACCTGATCGCCATGAGAATATCTGCAGACTAGGCAATTTATACTTATGCATTGCTTTAGCGTCTCTAATCTCCCCAAGTGAACAATCAGTATGCCAGCCAGTTCTCAAAACATTGGCCTTAGGGGTTTTGCATTGACTCATGTTAACCAAGGAGTAATTTCCCGAATCTGGTGCAGTTCCAACGGTTGGGGCATCAGAAAACTTAGGGGATAAGACATGGCAGACGCATCGGCTTACGCCGAAAACATCAAGAAATACGCGAATGGCTACAATCAGGCCGCCGCTGAGAAGATCGTAGGACATCTTGGCATTGCACTTCGCAACCGGGACAGTTCCATGGTTGCATGTTCGGATTCGGGTGAACTGGACCGGGTCCGGGAGCGCTGGTGCCGGGGCAAGCTCGGCCTCGCCCAGAACAAGAACGATCTCGATGCGGCCATCAAGGCTGTTTGCGACAAGTTGCAGCCGGAAGGCACAACGAAGTCGCGCGTGACCTTCTATTACCTGCTTGCAGAGCATTTCGGAAAGCTCGGTGATCTCGCCGGCTGATCCGTCCATCCATCGATATTGAAATTGGGGACCCGGTCGGGTGGAGGCCGGGTTTTCTTTTGCCCGTAATCCTGTTTCAGATACATGCATGTATCGCCTGTTCGCCGCTCTCCCTGTCGATCCCATCATCGTGCCGGGCCTCAAGGCCCTGCAGACAGTGCTGCCCGGCGCCAGTTGGCGTCCTGAGCGCAATTTCCATATCACACTGCGCTTCTTCGGCGATCTCAGTCACAGCCAGGCACGCGATCTCGACGACCTGCTTGGCGAAATTCGGTCACCCGCGCTTGAAATCTGGCTCGAAGGCATCGGCTGGTTCGGCCGGCGCGAACCAAGTTCGGTTTGGGCGAGAGTGCGCCAGACAGACGAGCTGAGCGCACTGGCGGCCCAGTGTGAACGCGCCGCCCGGCGCCTCGGCCTGCCGGCGGACCGGCGTAACTTCACGCCGCACGTCACCCTGGCCTACCTTCACGGCACTACACCTGAAGACGTCACCACGTGGGCTGCGCCGCGCCACGCCTACCGCAGTGATGCGTTCTGGGTGAACAGCTTTCACCTCTATTCCAGCCATAGGGGTGACGGCCCGAGCCGTTATGTGGCCGAAGCCGACTACGTGCTGGGCGAATAAAGCCAGCCTGTCAGCGTTTGACCGCGTAGAGGGCGTCTCCGCGCTCTGATGCCGCAACCGGCGTCAGGAAAGGCATCGGATCACCGGCCGCAAGCCGCGCAGCGAACCCGTCCGGATACGTTTTTCCCAAGAGGGTCATCTCCGCATGTGACGGACAGGACAGGACATAGTCGATGCCTCCGGCCCGCATCATTGCCGCCGCTTCCTCCGGACGCGCGATGAAGATGCGCAGGGCCAGGTCGATGCCCGCGACATTGCGATGATAGTTTCCGTAAAGGGCGCTCTGTCCCGTGTAGCGCAGGATATCCGGCGCTGCGTCCGCAACCGCCAGCACCAGCCCTTCCGGCTGGGCGTCCAGGGCGGCCAGCAGGTCCTGACCGGTGCAAGCCCCTTCAACGATTGGCGCAGCGGCCCCGCCAACCGGCTTTGCCTTCAGGATCAGGCCAGGCGCGCCCCAGACGAGCGGCAGCGATACGGCAAGTGCCAGCACATAAGTCACGCCGCGTTGCCCGCCGTCCGGTTTCGCGCTGTACAGTCCGGCCACCCATGCGGCCAGTGGCAGGATCGCGAAAACGTGTCCGAATGTATAGAACCGGATTTGCTGAAGCGTCATCAAGAGGTCCACAGCGATAAGCGCCAGAAACAGGATGTGGGCCCGTCTGTGCACGCCCATCTCGATCTGCCACACTGAAACCAGCGCCGCGACCATGGTCATCCCGACCATGAACGGGTTTTCCTGCAACATGTTGGGACGCGGCGCAAACAGGGGCCTCGCCTCGCTCACATTCTCAAGCCACATGGTACGGACAAATTCAGGCAGCGCGTCGACAGGATTGACGAGGCATTGCGGCGCCTGCAGTTTCAGCAACAAGCCGCACGCGATGGCGAGCATCCCAAGACCTGCCAGCCGCCACACCAGCGACCTGCCGGAAAGACTGAACGCGACGCCTGCCAGTCCGAGGCCGCCAAGCATCGCTGCGCACACGGTAATCAGTGACAGCGCATCGCAATAGACTGCGCCGTATTGCGACGGCGCGATGGATGCAAGGAAGAACACCGCGCTCATCAGCCCGAGGCTGGTCCCGAAGGCCGCCGCACCTTTCTGTGCCGCGCGTCCGGCAACTGCCCAGTCGAGCGCATGGAAGGCGCATATAACCGCCACGAACGGATACACTTCCACCCCCACGGCGAGCGAAGATGCAAGGGCCGCGCCTGCCAGTGCCAGGCTCACGGGTCTCCGTTTTGGATCAATCGAAAACGCCAGCGACATCGCCAGGAAGCCCATCTGGAGATTGTGATGGTCGATGCTGCCGCTCAGGAAGTTTTGCTGCCGGAACAGGACGGTTGCTGCGATGATGCAGGTAAAGACAAGCACCGTCCGACCGCCAAGAAAGCGTGCGCCCGCAGCCAGGGCAAAGACCAGCAGCAGCACGCTCATCGGCGGCCAGATCATGACGGCCCAGTAGAGCGCAGCCTCAGGTGGCAGGAAAACGTCCAGTATCGCCCTGATCAGCAGAACCGGCACGTCGACCAGCCGCGACCAGTGCATGGCCGTGCCGCCCTCCGGGCCAAGCCGGGACTGGCTGACATCGAACCAGTTCTGACCGTTCAGGTAATCCTGTATCTCGACAAGCCGCATGGCATTGTCAGCGTCGAGTGCGGCCAGCGAAAACCGTCCTGACACGGCGCTCACAAGCAGAAGGCAGCCAACCAGCAGCAATCCGAAGCCGATGGCGATCGCCAGGCCCACCCGATCAGCCTTGCCTGATGCCCCCATTGAACTTCTCCCTCGGCTGCCCCTGATTGAAAGGCCACCTTAACCCTTGCCTGTGTAGAAAAGCCTAAATTCGGGCAATGGGTGGATACATGACCAGCAATGCTTTCAGCGAGCTAAACATCGCCGTTCTCCTGCCTTGCTACAATGAAGGCAAGTCGGTTGCCGCTGTCGTTCTCGGCTTCCGCAAGGCACTGCCGGGTGCGCGCATCTTTGTCTATGACAACAATTCGGTTGACGACACGGCGCAGCAGGCAGCCTTTGCCGGCGCTACGGTTGTTCCCTCCCGCCGCCAGGGCAAGGGGAATGTCGTCCGCCAGATGTTTGCCGATATTGACGCCGACATTTACCTCATGGCCGATGGCGACGGAACCTATGACCCGACCGCCGCACCGCGCATGATCCAGACCCTGCTTGACGACCGCGCCGACATGGTCGTTGGCACACGCCGCAATGTCAGGCAGGACGCCGGCCGCAATGGCCATGCCTTCGGAAACCGCCTGTTCAATTCCGTCTACAAGGCCCTCTTCGGCAACGAGTTCACCGACATCTTCTCCGGTTACCGCGCCTTCACACGCCGCTTTGCCAAGAGCTTCCCGGCCTCCTCCCCGGGATTCGAGATCGAGACCGAGATGTCCGTTCACGCATCGACCCTTCGCCTGCCGGTATCCGAAGTCGAATTCGACTATGGCCGGCGCGTGGAAGGGTCGCAAAGCAAGCTGTCGACCTTCCGCGACGGGTTCCGCATCCTGCGCATGATGGCCATGCTGATGAAGGAAACCCGCCCTTTCCTCTTCTTCGCCTATGTCGCCACCTTCCTCCTCGCAACCTCGATCATCCTGATGGCGCCGGTCATCCGCGACTTTCTGGCCACGGGCCTTGTTGACCGAATCCCGACATGGATACTCGCCATGGTGCTCGTGCTGGCCTCGATGATGACACTGATCGCCGGTATCGTCCTCGACTCGGTCGCGCGCGGCCGGGCCGAACAGAAGCGTATCTTCTATCTCTCGATAGCGCCCTCGCGCGGCGAACATTACCAGTCGGGCACCACGCCATTTGCCGAGCGCCGCCAGCCTGACACACTCAACGAGCGCCCAGCCCAGCGCGGCACCGGTCCGCGATGAAGCGCGAACACACCAACCGCATCCGCTTCGTACTGGAAGACGTCCTGCCCGCCTTCCTTCACGATTCGCCGCTGTTCCGCCATGCCGCCAGCCTGATCTGGGGCAAGCATATCGGAGAGCTCGCTTCCTTCCGGGAACGCGCTCCTTTCCTCAGCGAGGCGGAATACGAGGATCTCTACAGGAACCATCCCCGCGTCCACGAAGGCACGGACAATTCCGAGGCCTGTATCGCAGCGATCTGCGCAGATATCATCGGCAACAGCGTCTGCGATATCGGGTGCGGCACTGGCTACCTGCTCTCGCGCATCCGTGACGCGCGCCCCGGCCTTGAACGCCTCACCGGCGTCGATTTTGCCATCGACGATGCCGCCGCCCTGCAGGGCATCGAATATGTTGCCGCCCGGATCGAAGACCTGCCCTTCGCCGACGGGGAGTTCGACACGGTCGTGTGCACTCATGTCATCGAGCACGTGCTGGATTACCGCAAGGCCATTTCCGAATTGCGCCGCATCGCCCGGCGACGGGTGATCATCGTCGTCCCGCGCGAGCGTGAATACCGCTACACTTTCAACCCGCACTTCAATTTCTTCCCCTATACGCATTCCTTCCTGCGTGCGATGCAGCCCGTGCCACAGACCCATGCCTGCCGGGATATCCAGCGCGACATTTACTATTGGGAAACGCTCGATGCCGCTGGTGCGCCGCGCATGGTTGCGGCCGAATGAAGCCGCTCACGCTGCCCGTCTTCGGACTGCTCCTGCTGACCCCGGTCATGATTGCTCTCGGCCAGGTCCTGTTCAAGTTGACCAGCGGCCGCCTCACGGCGCAGGCTGGGACACCGTTCTACACCGTCGCTTTCAACCCGATCTTCCTGCTGGCGCTTGCCATCTATGGCGCCGCCACGCTGCTCTGGATACATGTCCTGAAAACGGTGCCGTTGTCCTACGCCTATTCCTTCATGGCTTTGACCTTCGTGCTCGTCCCGCTAATGGCCGCCCTCTTCCTGAAAGAGCCGCTGACCATCAAATATGCCATCGGCGCCTGCCTTATCATTGCCGGACTTTTCATCGTCCAGTCCTGATCCGGAGACCTGATCCCGCTTGCGAAAATGCAGCATGTTATCGCGAAAGTAGCTTGAAAAGCTGTCGCCACATCATGAATGCCGTCGGCGGACCTTTGTGGGTACCGGTCTGGCGGGCTGCTGAAAAAGCCTTGTCGCACATGACGACAAAAGGTCCTTGCGCGACGCTTCGGTAACCCAGCGCTTATACCGGCGGAGACGACGAAATCGAAGCCTTGTGCGGCGCACCCCTTTGCGCTGGACCTGATCTTTGCATAACCGCAGATTGTAATATCAGCCAACAGCGACCCCGGGCCAGCGGTCATCAACCGAGGAAATCAGCCTCCTTTTTCAGCGTGTCTTGAACATAGAGCTTCACGATGAACACTGAGAGGACCACCAGAATCGGTGTGGCGAGCAGCACACCGAGTGATCCAAATAGCATGCCGAAGACGAGCACTGCGATAAGATTGAGCGCAGGCGAGATCGACGCGGTCTTCTTCTGAATAAGTGGATAAATCAGGTTTGCTTCCAACTGAGAGATCACGAGATACGCGATCGCCGTCCACAATGCGGTCATCGGCCCCACCGTGAACGCGACGAGGATACCGGGAATTGCGGCGACCAGCGGACCGACCGTCGGCACGAATTGAGCAATGCCGGCAATCAGCGCCAGCCCGATAAAAGCGGGAACACCTAGCGCCCAGAGCGTGATCGCCATAAGGACCGCGATTATCACCATGTCGACCGTGATACCGAGAAGCCATTTCTTCAGTGCACGTGCGGAAGCATCGAGCCCTTCGCCGACCCGGGCATCAATTCCCTTGGGAAGCAGCAGCAGTGCACCATTGCGGAACGATCCGGCGGACGTGGTCAGGAAAGCGGCGATGAAGAACACGAGCAAAGCAGTCGTCAGACCCGAGGCAAACGGGAGAGCATACCCGCCAGCATCCGCGAGTGCGCCTTGAAGCGAATTATCCGAATTCCCTGAGGCGATATTGTCAATTTCCGAGATCAGCCCGGCACCGAGTGGATCGGCCTGCATCGTTTCTCTTACGCGGCCCCAGGCTTCCGGCAACCGTTCGATCACGCCGGACACTTCCCCGGTCAGCTGGGCACCGAAGAGTGCAAAGACGGCAACCAGGCCACCGATCAGGGAAAAGGCCGCTATCGCCAGCGCGGCGGGACGCGGTAGCGGCAGCGGAATCAAGCGTATCAATGCATCCGCGATGCCGTGAACGGCAATTGCCAGAAGCATGGCTGCAAAGCCTAGTAACACAGCGTCGCGCGCTGCCCACAGAGCTAGCACGAGGCTGATCAGCAGCAGCGCGATAAGCAGACGGACCGTGAAGTCCGAGAGCGATGTCGGGCCGGTCAATGCGCTTGGTCCATGTGTGTCCCCCGAATCCTGCTCCAAACTTCCAGCAACGGCAGCACAGTTCGAAACCCGCGCATTCAAACGGGTTAAACATTGGTTGGTTCCCGATCTTTCAACCAAAAATCTGCCTCGAGGCGAGGTCACCCTGATCTTTCGGGTTCCTGATTGACAGTTGATCGGATCTTGCAGTGACAGCGAAATGCCTTTTTCGACTCAGATTGTCGTCTTGGTGCCATTTTCGACACGTGGTTCCGCTTTTCGACGTATCGTGGAATTGTACCTTTCCGACGATGCCTGAAAAGCAGCACACCCGCCGAGACGGCCCTCTTGGGATCAATTGTGCCCTGCCAACATTCTAATGCGGATGGAGTCGGCCATTCCGAAACGCGCAGATAGTTACTATTCCCGATCTGCCTCATGGTCGCTGACGGGGAACAATTGGATAAAAATGGTGCCGCTAAGGTGACTTGAACACCTGACCCCCGCATTACGAATGGCGTCCGGACATTGCCTTAGAGCCCAATATTCAATAATATCTGACTTCTAGTGCACCTAGTGTGATCACGACATTTCGCTCAAACTTTATTTTGTAGCGTTTTTGCGTGTCAGTTGCGTGGCAGCGCCAAAGCTTCTGGGTGTATGAAATATCCTAATTATCGTGGATGCCTAATTACTACAAACTGCTTCGGGGAAATTCCCCTCGGCCATGGAGGTAAACGCAATCGAGAATTGGACATATCTACCGTCAGAAGACATCTTGGAAGCACCTCAGCACTAAGCACGCGAATTTCAGCGCCGACTCAGGTCACGCAGGGAGCGGGTTCTCCATAAGCTGCTTGTCCCGCAAGGAGATCGAGCGCTCGTGGAAGCGATCGAGGCTGGTCCTGTGAGCGACCGATATCACCGTCGAGTCTTTCAATCGTTCTTTCATCAGGCTGTAGGCTTCCTGTTCCAACACCGGGTCTAGCTGACTGGTCACCTCATCTAGGAAAGCCAACGTCGGCCGCTGGAGCACCAGCCGGGCGATTGCAAGCCTCTGGACCTCACCCCCGGAAAGCGTGCTGAGCCAGACTATTGGCCGATCCTGGAAAGCGAGAAGATGGGCCAGGCCCAAATGGCTGAAGACTGCCACCACGTCGTCGCTGGGTATATTTTGCGAATACAACGGATACTTCAGCAGGGATTCGAGACTGCCACTCGGAAGATAAGGCCGTTGGGGAACGAACATGTGCCTGCCTTCAGGCACAGCTATTTGTCCGTCGCCATAAGGCCAGAGACCAGCGATCCCCTTCAGGAGGGAAGTTTTCCCGCTGCCGGAGCGACCGCGGAGCAATACCCATTCACCGGGCTGGACGTCAAAGCTTGCCCGATCGAGCAGGACATCCCCGCCCGGCCGGAGCAGAGTGAGATTTCTGCACGTTAACGCATCCGATCGCGAAACGGTCGAAAACTCGATGTGGCTCTCTGTTTGTTGCACTCGATCAACCGCGGCGCAAAAGCGCTGAAGCCGGTCAATTGTTGCGCTATAGCTAGCCAGCTTGGTGTAGTTCTCTACAAACCAGGATAGATTCTCGACAACCTTGTTGAGGGCGTTTGCAGTCTGAAACACTCCGCCCAGCGGAATTCTTCCGGCAAAATAGGCCGGCGCGGCGACGATAAGCGGAATGACAAGATTGGCCTGTGCTAACCCGGTAACGGAAAGCGTGACGCGTTTCGTTAGATTGACGATTTGCAGGAAATTGAACCAGACATTCTCGAAAACACCTGCCAACTCCTGCTGTTCGCGGGCCTCGCCGCGATAGAATGCAACACCTTCAGCATGTTCGCGGAGCCGCATCAGCGCGGCACGGAAATCCGCTTCGTACCTTTGCTGCCTGAAGTGAAGGTCAACCAACCGGCGCCCTATAAAATGGGTAATAGCAGTTCCGGCAACTGCATAGAGCAAGGCAATCCAGACAAGCGATCCGGGCACGGCCAGACCGAACAGAGGCACCGCATCGGAGAGCCCCCACAGCAGGACCACAAAGGATACCATCGAAACCACCGTCCCGAAGAGGCCGACCCCCATCTCCAGGCTTTCCAGGGTAAAGAGGTTTACGTCCTCGGATATGCGCTGGTCCGGGTTGTCTGTCTCCTGGTCTTCGAGTTCGAGCAGATAATAGGCTCGCTTGTTCAGATACCGGCCGACAAGCTCCCTAGTCATCCAGGTCCGCCAGCTAAGCTGAACGCGCTGCCGGAGATAGAGACCATAGATAGAGGCAAGGACATAAACAACGAGCAGCGGCGCAAACCCGATCGTCAGCACGCCCTCCTGACTAATGTCCCAGGTCAGCAACAGCGACAGGAACGCCGGCCAATCCTTCTGCTCGAGCGCATTGAACAGACCTCGCTGCCAGTATGTGAACAAGACGGAAGTGCCCACAATTGCTAGTGCGCATATAAGCGCGCCCGATAGCAGCCTGAAAGCCAGCCATCTTTCCTCACTTCGAAAATATGGCTTAGCCAACGCGAATGCAGACCTCACGGCATACACGATATTCTGCCTGCCACCACTCATGCGCACACGACCCCCTCGACCGAACATTATTTCTGTGGACCGCTCTTATGAGTTCGCGTATCCGAACCGCTCCTGAAACGACCGGAAGCGGTTTCCGATATCGTCCACAACATCCTGAGAAAGCTCCGCTTTCCACCCTCCCGCAGTGCCGGCGCGCGCATGTCCGGCCCGCAGTCGGTCGCCGATATATGTGTCCGTCTGCCCGTACGAATGGTTTATTTCGGACAAGGACGTCCGCGAGACGGCGCGCTCAACCGCTGCCTCGTCGACACCAATCCGCCAGAAACTGAACAGCCATTGAAGCGTGCCCGCAGCGTCCTGGATCATATCCTCATACCGGACGATGGGTATCGCCCGCGCGCTCAAATAATTGATCCACCGGGCAAGATCCCCGAAATGATATTGGGGATTTCCCTCCACACGCCCCAGGAAATAGCCGTAATAGAATGACGAAACGTCCGGGTACCGACTCATCTTGAAACCTGACTGGTGATCATTCCTCAGTGCCTCGTGATACCAAGAAATGACGACATCACGTAGATCTCTCACGAGTGCCACGCCACCAATCAAACTGACAGAATGATATGCCACTTCCACATCGGCGCCATGCACAAGATAGAGATGCTTGTCGGTTGATATCCCGAGAGCCTCACCGACCATAGCCATCAGCCAGATTGTGCCGGACTTCGGAAAGCTGTTTATGAAGAAACGCTCCGGCGGCAAAATGGCCTCGGGGGCCTTGTAGGCCCGACTATAGGAGACGAAACACTCCTCTACCGGTCCGCTCCGCACCAGGCTGCGCAGGTAATCGCCCCCTGGCCTGCCGCCTCGACCTATCGCTTTCAGGAATTTGAGACCATCGACGACAAACACACGCGATACAGCATCGATTTCCGGGCGCTCCGCGTCGCCGAAAACCAGAATGACATCGCTCGCCATCGGCGGCGGCGCATCCGGAATGATCTGAACGATGCCTCCGCGCCCCTCCCAAACGACATATTCATGGATTGCACAGAGAGTGATCCGGCGAAGCGTCGGGTGCACACCCACAGCTGATCTTATCCTCGCCAGGACGACATGCAGTTCATCGTCCGGCGCCACAAAATAAATGTTCATGCTATAGTTCGCCCGGTATTCACTATCCGGCTCCCGGCGCCTCCCCCAGAACTGGCCGTTCGACAGTGTTCGATTAGTTGTCCCATTTTGATGTTGCAACGCAAACGGATATTTGCAAGCATTTATTGGGGGGATGCGCTTTCCTCCTTTGGATAGATATACAGGAGCCAGAAATGGGCAAAATGACTGCTAAGATCGAGATCGCTCGCAAGGCCTTTGCAGCGGGTCAACTCGCGAACTACAAACCGCTCGCTTCCATGGGGTCAGATTCGGCTCAGGCGACTGCAACGGCCTCTTGGGGTCCGGCAATGCGCCGCTAATCCATCCATCCGGGTCGGCCATGCCCTGATCCATAAGGGGGGGCTGACCCGGGTTTCCCATGATTGATCCGGGCCGCACTTAAGGGCCTTTCAAGAAGATCTATTTCTCCCAGATGACCTATGGCCCAATTGAAATGGTTGTCCTGCAGGGCACCTCTTATTGCAATCTGAATTGCAACTATTGCTATCTTTCTGAAGCAAGTCGTCGCGATGCCAGATCAATGTCGATTGATACCATCGAAGCGGCATTCCGTGCGATTTTGAAGAGCCAATTTCTTGGACACAAACTGAGAGTAAGCTGGCATTCAGGCGAGCCGTTCGTCATGAAATCGGCCTATTACCGGCAAGCGATCACGGCGATTGACGCCCTTGTCCGGAATTCTTCCCGGGAAGATCTTCAAGTGGATTTCGATTTCCAGACGAATGGCACGCTTGTCAACGATGCCTGGGTTTCCTTCTTCAAGGAATATGAGGGGCGCGCGACGCTTGGCATAAGCTGCGACGGCCCCGCCGCCCTGCATGATCGCCACAGAAAGAACTGGTCCGGTAAGACGTCTCACGCCGCTACTGAAAATGGCATGCGGATGCTCGGCGATGCTGGCATTGATTTTGATATCACCGCCGTCGTTTCACCGGACGGCCTGGATCGACCGGATGAGTTCATTGCATATTTCGAGCCGTTTTCAGACAGCATCCGGGAGTTCCATTTCAACCTTCACGATGAGTTTTTCATCTCCTCAGGTGATACCGATTTGATTGAGAGCTATGCGGCGCGATACCAGCAGTTTCTGACGCGGCTCATCGAAACCTTGTCCGCACCAGGCCGCCGTCATCCGAAGATTCGCAACTTTTCGTCCTTCTACAATCGCCTGTTCGTTCCGGAATCCGACCGCCCGCGCTACGACGCGAGAAGCATGTGTGAGCCGTTCAAAACGGTAAGCATTGAGCTGAATGGCGATGTCACAACCTTCTACGCCGGCTTAACTCTGGACGAATGCCGCGACCTAAAAAATCTGTACGGTGACAATCTGGGGTTTGTGGTCGGGAACATTCTGAACCAAAGCCTCGATGAGATTGCCGCCTCGAGCAAACTCAAGAAGATTGAGCATGATTTCGAGACGAGTCATTCCGCATGCGAACGCTCATGTGAGTACTTTGATGTCTGCTCAGGCGGCTATAATCTGATCAAGTATCGGCGATTTGGGAGTTTCGACTCCACTGAAACACCGGAATGTAGAGTGCACGTAAAGGCCTTTGCCGACACGGTCCTTGCGCACCTCGAGGATGATCTCAACGTGCGCAACAGCGCTGCGGAATAGCCAGGTGGATGAGCGGCGAGTGACGGAAATAACCATTGCCGGCAAAGCCTTTCCACTAAAGCTCAATGCCAAAACATGTCAGAAATTGTCGGAAGCGCAAATATCGCAGGAACTCCTGCCGCTTATCCGCTCCAACGTTTATTCGATAGATGTCGACAAGCTATGCGTGTTCATCGATGGGCCGGATACGAGCTACCACAGTCTCGACCCTTACCTCGAAACGGGCCTCGAGTATTTCGGACTCAATCTGAAATTCGACAATGTCGGCCAGTTCTGGTCTGTCAAAGATGCATTTGACGTCTGCATGGAGGATAGCTGGTGCGGACGGTTTCTCGCGACCCACTTGCAGTTGCTTCCGGCTAATGGACCAGTGAACATCATACACCTGGACGACCACACGGACATGATGTCCACACTGATGGCACCCGGACGGCCACTAATTAATCCCCTAACGGATCATGAGTTCCAGCCTACAGAGCCGGCGGATTGGGACGATGCAATAATCTCCGGGGCCATAGGGATCGGCAGCTTCCTTACGTCATTTTATAACTTGGAGCGGCCCGTTCATATCATGCACCTGCGAGAGGGCCTGCCGTCGCTCGAAAAGTACCGGGTTCAACCGGCAGTCAGGACTCATCGACTGCTTGAAGAAGCGTCGTTTTTCGACATTCAATTGTCGCAGGAAACCGACCTGACCGGTTTCACACACACATACTCGTCGTCGAGCAAGATCTCCGATTTGTTGCACGACGCAAACTCCCAAAGATATGTTGTCCACATCGACCTTGATTATTTCATAAATGATTTTAACGGCAATCCTGTGGCCTCCGGCTATCAACCCAGCGCGAGCCTTCGGGAGGCTGCGGATCAGAAGATGAATGCTTTTTTCGACGGGCTGCAAGAATTCGATGTAACAATAGACCGGTGGATGATCGCAACTTCACCCGGGTTTTGCTCAGGATACCACTGGCAATATCTGATGGAAAACCTCTCGGAAAGGATCAACCGCCTTAGTTCAGCCAACTTCAAATTTAGCCAGACGTGAAGCAAGCCGTGAGCATCCATATATGCTCTCCCGCCGCAAGTTTTTTCCGCCCGTGCATCACCTTCGATCCGTAGCCGATCATCATGCCTTCCGCCGCGGTTTCGATGGCACTGGCTTCACTATTTCCATCCGCATCATAGAGAGTCAGATACAGACCTGATGTCTCGTGATCCGGGCCGGGTTCGCTTGCATCTAAGTAAAGCAGAAGCGTCACCTCACAATTATCTGCTCCGTCCAGATGCGGGCCGAGAAAATCACCCTCATCGTAGTAGGTATAACAGCTGGCGTCCTCGCAATACTTGAAGGTCCGTCCGAAAATCAATTCAAGGACGTCTGACGAGGCATGCTCTTTGAGAATCTTCTGACCAAAATCTCCAAGCGAAGCGAGCGACGAGCGATATGCGAGGTCACCGGTTCCCTCTGCTTTCTTGGCGCTGGCCTTGGCTTGGATGCACTCGCGCCTCAGCGGATCCAGAATTCCGGAAGGTATCGAGCCCCCGAGATAACCAAATCCATCGCGCGCGACACTGTTTCGGATCGCATCGATCTCTTTCTCGGAGAGACTGAAACCCACGTTCATTCAACGGTCTTCTCTTGCACGTCTTGTCGCGTCGTCACGCATAAACTAACAATTATAATAAACCGGGGCCCTCAGAAGACAACTACTAAATGGCAAATCAGAAACTCGTGCATGACAACGCCGACCACCATGTTCAGGTAGCAATTTTGGGCGGAGGACTGGCCGGTTTGACACTAGCTCGTAAGCTTGGAGCCAACGCGGATGTTATGGTGGTCGAACGTGGCGGCAGCCACCCCGGAGCAGCTGACCCGGCTTGCGCGGAAGGTGAAGCGACCGGGTTGCCCTACCCTTTTGCGGATACCCGCGATTTCAGACTTGGCGGTTCGACATCTATCTGGGCCGGCTATTGCGCCGAATTCGATGATCTTGATTTCGCCCCGCGCGACTGGGTGCCCCTGAGCGGATGGCCTATCTCGAAATCTGACCTTGAGCCTTTCAGAGACGAGGCCGCCCATCTCCTGAACCTATCCTCCGCGGACTTCAGGCCACAGAGCATTGCTAAAGGGGCTAAGAGACCTCTGCCGGTCGATCTTCCCGCGTTAGAAGTAACAGCGTGGAGGTTTGGACGCCCAAAGCTAAACATCCTCCGACAATGGCCCCTCCAAAGCGGCAAGCTGCGGGACGTCTCGATTCAAACCGGCACGCGGGTCGTCGACATCCGGCTAAGCGCCGACCACTCGACCGTCAGTCATGCCCTCTGCCTCACGGACAGCGGGAATACGTTCAGACTATACGCTGATATATTCGTTATTTCCATGGGAGGGCTCGAAAGCACCAGACTGCTTCTCGCTGCCAACTCTCAGCGGCCTGAAGGCGTTGCCAACAGCTCCGGCATGCTCGGAAAATGCTTCTGTGAGCACCCCCATCTCTCTGTCGACGGCTTTTCGATCCACCCAGACCATCCGCTGACATCCTGGGCAGAACGCGGCGTCGACACTCACGATCATCCCTTCGCTTTCTGCGTCGGCGTTCCGCAGCATGAGCAGGCGGAACGGCAACTACTCAATGCGAGGGCGCACATATATCGAACCCCACAAATGGATCTTCAAGAAACACCGCAGCTTGGAATATTTCTGGAACAATGCCCCTCCCTTTCAAGTCAGTTGTCTCTGTCAAAGAACAATGATGCCGACGGCATCCCAAATCTGACGCTCAACTGGAACATAAATGAATTGGACAAGCATTCATTCTGCAAGACGGCGCAATTCATATGCGAAACGCTCGAGGCCGCTAGCGCGGGCGTCATCAGGTCCAGACTTGAGCCAGATGCGATCACCGCTAACAAGATCCTGCACTCCAATCACCAGCTCGGGACAACGCGGATGAGCGCTTCGCGAGAATTCGGAGTTGTTGACGCGGATTGCCGCAGCCACGACCATGCCAATCTCTACGTGATAGGAGGAAGCGTTTTCTCTACGGTCGGTTGGGCGAACCCGAGCTATACGCTTGCTCTGCTTACGCTCCGCCTAGCACAGCATCTGGAAGCTGAATTGAAAGGATTTTCTTTATGACCGCAGGTTTCTCGCATATCGGGCTTTCAACGCACGATATGCCCGCGACAGTGGAGTTCTACACGAATGTTCTGGGGTTCCGTCGCGCCGCCGACCACCTCACGAAGGTGCGCGAAGGGGGGCAGTTGAGGCAGGTATACATCGATATCGGTCAGGACCAGTTTCTCGTCTTTATGGAGCCGAAGAATATTGACGGGATCCCTGGCGACTACCCCACAGGCATTAATTCTGCTCTCGGTACACCGGCGGGCATGTATCACATCTCCTTCAGGGTTAATTCCCTGGAGGAACTTGAAAACAGGCGAAACGAGTGCCTTGCCGCGGGGGTCAATGTATCCGACTGCATAGATCTGGGGCACGCCATGTCCATATTTTTTACGGACCCGAATGATCTCCAGTTGGAATTTTGTTATCACACCCGAATCTTCACGACCTCTGACCTATACCAGGAAGACGAGGCCAGTCTTGCAGTCTAGCGAAATCGATTTCGCCTATGCCGGCACTTCCATGGACGATTTGCACCAACCCGATCGCATTGCCGGGACGGACAGACCCGCACTTCGTTGCCTTAGGGATCAATTCTGCACACATGCCTTGAGCGACTGCTTCGTCGGTGCGAATTGGCCACTGACGTCGCTTACCAATCTTCAGATGACAGGTGAGAGCGTCTGGCGCTACGCGGAAGATTATCAGAATGAGCACGTATTTACATCGGCCGACCTGGAAAATATCGTCAATTCCTGATAGTCCGCAGGGCTTATTGCGATGCCTCATACCGGACTATGGAAAGCTGGCCCGTACGCCCATGAACACGGGCCAGCCATATTGCGATCTGTATATCCGGAATGGTGATGCAAGGCCGCTTTCTTATGCCTTAGGCGCAAGTTCAGATGCCCGAGAAATCGTTCCGTGATTTAAAGAACCCTGCGTTTTGTAAACGTAACAAGGTCGCCCGATTCCTCAATTTCTACCATGTAATCAGGCAAATGCTGTCGCTCCGCCAGCTCCCTGACCAGAAACCGGAATTGCTTTATCGGACTCCTTGATCCGGTCTTCTTGTAGAGAAGGTGCACGCTGATGCGCCATTGCGCCTGCAGGCCACAATGCTTGCGGGCAATTTCATAGAGCCTTCGCTCAATCGGCTTGCGTAGCCTGAAATAATCAGAATGCATGCTCAGCACTTCATTAGCCGTCACGGCATTGAATAGCCAATCAGAAAGCGTGATGCGCATTTCCATGACCCGGCCATCACTGCCATCAGCTCGTTCTTTGCGTTTTACATAAGCACTGTCCACGAGCCCGAACCAGGCATCCTGTTTCTCACCACCTGTTCGGATCGATGTGCGCAGGCGCGTCCCAGTCAGCCGGTCAAGCGCTGCTTCCAGCTGGTCATAGTCGCCGCCCCCTGTGTGCCGATTGGCAAAGACAAGGAAAGACCGCGCACTCAGTCTGAGCTGCCGGCTGATCGGTTCGCCGTGATTCTTGGCCGCCATGAGCTGACTGATGGCAAATATCAGGATGTCCTTGTCATAGATCGTCGCCATGCCCTTGACGCTCGGCGTCACGGTGAGGCGCTTGTCGCCATTGACGTATTCCCTCACGCTCAGGTCCGGTTTCTTCGATAGCGAAAAAACGGGATGCTCCATGCTGGCTATGTCATTCTTGAGCACACAATCGGCAATATCGCAGATGAACAGATCCTGCTGCGGGTGCCGGACTGGTAAGAGGCTCGTCTCGTTCGGGTTATCAGAAACCATGACCTCGAGTATTCGGGTTTTCAGAAACCCTGTCGCGCTTCGGGTTATCAGAAACCGGGATTCGCCTGCTCGGGTTGTGTCCAATCTGCGACAGAGCCTGGGGATAAATTGCCTGTCAATTCGGGTTATTAGAAACCGAAATTCGGGTTATCAGAAACCAAAGTTCGGGTTATCAGAAACCGTCCCAACACCGATCTCTTTTGTTTGCGGGTGCTCCACGTTCAGTTCCACGCCCTTAACTCTTACTAACTAATAATAACTCTTATTATTGGTCCTGTGGATTGTGGGGATAAGTCTGCCAATTTCAGCTCTTACGTTTAGTCTCACAAGACGTTCGCCCCTGTGGATAAATTTTAAGAAGATTTCCTGTCTGGCTGCGCCAGACCAAATGGAACGCGCTTCGCGCGTGAGGAATTTCACGCCCCTCAGCCCTAAAGGGCTTCGCCCCGTGGCCACCCACTCTTGGCTTTTGAAGGGGTAAAGAGCAAACTGGTGACCCAGTGGCGCACGATGATTTGGCGCTGTAGCCGCCTCAACGCTGTGTAGGAGCTGTTTAATTGCTCTGAACACGCCGACACACATCTGATGCCCTCAAAGGCCTGAAACGCGCTTACACAGCGTCACCGAAATACTCAGACCTCCACCAAAGAAGCGCGTGCTCGGGCATCGAAATTGCGGTCTTCGCCAGGCCACCGACAGCCGGCTGTTACCCCCTGCCGCAGCCTGCCGCAAGGCACGGCTTTGCCTCTTCGGCCCTGCGCCAGCCCCCGGCACGGTGTCGGGACACAGCCTGCGACGGCCAGGCTCCGAAGAAGCGCGACTATTCTGTCCGCGAAACAGGCGGCCAGTCGAATTGGCTGACCCATTTATCGTCCTGAGGCAAATCGTATTTGCCAGTTGACTCACTGTGCCCAGGAAACATGAAATTCTTTGCTTCTCTCGACCCCAGAGAGAGGAGCACGGCGCAGCGTTTCTTTACCGATGTCTGCAAGGGCAGAAACAAATTCATCGCCCGCTCGATGGCAAAACCGTGGTCCCTCGGATCGGGCTTGTCGCTCCAGAAGTAGGAGCAATTGATCCCCTTGCCGCCCTCTTCGGGTTTCAACAAATCAATGATCGTCTGGCACTGCTTGCGGCCATCCTCGATCCGGCCCTCATGATGTAGCTCTTTGAGATAACACAAGCCGACATAGACTATGGCAGCGCTCTTAAGCGGCGCCGTCTTGAGATGCGGGAAAGACTGCGCCGATGCGTAAGATACGCGCGACTTGAAGTCGGCCAGCGTCGACGCGTCAGGTATGCGTGCAGACACGGGACGCGTGCTCGCCGCTTCAGCCCCCGGAAACGGAATTGTCATATTGCCTCACTCACCGCACAAACAGAAATTCTGGAAATTTCCGAAAAGCCCCGATAAACCGCAATAAAATCAATCGGGAAACAATTTGTCAATGCAGACAACGTATCAAAGGATTCACAACCGTATTTAAATATCTTTCTGGAACAATAAGTAAAATGGGCGTATATTGAAAAGTAAAGGATATCCTATGCTTAGAAGAATGACGCACAGAATACGCGATTACTTGAGTACTTCTTCAGATGAAGATATAAGCGAGCTTGAAGCGCAGCAGAAAAAACTCGAGCAGAGCGTCAAAGAACTCCGCGAAAAGCTGCAGGTGCTGGACGAAAGTACTCAAGAGAGATTCGATGAACCTGATCGCGACTGCGGCCCCTCTATTCTCCACTGATCTCAGTGACTGGACCGTCACAGTGATCGCTGGCGGCGCTTTGGGCTTCTGCGTTCGAGAAATACTTGGCGCGATCATCGTTGGCTTTTGGCACTACCTGACCCGTCCATTCTTGCGTCGGCTCTCAAGTTACCGAAATCGCCAGATAAGAATACGCGACCTTCAGCAAAAGCAAATCCAGCTCGCCCAGGAAGTTCAGCAACTTCGCCAATTGGCCGAACGGCTTATCAGTCAGCGGGACGATTACATCCAGCGCTGGATCCGCGCACAACAGTCGATTGCCTCACACACGCGGCGCTTGCCCGCCGGCGCGGGTCAGGATGTGGCGCCAGGCGCCGAAGCGGACGAACAAGCGCAGACCGCGGCAATCGATTCGACCAGCGATGAATACTTGCGCTCAATACATTTTATCAGTACAAAGAGTAATAATCTTTAGAAACAAGAGGATGCAGTACGACGTGGCAGGCCGCGCCCCCACTAACCGATTCAGTCCCGTGCCCTGGCCGCGCGGGGGCCTCGTCGAGCGGCTATATATCAACATCGCCAAGGGCCATGCGGACGTCTACATCCATCAGAAACCCTGGCCACGCCAACCTCAAAATCCCAACTGGCGCATTGAAGTCACCGGTATTGACGGCCGGCACGCTCTTGAAACGCGGACCCGTATCCGAAAAGCCTGCGAGGAAACGGCCCGCGATTATCTCGCTCTCTGGCTGGTCGAAGAGGCGCCCTTGCTGACCGTCGCAACGGCCACGTGGCCAGAACTTGTCCGCCTCGCCACCGAAACCCGCTATCGCACCCTCAGCCCCTACCAGAAACGCCGCACTGCCTCGAAACTCTCCCGCAAGCCGGGCGCCCGATCCTATCCGGCGCCGGCTCGAACCAGACGCGCAAAAGAGACCAAAGCACCGATGGCAAGGATGGATCTCGATTAGTCGAGCCTGTCGGCAAATTCTGCATGCGCCTTGGCCACATCCAGAACAACCGGCTGGGCGCCGCGCGCAACACAGACCATTTTACCCGCCATGTCTGGCTTGAAAAAGTCCGCCACATCCACAGCTGGCACGCGCTGATCGCGCATCACGTCATGCTTCGTGCCCCAAAGCTTGACCAGATATTCCGCTGCGTCGGTGTCGAAGGACAGGAAACTGGTCACCGCCGGACTGTTGATCAGCACACCCGCCTTGGCATAGGTCGCCCGGATCTGGGCGAGATCCTGGACAAAGCCCCAAACCCGAACCCGGGCCGAGCGTCCGACTTCGATCGCCCGCAAGACTTCCGGGAAATCACCCAGCTGCGGCAGCTCATCGAGCAGGAACGTCACCGGCATGTCTGGCCGCGCGCCAGCAAATTCCATCAGGTTTTGTAAATGCTGGCCGATCATGACCCGCAGGAGCGGTTTATAGGCATCAAGATCCACCGCTCGCACTTGCACGAACAATTTCGTATCGCGCTCGCGCAGGTCGGACGGGGTCCAGTCGCTACGCTGGGTCGCCTCCCTGACCTCATCCGACATCAGCATGTCCATCAGCGGACGAATACCAAGCAGAATGCTTTGCCACATTTTGCCGGACACACCGTCTTCGCCAGTGACCAGTTGTGAGAGGCCAGCGATTTCGTCGGCCAGGTCATCAAATCCCCTGCCCTCAGCAACATCCAGCATCGTGTTGAAGCGCTCTTCCGGATTGCCACGCGCCCGCTCTCCCTCAACAAGGCCGACGCCCCCCTTGATGGAGCGCATCACGTCATGCAGCGTGGCGGCCTCCCCCCGTTCCAGCTTCACGACGCAGGCATGGCAGGTCAGCAAGGTTCGGGCATTGCCGAGCCAGGGGCCGGTCCCGCCCGTCTCGGCCGGCAGGAGCAATTCTGCCAGCTGGGCGGCCTTGCGCCACAGGCCCTTCGGTTCATTCGGCAGAAACGTCATCGGGTTGTAGCAATGCGCGCCGGGATGCCCGTCAATCAGGGAGAATTGCAAAACGCGGACGCCACGTTCTGTCAGATCGCGGCGCGTGCTTTTCAGAAGCTCGCCCTTGATATCGAGCACAACCATGGAGTGTGTGCCGGTCAGCAAGGTCGGGATGACCTGGCCTTGTGTCTTACCGGTCCCCGGCGCACCGATGGTCAAGAGGCTTTCGTCACCGAGAAAGGTGACAGGCTGACCATCCTTGACGCCAATAAAGACGGCTGCATCCGATTGAGAGCGATCTTTTGGCAGATAATCGATGACGCCGCGCATGTCAGCGCCCTTGCTGGCGGATGTTTCTGACACTAAAAGTTCACCCACGAGGACGCGGACTGATGGCAGGTCATGCCGGGCCGCAACATCCCGTGCTCGCTCGATCAGCTGGCGCAGCGCGCCTTCATAATCGGGAACCCGCGCATTGAGATAAGCATGAATGTAGTCCGGTGAGCGGGGGCGGATCTCGGCATGCTCGGCTTCGTCATCCAGCTTCAGCCGGCACTTTCCACCCCCCCATGCGATCAGCGACTGATAGGCCAGCTGGGTCAGCCGGTCATACGCAGCGAGATCCCCCAACACTACCGCAGCATAGAGCGCGACTTTCTCAATTTGCGTCAGAGACGCCACGCTGCGGGCCGCCTCAGCATGCAGAAAATCGACCGCGGCTGCTTCAATTGGAGCGCGCGCAAGTCGATAGGCTTCAACCGCCCCGAAATCCGAATTGATCGGCGCCTCCGCCGATAGCCCTTCTCTCGCCAGTAGAAATGAAAACATGTCCGCGCCCACATTCTCACTATCGAAGATCACATCGACATAGGCCCGCACCGGATGCCGCAGTTCGACATCGCCAGGTTCAAAAACCCGCTCGCGCGCGGCGGCCAGCAAAGCGCGTGCTGCCTCATCCGTCATCTGCGGGGCGCTTTCCCTTTCGGGCGCGGCAATCGTCAGCGGCGCTTCAGCTTGCGCCGGGCGTTCACCGCGAACGGCGGCCGCCATGTCTGCATTCATTCTCCCGATACGCTCCGCCGGCAAATATTCATTCAGGCCCGGAATATCCGGATAGTCTTCGTATCGCGGTTCGCCGCCGGCCAGAATAGCGGCGACTTCGGACGCAAACGGCTCGTTGCTGGCGCCGTACTGGCGCGCGCGAACGACATCCGCTTCAAGATCCGATCGCAGCGTCCGCAGCAGGCTGGGCAAGCTGCGGGATAGAACCTCATGTTGAAGATTGTTCGATATTGAATCGAGCCCGCCATACTCGACCACGGTCACCAAGATCTGTTTCTGTAACCGTGCCCGAACGGCTGCGCGGTCATTTTGAAACTTCGCGAGATACAGTACCGCCGTCAGGTATCGGCGCTTCTCTTCGGGAATACGCGCGACAGGCGCGCGAAGCGTTGTCGATTCCAGCGACACCAATGCTCCGGCAGCACTGCCGCCGCCAATGGCCCCGCCACGGGCTCTGGCTGCGTCCATCGCCCGGTTTATGTCCGACCGCAAGTGCGACCGGGTGATCCCGCCCTGATCAAGATCAATCGACAGGTCTGCATCCAAACGGCGCAACCGATAGAGATAACTGTGCGCCCAATCGATCTGATTGAGCGCTTCAATCAAGTGCGTTTCCTGTGCACGTACACGAGCAAGAAGTTCCGTTGTCTTCCCTTGGCCGATCTGCCTGAGCGAAAACAAATCCAGTTCTGCAATCTCATCAGGTTCGGGCAATTGGCCGAGATCCAGAAGGTCCAGCCCATAGTCCGCCTTGATCATCTCATAGTGATGGCGAAAATTGCACAGATCCGTCAGATCTCTTACCAGGGCTCGCCTTTCAAGCGCATCCTGCGCATCTCTGGTTTTGTCCTGAACAAATTTTGCCGCACGCCCAAAGAGGCTTTTATCGTCCGCCACCCATCACCCCGCTTTCCAACCTGAAAGCGAGAAAATGTTCTGAGTCGTTTTGCAAGGTCCAGTTTAAAATGCCCGCGCCACAAAAAGTTCCGAAATGCACGGAATTTGTGCCCAAACCGCGACTGTACATGTCGAACAAGATCACCAGATTACTAGTTCACTGGTTTGCAAATCGACTTATCGAATGACATTCATTCATGAATAGTCCCCGGCTTACCTGTCTTGAGAAGCCCCCTGCCGGGGGTGGAGGCCGGGTCAAGGCCGAAGAGGCGAAGCCGTGCCTTGAGGCGGACGCAAGCCCTGGCATTCTGGCGTGAGATAGGTTCGCCAGCCTTGCCCCCCTGTTTGGTAATTTCGGAAGCTGTCACAGCCGCGCCCTGGTGCAATGGCCTGCCCGCTTAAACGTGTTGGCCATGCTCCAGTCCGCTGAAAGCTGTGCCGGTCGCCTCCCGAACAAACAAGGAGGCAAAGCCCATGACAAACCCGAACGCCAATACAATTGCCAGCCAGAACGATGCCTTCCGCCATAGCATCGCGGCGGATCTGACGACCGCCCCCCAGACCAATGCACCAAGCGGTATGGTCGTCATGACCCAGCAGGTTGCTGGCCTTGGCGCAGCCCGGCAACTCGCCCTTCTGCTCGTGGTGCGTAACTATTCCACATTCACTCCTGACAATGACCCTCACGGTGAGCGCGACTTTGGCGCCATCGATCTGCATGGCGCCAAATGGTTCTGGAAAATCGACTACTATGCTGACGCAGATTGCGACTGGGGCAGCGAAGATCCGAGCGATCCGGCAAACTGCTTTCGCGTCCTGACCGTCATGCACGCCAGCGAATACTAGCCGTAAGCCCCGTCAGTTTACGCTGGCGGGGCTTTTCATAAGGCCCCTGAGACAGGAGCCAAATGATATATGACGACACCCAAAGATCCGCACAGCGTGCACCACCTGACCTGGCAGGGCATCGAGATTGAAGTCACTTTCTGTCCCGTCCGCTGGGGGCAGATTTCACATATCGAGCTTCGCGCCACCGATCCTGAGCGCGCTCCGTTGCCGCTGACCGAAACCGGCTACCTGTCGCATTTCTTTGAGCTTGGCACGATCGAAGCGAATGGCGGCAATGTGATCGCCCAAGTGACCGCATGGCTCGATGAAGCCGCTCAGAAGCCCGAATGGCTGGCGTATCAAGCCGATCAGGCCCAAGGCGATCTCTTCAAGTAACGGACTTGGTGTTCAATCTCGCGCGGCTTGCCTTTGGCCCGGCAGGCCCGCTAACCTTTCTTGAAACCAGTCCGGGAATTTTCTGATGAAACAACCAAAACAAACACGCCGCGCCAAAGCAACGACGCCCGCTGAAGGGTATGTCTCCAGAGCGCCGACCGAAGCCGATATCGCCTTCGGTCACACAATCCGCAAGGAGCGCATGGCGCAGGACATGACGCTCGCCGAGCTGGCCGCCGCTTTGGGGCTTTCACACCAGCAATTGCAAAAATACGAAACCGGCACGAACCGCGTATCAGCCGGGATGGTCCTGAAGATCGCTGAAGCGCTCAATCTGACCCTTGATGAGCTTTTCGCGGCCAGCCGGGTCGCGCCGCGAACGACCTCTCCGGCGCTCGCCAAGTGCGTCCGCTTACTTGGCCAGTTCGATGATACCGAACTCTCCCGCGCCTATTCCGTTCTGTGTGCCCTCAAGACTTGAACCGATAGCCTGCGGCGATCGTTGGGGCCGCTTCAGTGTGCCTCCCCCATCACACCGCCCGCTCGATATTGTTGAGAATGCCCCTCGACCTGCTGGCTGCGCCGGCCTTGTCGGCGCAAACTGATCAAAACTGCAGGAACATGGATGCCGAATCTCAAACACACCTTTTCAATTCGTTTTGAGCGCTTCGCGGAACGCCATGCCGACCAGTTCGGGCACATCCTGCTCATTGGCGTGGCCGTTGGTCTTGGCTTTTTCGCTGGCCTCGCTGTCGGGCACTATGTGGCCGTCAATTTCGGTCCCATGGATAGCTTGCCCTCATAGGTGCCTTGTTTTCAAGCATACCAGTTAACTAGTCGTCTAGCCTGCTTGTTGACTTCGTGACACTGGCGCGGCCGGCCTCCGCCGCAATGGCCTGCCCGCTTAAACGTGTTGGCCATGCCCCGAAGCCCTCGACGCCGCGCGGCGCGCTCTCCGACAACAAGAGGAGGCAGACGCCATGACAAAAACCAGAAAGCCAAACTTCAAACCCGCCTACAAGCGCTCCCGCTCCACGCGCCAGGATGTCGTGATCTATGTCGGGGCTGTCGCGTTCCTGATCGGGTATCTCTTCGGCACCGGCTTTTTTAGCTTCAGCATCGGCTGACCCTTGTGCCCTTCGCGTCACAGCCTGCACGGCCAATTGCGCCGCGCGGGCGTATTAGCGTGGCCGTCGCGGCTCGCGCGGCGCAGGCTTAAGAGGAACAGGAGGAACACGCTATGGCGGAAAAGAAGACCACACCCCCAACCCACCGCTTGTTTGTGGTGAAAGAGCGCAAGGGTGCGAAAGACTACTGGATGCAGATCGGTGCGGCCTGGCCGCACAAATCCGGAACAGGCTTCAATATCAAGCTGGATGCCCTGCCGACCGATGGCGAGCTGGTGATGCTTGACAAGAGCGAACAGCCGGACACCGAGACTCAGCACTAAGCCGCTTGGCGCGGCTGGCCGGTCCCTGCCCCATCATGGGCAGTCCCGACCCTCGCCGGAGGGTAGGCTTGCACGCCTTCCGGCATAGCCCGCATGCCCGCGAAGGCCTGATCCAAATCATGACGAAGAATACCGGATACGGCACAGAAACATGCTTGCGACGGAGGAGTTGGCAAGATATGTGTTTGTACCCTATAATAGGGTACAAACACCACGGAGAATTCGTCCGCATGCGCTCCCTCAATCTCCTTATCCTGCGCCTGTGCAGCGGTCACCCCTCTTGCGCCGGGGAGGCGCCCACACATGCCGCGTAAGGGCTACCGCAAACCCGACGCCGAAGCCCGGCGTTCGATCCTGCGCGTCTATCTGACCCCGGCAGAACGCGCGCATATCGACTCATGTGTGGCGCGCCTGGGCGGGATGACGCTCGCCGATTTCGTGCGGCGGCGTGTCATGTCCTATCCCGTGCCCAGAGCGCGAACTGCCGACGAGGCTGAACTGATCCGCGCCCTCCAGAAAGTCGGCACGAATCTCAATCAGCTCGCCCGCAGCGTCAACACCGGCCATGCAATCGAACCAACCGGGTTCCAGGCAGCGATTGATGAGCTGCGCAGCGCCTTGTCAAAAATCGCGATCGGCCGATGATCGGCTTAGCCTCACGCGGGAAGAGTTTTGGCGGCCTGACGGGCTACTTGCTGGCAGGTAGCGACCGCAAAACGCCCGAGCGTGTCGACTGGGTTGCAACCCGCAATCTCGCCTCCGACAATCCGGATGTGGCGCCCCACATCATGAAAGCCACTGCCGCACAGTCCAAACGCGTCCAGAAGCCCGTCTATCACCTGATCATCAGCTGGGATGAAACTGACGCCCCGGAGCCATCGCAGATGGCGGACGTCATGGACAAGTCCCTGGAGCGGCTTGGCCTCTCAGAGCATCAGGCGCTCTATGTGGCGCACAATGATACTGGCCACAAACATCTGCACGCCATGATCAACCGCGTGGATGAGGAGACCGGCAAGGCCTGGGAAGGCAAGCATGACCGGCATCTCTTGCGGGACGTCCTGATCGAGCAGGAACGCGAATATGGCTGGCAGGAGACCCCGAAACGGTCGCGCGGCAAGCAGCGCTCCAAGACCAAGCAGGAATTGGCCATAGCGACACGCGAATCGCGCGATCCGGGACGTCACATGGGCAAGGAGCGGTCGAAGAAACTGCGCGCAGACCTGCGTCATTCTTTTGAGACCTCGGTGGACTGGGCAGACCTCGATGAGCGCCTGAACCGGCGCGGGCTGGATCTGAAGACATCCGGCAATGGAATTCGTGTTTTTGATGGTGGCACCTACGCCAAACTCTCCGAAGTCCTTCCACCCAAGATGAACGCGAAGAAGCTGCACAATAAATTGGGGGATTTTGCGAAATTCCAGGAGAAACGGGAAAGCCGGCGCATGGGATCCAAGCTGAAGCGGAAGCGAACCCGCAAACGCGCGCGGGAAAGAGACCTAGATGACTAGTACACTAGTCTCCAAGTTTCTTACTCAACCAGTCAGCAAGCCTCTGTTTATATGAAGTTCCGTGCGTCTTGAGCAATTGGGTGAGAACCCTGAATGCAAACACGGCAATCACGACCACGACAATTGTGACAGCAAACATCGCAGCCCCATTGTCAGCCTCTGCCTGGAATTGGAAATTCAGTTTCAACATAGCCCTATTTAGACCTCCGCAAATTTCTGGCGCCCATGCACCGACCCAGGTTCTTCAACACCGAGGCGATAGGGCCGATGCCGCTAGCCACAACGCACTTAGGCTACACCGCCCTAGGGGGACGCCGGGGGAACGCCCCGTTTCGCACCTTTTTGGACGTGTAAACTGATGGGGGGGTTGAAACGGCCCTTGCGAGCCCTACACATTGAAAGCATTGGGAATTTTATTCCAATGCGAACCATCAACTCCACATTCGCAAAGGAGAATACTCATGGCAGACAAGCCTGAGCTGCGTGCTTTCACGGTGAATCAGTATGGCAAGGGGGCAGACCGCACGACCCGCTGGACGGAGATCGGGGCGGCCTGGCGAACCCAGAATGGCAATTTGCGGATTCAGCTCGAAGCCGTGCCAGTGAATGGCCAGATAATCCTTCTGCCTCCCAAGACAGACGATAAGGACGATGCTGCAAGCCAACAGGCCGAGCTTCGCGAACCCTGACAGGCCGCGAAGACAAGAGACGAAAGAAGCCAGGGCTTACGCGCCTTGGCTTTTTTCTTTTGTATATCTGTTTGTGGTTGTGTCACTCTCGGTAGAATAAAATGGGATCTCCGATCTATGCACCTGAACTTTAACGAAATCCGTGCCCGGGCAGCTACCTTTGCCGCAGAATGGGAAGGCGCAGGTTATGAAAAAGGCGAGACCCAGTCGTTCTACAACGATTTCTTTGAGGTGTTTGGCGTAAAGCGGCGATCCGTCGCTCGGTATGAAGAACACGTCAAAAAACTGAACGACAAGACGGGCTTTATCGACTTGTTCTGGCCTGGCGTACTGCTTGTCGAACAGAAAAGTGCAGGCCGAGACCTGACACGCGCCTATGACCAGGCCGGTGAGTATTTTGACGGCCTAAAAGAAACCGACCGCCCCCGGTTCATTCTTGTCAGCGACTTTCAAACTTTTGAGCTCGTTGACTTAGACGAGCGCGAACACGCATCGTTCACGTTAGCAGACCTTCACAAAAACGTAGAAAAGCTCAGCTTCATTTTAGGTGTTCAGAAGCGAAGTTTCAAAGACCAAGACCCTGTGAACATCAAGGCAGCAGCACGTGTCGGAAAATTGCATGATGCACTTGAGGACAGCGGCTATACCGGACACGATCTGGAAAAGTACCTTGTCCGACTGGTTTTTTGTCTTTTCGCGGACGACACAGGTGTTTTCGAGCCACGCGGGATGTTCCTGGATTTCCTTGAAACTCGCACCAGCGAAGATGGTGCTGACTTGGGAGGCTGGATTGCTAAACTGTTTGAAGTGCTCGACACACCGCATGATAAACGTAGCTCAAATCTTGATCACGAGCTGGCGCAATTTCCGTATATCAACGGCGCTCTATTCTCAGGTGCGACCAGAATTCCTGACTACAACGCGGCGATGCGAGAAGCACTCATAGAGGCTTCAGCATTCGATTGGTCCCCCATCTCGCCTGCTATTTTCGGCTCTCTGTTCCAGTCGGTCATGAACCGTGAGGAGCGTCGCAAAGCCGGAGCACACTACACGACCGAGAAAAATATCCTGAAAGTAATCGGCCCGTTATTCATGGACGAACTGCGCGCCGAATTTGACCGTATCAGCGTTCTAAAAATTGGTCGCGTTCCTAAACTGCAAGAACTACAAGACCGGTTGGCGAGCATGCGGATTCTCGATCCAGCGTGCGGCTGCGGGAATTTTCTGGTTATCGCCTACCGCGAAATGCGGTTACTCGAAATCGATATTCTGCAAGCAATGTATACTGGTAGCAACCAGCTGGTCCTGGATGTCGCTGCTCTGTCCAAGGTCGATGTTGACCAGTTTTCTGGAATAGAAATCGGTGAGTTTGCGTCCCGCATCGCTGAGACAGCGATGTGGATGATGGACCACATTATGAATAACCGGCTATCGCTCGCTTTCGGCAAGAGTTATCTGCGCATCCCGCTAAAAAAGTCACCGCATATCATTCACGCGAATGCGTTGGATGTAGATTGGTCAAAAGCCATCGCTCCGGAAAAATGCACGCACATCCTCGGAAACCCGCCTTTTATTGGTCACCAGTGGCGAGAGGACGAGCAGCAAGCTGACATGCATCGCATCTGGGGCACTAAGGGGCAGGGCAATCGGCTGGATTATGTAACATGTTGGTTTCGCAAGGCCGTGGATTTTGCGTCGACCAACCAGAAAGTCCGAATCGCCTTTGTTGCGACTAATTCCATTAGCCAAGGCGAGCAGGCAAGTATTCTCTGGTCATGGCTCTACCCACAGGGAGCACATGTATTTTTTGCCCATCGCACCTTTCAATGGGAAAGCGAAGCGGCGGGAAAGGCGGCCGTACACTGCGTTATTGTTGGCCTGACCTTTCAAAAACCTGACAAATGCGTGCTCTATGATTATCCCGATATCAAGGGCGAACCAGTCTCGCTAGACGTGTCGCGGATCAATGCTTATTTAGTCAATGCGGAACATATTATCGTACCTGCGAGAACTAAAGCTCCTCAAGGTTTTCCAAAATTACACCAAGGGAGCAAACCTGCTGATGGCGCGCGACTAAAGGATGCAGATGGAAAGTATATAACCACCAGCAACCTTATTCTAGATGAAGAAGAACGAAATAGGATAGTGTCGCAAACCCCAACCATAGCCGAATGGTTGCGCCCGTATGTGGGTGGTGACGAGCTACTAACGGGCAAATACCGCTGGTGCCTTTGGCTTAAAGATATTCAGCCTGCGGACATAAAAGCGTCCTCCGAAATCCAAAATCGTTTGGCGCGTGTGAAAGCTGGACGCCTTAAAAGTCCGACCGCAAGCGTTCGAGAGTATGCAAATACGCCTTGGCTATTCACTCAAGATCGTCAACCCAAAACTGACTATATTGCCGTTCCAGAAGTCTCATCAGAAAAGAGAGATTATATTCCATTGGGCTTTTTGAAGTCTAATGTCATTGGAAGTAATAAGTTGCTTGTGATGCCCGGCGGAGAAAAATGGCTCTTCGCTCTTATGAGCTCTGCCATGCATATGGCGTGGGTGCGTACAGTCGCGGGGCGACTAAAAAGTGACTATAGTTATGCCCCCACCGTCTATAATTCTTTTCCTTGGCCAGCCATAAACGACGCCGACAAAATAGCACTTGAGAAGGCCGCAATTGGCATACTGGATGCTCGAAAGGCTTCGCCTACCGCCTCCTTAGCAGATCTCTACAACTCGAAATTAATGCCGGCCATGCTGCGCAAAGCCCACCAAGCAAACGACAAACTCGTTGAGCGGCTTTACCAAAAGAATGGGTTTAAGACCGAGCGTGAACGCATTGAACATTTATTTGCGCTGTTTATCGAACGGCAGTCCCCTATTGAAAAAGCGTCCAGCGCGAAAAGTAAGACACCAAAGAAACCGACCGAAGGTTATCGTTGATCCATGCCAACGAAGAAGCCACATGTTACACGAACCCATGGCCCCATCCACTTTGAGGATCTAGAACCTCATAGGTTTGAAAGTCTGGTCCGCCAGCTAATTTACGACTTCCGCAGCTGGCAGGCAATCGAGGCGACAGGCGCGTCTGGCAGCGATGATGGATTTGACGCACGGGCATGGGAAATTTCTTCATCCGCTTCCCTGACTGAAACCTCAAATGATGATGAGCAAGATGATCCTCCGCATCCTATGGCAGGTCGCCAGTGGATGATCCAATGCAAGCGCGAGCGAAAAATCGGTCCTTCCGCAATTGAGAAAATCCTGTCGGACGTTCCCAGCGTTACGACTCCCTATGGATACATTCTTGCCGCCTCTACGACCTTCTCCAAACGTTCCCACGATACCTTTCGCGACACACTGCGCGCAAAAGGCGTTATGGAATTTTACCTTTGGGGTAAAGAAGCACTCGAAGACATGCTCTATCAGCCGAAAAATGACAGGCTGCTCTTCGCCTACTTTGGAATTTCACTCATAATGACTCGTCGAAAGCTGACAACAGAAATGCGGGCATCCGTATCTGCAAAAAACAAGCTCATAAAAAGTCTTTTATTACCTCTGCAGGGCGAATTCTTCCAAGAACTTTTGCTACGAGATATTAATGCCGAACAATATCCAGAGGAAAGTGAATATCCAGACTTTGATACCAATCCGCGGTGGGTCCAACGGCGGGCAGTTGCCCACCATCCGCATGGATTGGAGTTTCACTTCAGAAAATTTCATGCCTTCTTTGATAGAGATAAGAAGGAATGGGACTATTCAGAACTTGTTGACCTGATTAATCGGCCCGAAGAGACCGATGACTGGGCAACCTTCAGCGAAACATCTGAAAAAGTTTCAAACTGTATGTTTGGCAAGCCTCGCGCATTTCAGGGCGCATTTAATCTCTACGGTATTATTCCGTATCGTGACATATTACTCATCGATACTGAGGGGGACGCCAAGTTTCCAATCCCACACCTCTATCTCGAAATGGACAAGTATGCTTCCCCCTACTCAATCACTTTAGCCGGTGCGGAGATTGGACAATTTCGCTTCCATCCTGATGATAGCTGGACGCGGATAAAGTTCTTCCCAAAAAAGATTCCCACACAAAGTATCAGACAAAGAAAGCCAATTACGAAACCTCTTGAACTTCCGGCTTCCCTGACCTCTGCCATCTCAAAACATGAAAAGGGAGCCGATACGCTCTACTTTCCGACCGACGAGCAAAACCACTTTCAATTGGGCAGTGTGCATAAGGTTTCAACTTCTGGAACCAGTTCGGAAGATCTTTTTGTTCGCGTTACAGCACTACTGGAATGTACGTTCCAGAAGTATGCTGAGCATCTGAACGATACCTGGTCAGCCACGCAAGCCGTCACTCGCCAACTCGGTCGCGAGCCGGCCGCCGAAGAAATTCTGAACATTGTCGAGATTGAGCGGGCCTACGCGTGGCAGTGGGACCAATCTCGAAAACGATAGCCCTCAAAACTTAGGAGTTTTGAGGGTCCAGATGACATGTTGATTTTGTTGGGCATTTTGCCCTTCAAAAATCGCCCTCAAAAGTCATACGCTTTGCGCTCTGGACTTGTATGTCATTTGTATTGACAATTTGGCTTGTGGTCCCCATTATAAGATCCATAAAGGAGCCCACCCCATGACCGCCCTACGTCGTGACCGCCAGATTCAGATCCGCGCCCCGCTTACAGCGCAGGTGCTTATAGATCGTGCTGCCGCAGCGGTTGGTCTGTCGCGGTCTCAGTTCATGCTCGAAACCTCCATCCGTGAAGCAGAAAACACCCTGCTGGACCAGCGCGCGTTCGTGTTGGATCAGGATCAATGGGCTGCGTTCGAAACGGCTTTGGATGCGCCGGTTAAGACCGATAAGCTGGACAAGCTCCTGAACAGTCCCACACCCTGGAAGGTGTGATAGACTGTTTTCGTGACGAAATTAAATGCCCCGACCCTTCTGACCGCCGACCATCAGGTTGGCGGTTTTGAGTCCAGCAAGCCCAGCCTTGATGACTGGCTGAAGCGTCGCGCCCTGAAAAACCAGACAGAAGGCGCCAGCCGGACCTATGTCGTTGCGAGCGATGACGGCAGTGTACAGGCCTATTACGCCCTTGCCGCCGGTAGCGTTATGCCGACTGAGGCAACCGGCGCGGTCCGGCGCAACATGCCTTCCCCCATACCTGTTGTCATTCTGGCCCGCCTGGCAGTGGTCAAGTCACGACAGGGAAACGGCATCGGCCCGGCATTGCTGAAAGATGCCCTACTGCGGACAGTTGCAGCAGCTGACACAATCGGCATTCGGGCCATGCTGATCCATGCGCTCGATGAAGAGGCCGCCGCCTTTTATGAGAAATACGGGTTCGCTCGCTCTCCTATCGACGACCTTGTCCTCATGCTGCCCCTCAAAGCCGTCAAGGAACGCCTGAATGTATGAGCCTGATTGGATACGCGCGCGTCAGCACACAGGACCAGACACTTGAGGCTCAGAAAGAGGCGCTGTTAAAAGCCGGTGCAGACCTTCTCTTCACAGAGAAAGTCTCCGGCGCGAAACGCGACCGCCCCGAGCTGAATGCCATGCTCGCAAACTTGCAGCCGGGCGATATTGTGCTGGTAACACGGCTAGACCGTAAGCGGTACGTAGACCTCACAGCTTTTCGGCTTGTAGGCAGCACTTTTTGTATTTTTTTCCCGACCCACAGGGACACGGATCATTTCGGCCGACCTTTTCGGTTCGCGGCTTGAGCTGATGGTTT
>Ga0209643_1000964_pt1 | contig 33422 bp, 35 predicted proteins | sample AutmiccBRH37_all_FD_187383 | JGI IMG/M metagenome (GOLD analysis project Ga0209643, IMG submission 187383) | Deep subsurface microbial communities from Mt. Terri, Switzerland - Autotrophic microbial communities BRH/37_all (SPAdes) (version 2) | ecosystem: Environmental > Aquatic > Deep...
CCTGCCACTTCATTCACCTACTCTTTCTTTAGGCCATAAAGCCTTGTTTGAACTCTTTAATCGCTTTTTCAATTTGAGTGTTCAACTCATCGGAAAGAGCTTTTTCGGCACGAATCTTTTCTAGGATATCTGCTTTTACGGTACGCATGAAGCGGAGGAATTCCTGTTCGAACGCTTTGATTCTATCAAGAGGAATATCATCGATATGGCCTTTTGTAGCTGCATATATTACCATAACTTGCTCTTCTACAGGCATAGGCTGATATTGACCCTGTTTCAGGATCTCCATAGTTTTCTGCCCGCGATTAAGTCTTGCTTGAGTAGCTTTATCTAGATCAGAACCGAATTGAGCAAAAGCGGCTAACTCTCGATAAGATGCGAGGTCAATACGAAGTTGACCGGCAACTTGTTTCATAGCTTTGATTTGAGCGGCTCCTCCAACCCTTGATACAGAAATTCCGACGTTAATCGCGGGACGGAATCCAGAATAGAACAAATCAGATTCCAAGAAGATTTGTCCATCTGTGATAGAGATTACGTTTGTTGGGATATAAGCTGATACATCGCCAGCTTGAGTCTCGATGATCGGGAGTGCGGTCAGGGAACCGCCTCCTTTCTCGTCGGACAACTTAGCTGCACGTTCCAGTAAACGGGAATGGAGATAGAATACATCTCCAGGGTAGGCTTCACGTCCAGGAGGACGTCTTAAAAGAAGTGATAACTCACGGTAAGCAACAGCTTGTTTAGATAAATCATCATAAATCACCAAAACGTGCTGCCCATTATCCCTAAAATATTCTGCAATCGTGCAGCCTGAATAGGGTGCGATGTACAACATGGGAGCTGGTTCAGATGCTGTAGCTGTTACGACTATAGAGTAGTCCATAGCAGCATGCTCTTCTAATTTTTTTACAACACCGGCAACTGTAGACTGTTTTTGGCCAATAGCAACGTACACGCAGATACAGTTCTGTCCTTTTTGGTTAATTATGGTGTCTACGGCTAGTGCAGTCTTTCCAGTTTGACGATCACCAATAATAAGCTCACGCTGTCCGCGACCTATGGGGACCATAGAATCGATTGATTTCAGACCAGTCTGGAGTGGTTCGTGCACAGATTTTCTATCAACAACTCCAGGGGCTACTGACTCTATGGGTCGATAACCCGAAGCTGTAATCTCTCCTTTACCATCCAGTGGTTGTCCAAGAACATTTACGACACGGCCAATCATACCTTCGCCTACAGGAACCTCTACGATTCTGCCTGTCCGTTTGACTTGGTCTCCTTCTTTGATATTTTCGAATGGCCCTAAGATAACACAGCCAATGTTATCCTCCTCCAGATTCATTGCCATACCAAAAATTCCGCCAGGAAACTCCAGTAGTTCCCCAGACATAGCCTTTTCTAAACCGTAAATACGAGCTATGCCATCTCCTACTTGAATAACAGTTCCGACATCAACTACTTCCAGAGTAGATTCATATCGTTCTATCTGCTGTTTGATAATTGAACTTATTTCTTCCGGACGCAAATTCATTCTTCTAGCTCACCCCTACTTCCTGCTGAGGTTTATACGATGATTTTCTCATTTCTTCACGCAATTTACATAGTGCGGTAGCGATCGATCCGTCCATCACACAATCGCCAATCTGGAGTTTTGCTCCACCTATCAATTCAGAATTGACTTCTGTAATTAAGCGGACATTCTTTCCAGTGGTATTAGATATAACTTTCTTTAATCTTTCCTCATGACTTGAATTTAACTCTGTGGCACTGATTACTTTAGCTTCCACAATATTTAGTGCTTTATCTGCCAAGCGTGTAAACTCACGTTGGATTAACTCTAATAGATTATGCCTACGACGGTCTATCAGTAAATAGAGAAAATGCTTGGTAACATCTGAAATTCTCTTCTCAAATATCTTTTCTAAAATATCCTTTTTGGATTCATCATCTACATTAGGGTGGTTTAAGAGATATTTGAGTTCCTTGTTATACCTAAAGATTTCCGAGATGGTTTTCATTTCAGTATCTATTTGGTCAAGTACTGACGTCTCAATCGCTAATTCAAAGAGGGCTTGAGCATATCTGCGTGCTAACGCTCCACTTAACATGGTTTATCCCCTACCTCTTGAATAAATTGGTCAATTAGAGACTCTTGACCTGTCATATCAAGCTTTTGACGAATTATTTTCTCAGCAATAGCTATAGACATATCAGCTACCTGAGCCTTGACATCAGCAACCGCTTTATCGCGTTCACGTCCTATGTCAGCTAAGGCTGATTCTTTCATTCTCTCAGTTTCCTTGCGGGCCTGAGCAATGATTTCAGTTGCTTGTTGTTCACTAATCTTAGTAGCATTCTCAATAATGGATTGTGCCTCACTTCGAGCTTGGCGCATTTCTTCCTGATATTCGAGTCTGATTTTCTCCGCATCATTTCTTTCCTGCTCAGCATGGGCCAGATTATCCTCAATAAATTGACGTCGTTTTTCCATCATATCCATCAAAGGTTGCCAAGCATACTTCTTTAGAAACCAAACTAGGATTAGAAATGATATTATCATTGCAAAGTAAGTGAGGTCGAAAGATATCGGATTATCACTACCCGTGGCAGCAATAGTATAAGCAAAGCTAATTCCTAAGGGATTCAACAGGTCTTCCCCTCCTCTCTAGAGATAAATTAACAGTATCAGTAACTCGTACTGTAAGAGGGGAACAGGTAAGCCCCCCTCTTATTTGCGGCTAACGCTTTAAGACCTAGTGAATATCATTAAGATCGCGATAACCCAAGTTAAGAGAGGAAGAGCCTCGATTAATCCCACACCGATAAACATAATAGTTTGTAAAGAACCTTTAGCTTCGGGCTGACGAGCAACCCCTTCAATCGTACTGGAGATAACATTTCCGTTACCTAGAGAAGCTCCCAGAGCAGCTAAACCGGCGGCGATACCAGCACCTAATAATGCAGCAGCAGACATATCCATAATAGTTTGTCCTCCTTCCAAATATAAAAAAGTTTAATGTTTTTTTAGAATTCCCAACAATTCCACTTCATAATACAACTACGGTAAAGTTTGAACAGCATTGCTTAAGTACAATAACGTTATTATGTCGTGATTAATGGTCGTGAGCAACAGCTTGAGCAACATAAGCAATAGTCAGAACAGTAAATACAAAGGACTGTATAGTCCCGATAAAAATACTGAACCCAAGCCAAATAGGCAGAGGGCCAATTACTCCGCCAAATACATATAATCCCGGCAACATTAGAATTACAGCTATTAGAACCTCACCTGCATAGATATTACCAAATAGACGGAAGGCCAGCGTCATAGGTTTAGACAAGATATCAACAATATGGATTGGCAGGAAAAGCGCATTCGGTTCTATGAAATGGCGAAAATAGCTTGCTCCTTTATGCTTAATACCCAGGTATACAACCAAAATGATTGTTAGGGTAGCTAGCCCCATCGTAGTGTTAATGTCAGCCGTTGGAGACATCAATACAGGTCCATGGAATATTTCATTGAGCTTAGCGAACTCTACATTATGAAATAAAGGAGCTACAAAATTAGGTATAAGTCCCAGCATATTAGAAAAGAAGATAAACATAATCAGAGTCATAAGATATGACAGTAACGGAGCTCCCTTTTTATAATCCATATTCTCCGCAACAAGTTTTCTGATAAAATCTACCAGCCATTCTAAGATGTTCTGCATTTTACCCGGCTTGCCACTGGTTAGATTACGAACACCCAAAAGCACAATAATTATGATAACAGCCATTGTAATCCAGGTCATAACAAGTGTCGTACCATGTACGGTACTATTACCTACCTGCCAAAGGATCATTTCATGCATTCATTGCTCACCCCCTTCCGTGCATAATCTGTTGCCTTATTGATAATATCAGGGGTATTATTATACCCACTGCGATTCCCAACGCTAAAAACAGAAGCCATTCTGGTCTAAATCTTCCGACCGTAGCGACGATCAAGGTAATCACTCCCAGCCTAGAAAATAAACTCTTAAAATATATTCTCAGTGCGATAAATTTCTCTTGATCTATTGCCTTTTTAGTATCTCTAGATAACCATTGAATATTTATTAATCCAGTTAAAAAACCTAAAATTAAACCCAAAGGGCTATAATCATTTGTGAATATTATCCCAAGGAAAACCCCTGAACTAATGAGACTTATCAATATAATAGCTAATCTACTGCTCATCGTTTACTTTACCTAACTTTCTTAATGTAAAAACAAGATAGGCAATACCTAAGGCTACTCCAAGTAACATTATGACAATTTTCAGGATCGGATCCGTTCCCAACAGGGAGTCAAGAAAATTCCCTAGGAAGTATCCTCCTCCAACTAACCCCGCTAGGGAAGTGGCTATCATAGAACCCAAGGCCATATATCTAACCCAATTGTTAACATCGTTTTTAGCCATGGTCTATCATCCCCAACTTCGTTAGATTACTTTTCGCTATTATATGTTAATTTCCTTCAAATGAACATAGAATTTTTTTACAATCTTCACTAATAATCAATTTAGTAACAATTTTCTATTATTTCCTTCCATTGATCAAGTATTTTCGCTATCTTTTGTTCAAAATATTCTCATAATTTCTACTAATTACTACAATTATGCAGATTTTCTACGACAATTTCCGCAATTCGTTGACTTGCAAATCCATCTCCATAAGGATTAGCTGCCTGACTCATCTTGTTATAAATAATACTGTCACTCATTAAAATCTTTATTCCGTGCAGAACCTTCTCGTAACTAGTTCCAACAACATCTACTGTACCTGCATCTACAGCTTCAGGACGTTCAGTAGTATCTCTCACAACCAGCACAGGTTTTCCTAGAGACGGAGCTTCTTCCTGTATACCCCCTGAATCTGAAAGAATCAGATATGTTTTAGACATGAGGTTTATAAAAGCTTCATAATCCATAGGTTCTATTAGATATACCCGTGGGTGATTACCCAAAACCTTATCAACAACTTCCCTTACTGTAGGATTTTTATGCACCGGAAAAATAACATATGTATCAGGAAATTCTTGCAAGATAGTTTTTAATGCCTCATAGATCTGGGTCATTGGCTCTCCTAAGTTCTCCCGTCGATGCGTAGTCATCATTATGAGACGTTTTTCTTTATTGATATGAAGAATGTCTTTTAATTTTTCATCTTTAAACTCATAGTTATCTCTGACTGTCGATTTCAAGGCATCTATTACAGTATTGCCAGTGATAAATATCTTATCAGCTCGTATCCCTTCCCGTAATAAATTATCCCTGGAAACCTTTGTTGGGGCAAAATGAAAATCAGCTAAACAGCCAGCTAATTTCCTGTTTATCTCTTCGGGCCAAGGAAAATATTTTTCTCCTGTCCGCAAGCCAGCTTCTACATGTCCAATAGGGATCTTGTGGTAATATGCTGCTAAAGCTGCAGCAAATGCTGTAGTCGTGTCCCCTTGAACCAAAATAAGATCTGGTTTACTTTCTGAAAGAATCTGATCCATTCCTTCGAGTATCTTAGAAGTTAACCCTGATAAACTCTGCCCATGGGTCATGAGATCAAGGTCAAAATCGGGAATGATTTTAAACAGGTTTAGAACTTGATCAAGCATTTCTCTATGTTGGGCAGTCACCACCACCAAGCACTCTATACAATCCTGTTTTTTCATAGCCCTCACGACAGGAGCCATTTTGATAGCTTCAGGCCTCGTGCCGAATACAGCCATAACTTTATAACTATCTTTTTTCACTCGTATTGTCCTCCTGAAAAACATAAACAACATTCCTAACGCTCGAAGAAAAGTAGTTAATACATCTATTATAGCATATGCCGATATTGATATTAACCCCAGTTGCTATACAAGAAAAGCGTCCTTATATTGACGCTTAAGCGAAATAACCTCTGATTCGGTTACTTAGTAGATATTATTCACTTCCTCCAAAGCGGATATTCCTCTTCGTTGCATGCTCATCAAGGAAAACGACTCTTTTAATCATTGCATTCTTAATAATGCGCCGACAAAGAAGACAGGGCTCTCCAGATGCTTGCTTTCCCTCATGGGTATAACCGGAGACATAAATAGTACTGCCATGCATCTTGACTGGATCTCCTGCTATTATAGCATTCATTTCCGCATGGACAGCAACACATAGCTCGTATCTCTCCCCTTTGGGGACATTATGCTCTTTTCTCACACATTTTCCTGTATCAATACAGTTAGGCTCACCCCTGGCAGCGCCATTGTAGCCGGTACTTACAATAATATTATCCTTGACAATAACAGCACCATAGTGGCGCCTTAAACATGTCGATCTCTTGGCAACTAATTGGGCAATATCCAAAAAGTACTCATCCCATGACGGCCTGGTTTTCTCTATCATAGCTCTTTTTCCCCCAGGGTAATCATCTGATACTATCACTTATTTCTTTATAGTATACACCAATTTATCCTTCTATGTCATCAAGGAGTTTAGTCCAGAAGCGGGAAGAGTTCATGTTCCTCTTTTTCTACCCTCTTGGAGATTTCATATAATATACTGTTAGTATCTATTATAAACTGAGAAGAATTTTTTACGAGCTCGTCAGGCTTTTTTAGGTACTTGTCCTTATAACTTTCGAAAATCAATGAAAGGTCTCCCATTTCCTTCTTGAATACTTTAGAGATAGCCCTTACCTCTTCTCTAGGATGCTGAAGCAAGTAAGGATATAACTGTTCATCTTCATATTTAAGATGAACATTAAGTATCCCGGTCAGAGTTCCAATCCGAAGTGCAATCCATAGTTGATTATTTACTACTTCTTGTTCTTGATACACATCCTCTTGTAATTCTTGTATTGCTCTTCTGATTTGTTGGTGATGTTTTCTAACCATTTCGTTAATCATTGGTTCGGCTCCTTCATTATTTCGTTCCAAACAGCCTATCACCAGCATCACCCAGACCGGGAACAATGTAGGCATGCTCGTTAAGGCACTCGTCTACAGCACCGACAAAAATATCTACGTCCGGGTGACTCTGTTGGACAGCCGCTATTCCTTCCGGCGCAGCTATCAAACACATTAATTTAATATTTTTTGCTCCCCGATCTTTGATAAATGTAATAGCTGCCTCAGCGGAACCCCCTGTCGCTAACATGGGATCGATAAGAATAATATCTCGTTCTTGGATATCAGTTGGCATCTTACAGTAATACTCTACCGGCTTTAAGGTGTCATGGTCTCTGTACAATCCGATATGTCCAACTTTTGCTGCCGGAATTAGTTTAAGCATACCATCAACCATACCTAAGCCTGCTCTAAGAATAGGCACAAGAGCTACTTTACGGCCAGAAATCTTCTTCGCTTTCGCCAGAGCAACGGGAGTCTTTACTTCTACTTCTTGAAGCGGAAAATCTCGAGTAACTTCATAAGCCATAAGCATAGCGACCTCTTCAACCAAAGAACGAAATTCTTTAGAGCTAGTATTCTCATCACGAATTAGAGCTAGCTTATGCTGAATAAGGGGATGGTCAAATACACAGATATTACCCATTTTTTTGTTCTCCTATAATTTTAATTGATATCATCTTTTTATGACTTTGCAGAACAATATCTTCTCAACTATTGCTCTCCATATAACGGGAACCTTGAACAGACTTCTGCTACAATTTCTTTTGCATCTTTAATCTTAGCTCTATCATCCCCGGCAGTTAGAGCTATATCGATGGCCTGAGCAATCTTATCCATTTCTGGTTCTTTCATCCCTCTTGAGGTTACAGCAGGTGAGCCAATGCGAATCCCACTTGTTACAAACGGACTTTCCGGGTCAAAAGGAATGGTATTTTTATTTACAGTGATACCTACATCATCAAGAATCTTCTCCGCTACTTTACCAGTAAGACCTTTGCTACGCATATCAAGCAGGAGAAGATGATTATCCGTTCCCCCTGAAACTAAGCGGAATCCTCTGGATTGGAAGCCTTGAGCTAAAGCTTTGGCGTTCACAATAATTTGCTGTTGATACTCCTTAAATTCGGGGCGGAGTGCTTCTCCAAAAGCTACAGCCTTAGCTGCAATTACATGCATGAGAGGACCTCCTTGTATACCTGGGAAAATTGCTTTATCAATTTTCTGAGCAAATTCTGCTTGGCAAAGAATAAGTCCACCTCTGGGGCCCCTAAGAGTCTTATGCGTCGTAGATGTCACGAAATGAGCATACGGTACCGGATTGGAATGCAGCCCTGCAGCTACCAAACCTGCGATATGAGCCATGTCAATCATGACAAGGGCCCCTACTTCTTTAGCTATCTCAGCAATCTTCTTAAAATCTATCTCTCGAGGATAAGCGCTGGCTCCACCAACAATCATCTTGGGTTTATGCTTATGAGCTAACTCCAGCATCTTATCATAGTCAATTGTTTCGGTCTCTTTATCCACGCCGTATTCCACGAAATTAAAATAGACTCCAGATATATTAACTGGACTTCCATGGGTAAGATGTCCTCCATGAGAAAGATTCATACCCATCACAGTGTCTCCAGGTTGTAACATAGCGAAATAAACTGCTGTGTTAGCCTGAGCTCCTGAGTGAGGTTGGACGTTAGCATAATCGGCACCAAACAGTTTCTTGATTCGTTCTCTAGCTAGATCTTCAACAACATCAACATACTCGCATCCGCCATAATACCTTTTTCCAGGATAGCCTTCTGCATATTTATTAGTAAGCACTGACCCTTGGGTAGCCATTACAGCACGGCTAACAAAGTTTTCTGAAGCTATAAGTTCGATCTTGTTTTCCTGCCTGCCTTCTTCCATCTCGATAGCTTTAGCAACTTCAGGATCCTGAGGGGTAACATATTTACGGATATAGTCCATTACTAACATCTCCCTTTTTAATCAGCTATTTTTTTAGATTATTTTCCCTCATACTCTGTGATTATCTCTAACCGACGAGCATGGCGGAATTCACTGAAAGCTGTATTTATAAACGTATCAACGATATCCAAAGCAACTCCCGATCCAATCACTCTGGCACCAAGTGCTAAGATATTTGCATTATTATGTTCTCTAGCCATTCTGGCCATATAGCTGTCTGTGCATAAAGCTGCTCGTATACCTTTAACCTTATTGGCAGAAATGGATATCCCTATCCCTGTTCCACATACTACTACACCTAATTCAGCCTCTTTGGCAACAACAGCCTGCCCCACTTTAAACCCATATTCCGGGTAATCTACAGACTTGGAAGATTCCGTACCAAAATCTAAAATCTCATAGCCTTTTTCTAATAAGTTTTCTTTAATGATTTTTTTTAGTTCGTATCCTCCATGATCAGACCCTAGAGCTACCTTCATCTTATTACCTCCAAGAATTTTCAGTGCTTTTATCCAACTTTTCGGCTAGAATCAAGAGCATCTCTTCCAGCTCCTTCGCACAATCTTTATAGTCATCTAGCGAACCACCCCAAGGGTCACTAATATCTTTGTTACATCCAACAAAGTCACCTAATCGTGTTATTTTAGACCTGAATTCTGGATAAGCATTAACAAGATAGTGTTCATGCTTTTTAGTCATAGCAAACACATAATCAGCATCCCTAAGCAATTTTTCATGAAGTTTAACTGCTTTGTTGTTTCTAATATCAATTTTCTTTTCCTTTAAGGCTTGCACGGCATTCTCACTTACAGGTTGTCCCTCATAAGCACTTATCCCTGAGGATGATATTTCAAAACTTTCCGGTAAATAATGAGTTGCTAAACCCTGGGCAAGTGGACTGCGACAAGTGTTGCCGGTACATACGAATAGTATCTTCATAAAACAATTATACCCTCTTTGAGTAAGCGGTGTAAAACAATTCTAATAGAATTGCTCCTACAAAATTATCTCTAAAGCCATCTTAATACCGATAAGTATCAAAATAATACCACCTAATGCTTCAGCTTTATTTCCTAACCAGGTTCCTGCTCTCCGTCCTAAAATGACACCGATTAAGGTCATGAATCCCGCCGTAAAACCCATAACTAGAGTAGCAGGGATAATATTGGTTACGAAAGTGCCTAAAGAGAATCCTACGCTCAAAGCATCAATGCTAACACTTCCAGCTAAGGCGTAGATACCTACTCCCTGAAGGCTAGGGATATTGGTGGCTGTGTCTGTTCCTTTATAAGCACCCCAAACCATCTTCCCTCCGAGCCAAAACAGGATTACGGCCCCAATCCCAATAGCAACATCACCAAAAATCGTTCCTAGTTTCTGCCCCACCCATAACCCGATTAGAGGCATAAATACATGGAATATAGCTACAATAATAGCTAATTTTATAGCTTTTCTATAACGAGTACCTATAAGTCCAAGTGCTAAGGAAAAGGAAAATGCATCCATCCCTAGTGCAATAGAGACCGCTATAATCCATGTTAATTCCAATTGACTTCCCCCTATCCATTTTTTTATATTTTCTCAAACCCAAGATAAGAGTTTTTTCCGACAGCTTTTTGGAGTCTATTCATATAGGCTAAACCAATACCCTCAGTGGTCATTCCTTCAGCCATAATTATATCTATTCCTTGTTCATCACAAAGCCTCAGCCCTTCGAAAAGACGGCTAGCTGCTTCCTGAAGGTTATTTCGGGACCCAAGTATATAGAGAAGATCCACCTTGACAGGAATTTCAGATTCTAGAATGGAGGCAGTTTCCCGCAAGCAGAGAAGAGCTAACTTCTCCTGATTCTTTTTGTTCTTCAACTGAAATCTAACCGCTTCAGCGATCTCCGAATCACTTTCTTTATCAAGCAGGATTACTTTTCCTCGAGGTGCGTAATGCCGATATTTCATACCTGGTGCCTTAGGTTTTGCTGATGCTTGTAATTGTCCGTTCACCCCTGCATCTAACTCAACTTTTCCGAGCTCTGCTATGAGCTGCTCTCTGGTGATACCACCTGGCCGAAGGATAGTAGGATTTGTTCCGGACAAATCAAGTACTGTTGATTCTAACCCATAGTCAGTCCTGCCTGAGTCTAGGATTAACGGTAGTTTACCATTAAGGTCCTGCCAGACATGCTCTCCATCTGTAGGACTAGGTTTACCAGAGATATTTGCACTGGGAGCAGCTAAAGGGACCTTCACAGCTTGAATCAAAGCCAACGCGACAGGGTGAGATGGCATCCGTATAGCAACAGTATCTAAGCCTGCGCTTATTATCCCAGGTATACTCTCATCTTTAGGCAAGACAATGGTAAGGGGCCCCGGCCAAAACTTAGCGGCGCATAAATCTGCTTCTGCCGGCCAATATCTAACTATTTTCTTAGCATCTTCTACAGAAGCTACATGAACAATCAATGGATTATCAGCGGGACGCCCCTTAATCTGAAAAATCTTTTCACAGGCTGCTGAATCTAAAGCATTGGCTCCAAGACCATATACCGTTTCTGTGGGAAAAGCCACAACTTCACCTTGGTGTAATAGTTCGGCAGCTTCTCGAAGAGCTTCTGCTTGGTTTTCTTGATTTATTATAACTCTCTTGGTTTTCATTTAAACACCTATTCCAATTAACTGAGATGTTCCTGTCCTCGTTTTATTCTTCTTCTGATATTATTCTTCTTCTGCCAGTACTATTCTATCCAAACCAGCTAAATCAGAATAAACAGTACATTTATAACCTTTTTCCTGAAATATCGTCCTAACTTCATAAGCTTGATTACATCCTATTTCCATCAGTATTTTGCCCTCTTGTCTAAGATATTCATGAGCTCCCTGGGCTATCCTTCTATAAAAATCAAGCCCATCTTCCCCCGCTAAGAGAGCCTGCGCAGGTTCTCTTTTGACTTCCGGTGAGCATTCTTGATACTCATCTAAAGAGATATAAGGTGGGTTCGAAACAATTATATGAAATTTTTCTCCTATAACCGGTTCGAATAAGTCACCTTGTCTAAAATCAACTCTAACATTTAATCTCTCCGCATTAATTCGGGCTACATCCAAGGCATCCTCAGAAATATCCACTGCTGTAACAGAGGCTTCAGGCCAATATTTAGAGATTGATACCGCAAGAATTCCACTTCCGGTACAAAGATCCAGTAATCTGATTTCTGATTGGATTCTACCTTTGCCAATGTCCAATGATTTCTCTACCAATAGTTCTGTCTCGGGTCGAGGGATGAGGACTCTTTCATCTACAAAAAATTCAAAATCCATGAAACTACGTCCTTGCAATAGATAAGCGAGAGGCTCCCTTGAACCCCTCCTTCTTAATAAATCAGTATATCTGGTCTTGTTATCATTAGTAATCGCAGTATCGATATCCAAGTAAAGTTTATCCCTCGTGGTATTGAGAACATAGGCGAGTAAAATGTCCGCTTCTGCTCGCGAACCTTCTACCCCACAAGATTGGAGATAATCATCACCTGTTCGTAGTAATTCGAGAATTGTTGAAGAATACATCATCTACATCATAACCTTATATTGTTGCTTTAAGTCTTTCTGCCTGATCGGCAGAAATCAAGGCGTTGATTACTTCATCTAGGTCTCCGATTAGGATACTATCTAATTTATGCAAAGTCAGTCCAATACGGTGATCAGAAACTCTGCCTTGGGGATAATTATACGTCCGAATACGTTCACTTCTGTCACCTGTTCCCACCTGGCTTTTGCGTTGACTGGCCATTTCTCCATGTGCTTCTTCTTGAGCCTTCTCCAACAACCTAGCTCTCAACACCCTCATAGCCTTATCTTTATTCTTGTGTTGAGACTTTTCATCTTGGCAAGATACAGATAAGCCTGTTGGTAAATGGGTGATACGCACTGCTGACTGAGTGGTATTAACCGATTGTCCACCAGGACCACTGGAACAAAAGATATCGATTCGAAGTTCATTAGGATTGACGTCAATTTCCACTTCTTCAGCTTCAGGAAGAACGGCCACGGTTGCTGTGGAGGTGTGGATTCTTCCTCCGGATTCAGTAGTAGGTATACGTTGAACTCTATGAACACCACTTTCAAACTTCAGTCTACTATAAGCTCCCTGTCCTTCGATCATAAAGATGATCTCTTTAAATCCTCCTATGTCAGTATAACTGGCGCTGAGCATCTCAGTTTTCCAGTGCTGGTTCTCTGCATAGCGGGTATACATCCTGTATAATACCCCGGCAAAAAGTGCTGCTTCATCGCCACCTGCACCCGCTCTGATTTCCATAATGACGTTTTTCTCATCATTGGGGTCTTTGGGCAAAAGAAGAATTCTTAGCTCTTCCTCCAAGTTTCTTTTTTGTTCCTCTAACTCAGTCTTTTCCAGCTCTACCATTTCCAGCATCTCTGGATCTAGTTTTTCCGTAAGAAGTCCCTTAATCTCTTCAAGTTGGCCAAGTATATTTTTATAATCAGCATAAACTGTTACAGTTTCGGTTAGGCCAGCTTGGCTTTTTGCATACTTCTGATATTCAGTCTGGTTAGAAATAACCTCAGGATCAGTAAGAAGCTCCGTTAACTCATTATATCTTTGTTCAATATCTTCAAGTCTCTCAAACATTTTGTACCTCTCCCATACAATCTTCCATCTAGTATTGTGTTCTATATTTTATGTAATTAGTCTAGGTAGTGCTTAAAATCATAATAACAGTGGGCTTACACCTATAAATAATCGAAAAGCAGAGCTTGCGCTCTGCTTCTTTTTCTTACTAGCAACGACTGCAGGCCGTTGTTATTCCATACCGTATTTTCTCTTAAAGCGATCTACGCGACCGCCAGCATCAACAAATCTCTGAACCCCTGTATAGAAAGGGTGACACTTAGAGCAAATCTCGACTTTTATTTCTTTCCTTGTACTACCAGTCTCAAAAGAACAACCACAAGCACAAGTAACAGTAGTTTGTTGATAATTTGGATGAATTTTTTCTTTCACAATTAGTCACCTTCTTTCGTATCAAATCGGTTCTTAGATATAACGTCAACTTGTGATATTTTAGCACAAATACTACTAGCTGGTCAAGAAAAACCTGCTAGAATTAGATCATTATATACTAAAAATAAGATAAATCTGCTGTCGGGTGGTAATTCAGTTACTTTCTGAACGGAATCTAATATACACCTTTGATAGCATATTTTGGCTTCTTGGCAAAAAAATGTCTTGCTTCGATAAATCTTACCGTCCCTGTTTTACCTCTTATAATCACAGTATGGGTAGTTGCACCGTCAGCGTTAAAAGTAACCCCCTTAAGCAGAGGCCCTTCGGTAATACCTGTAGCCGTAAATACAATATCATCTGTGCTTACCAAATCATTGAGAGTAAGCAGTTTATTTACATCTTTAATTCCCAAACTCTGTGCTCTCCTGATATCTTCTTCATTCTCAGGACATAACCTGGCATGCATCTCTCCACCCATACAGCGAAGTGCTGCTGCAGCTAGTACTCCTTCAGGTGCCCCGCCTATACCCATCATTATGTCTATGCCGCTGTCTTCAATCGCACAAGCTACTGCAGGAGCGACATCTCCATCAGTAATTAGACGTATTCTTGCTCCGCAATCCCTTACTTGTTTAATAATCTCGTAGTGTCGCGGCCTGTCCATTATTACTACAGTCACATCTTGAATACTTTTGTTGAGTGCCTGGGCAACGTTATGTAGATTTTCCTTCACAGGTGCATCCAGATGAATTCTACCTGCTGCTTGAGGTCCTACTGTAATTTTATTCATATACATATCGGGTGCATGAAGAAGACAACGTCGTTCTGTTACTGCCAGAACAGCGATAGCACCTGGCATACCTTTGGCCACAAGATTCGTTCCCTCAAGAGGATCAACTGCCACATCTACTTTAGGTTCTTCTCCGGTTCCTAATTTTTCTCCAATATAAAGCATAGGAGCCTCATCCATTTCTCCCTCGCCAATTACCACAGTTCCATTCATATGAATGGTGTCAAATAAAGATCTCATAGCCTCTACGGCAGCATTATCAGCTTCCTCTTTCTCTCCTCTTCCCACCCAGCGGGCAGAGGCCAAGGCAGCTGCTTCAGTAACCCTTGCAAATTCCATGGTTAGTTCTCTTTCCAATTTAACTCCCCCTGTCCTTAATGAATACACATTTAGTTAACATAACTTGGCTAAAAAAAATCTCAAGGCTGAGCACTGTTCAACCTTGTTAATATGTCCACTAAACTTTATCTTTTTTCATTAGCTCCTCTTTATTAATAGCTTTCCAAATATTATTACTTTTTATATTATAACCTATTATCAATTCTACATCATCCCTGATTCTCAGTTAGTTTCTGCCAATCAGACATAAATCTCTCTATCCCAGCGGTGGTTAAAGGATGTTTGGAAAGCTGCGTGAGAACACTATATGGAATGGTAGCAAAATCTGCGCCTATCTTTGCAGCTTGCAGAACATGGACAGGATTACGAATGCTCGCAGCAATAATGCCGCATTCCAAGCCATGGACTTCATACACCTGACAGATATCAGCCAATAAATCAAGTCCTATTTCCCCTATATCATCTAACCTCCCTAAGAAAGGGCTTACGTATGATGCGCCCGCTCTCGCCGCAAGTAATGCCTGAATAGGAGTAAACACTAACGTTACGTTGGTCTCAATATCTTCTTGAGACAGGGTTTTGACAGCCTTTAGCCCTTCAACAGTCATGGGAATCTTAACTACTATATTGGGATGAATATCAGCTAGTTCTCTTGCTTCCTTAATCATGCCTTCATAATTAAGGGAGATAACTTCAGCACTGATAGGGCCATCAACAATATTGGCTATTCTACTTATTAAAGCATGAAAATTTGTCGCCCTTTCTCTAGCAACTAAGGAAGGATTAGTGGTAACACCGGAAATAACTCCCATTTCCCAAGCCTTAGTTATTTCGTCTAAATTGGCAGAATCCAAGAAGAAACGCATAATAATCCTCCTGTAACCGTTCCTTTATTAATCTCACTCTCCATGGCTTGGCTGAACTAGTCCATCCATGGACGTTGCAAAACTTTATGTTTAGAATACGTTTAGGCTATAGAAATTATGCTTTTCCACTACTGCCGAAAATCTTTATTTTTTCTCTGATAACTTCTATAGCGGCCTCCCTGGCAGGCCCCAACATTTTACGGGGGTCAATTTCCTTAGGGTTATCTATAATCACTTGACGAGCCGCCTCTGTAAATGCCTCTCTAATATTCGTATCAATGTTGACCTTTGATACGCCTATAGAAATTGCTTCCCTGATGGCTTCTTCGGGTACTCCCGAAGAACCATGCAAGACCAAGGGAGTTGATACCTTTTTCTTGATTTCCCTAAGTCTCTCAAAATCAAGTTTTGGAATCCCTTTATACTGTCCATGTGCCGTTCCAATAGCTACTGCTAAAGCATCTATTTCGGTTTCTTTACAGAATCTTTCCGCTTCTAAAGGGTCTGTAAACAATGCTTCTCTTTCAGATACAACAATATCGTCCTCCGTGCCGCCAATTTTACCTAGTTCTCCTTCTACTGATACTCCAAATAGGCGGGCAATCTCAACCACCCTGCGTGTAAGTTCTATGTTTGACTGCAAATCATGCTTAGAACCATCAATCATCACCGAAGTAAATCCACTGCGGATACATTCAATACATTGTTCAAAACTTGTTCCATGATCGAGATGCAAGGCTACAGGTATTTTAACACTTTCGGCGGCAAGCTTTGTAAGTCCGGTTATGTAATGTATTCCTGCATACTTAATAGCCCCTTGGCTGGCCTGAATAATGACTGGAGAATTCTCTATTTCAGCAGCTGCTACTATTGCCTGAACTATCTCCATGTTATTACAATTAAAAGCTCCTACTGCATAATGTCCTTTTTGTGCTTCTAATACCAGTTCCTTCATCGGAGATAAACCCATTTTCTTGTCCTCCATTTGTTTTTTTAAATCACTTATTTTTAACTAGATTCTGACCCTTCAATGGATCTTTTGGATACCACGTCATATTATCTTCCAAAAATATAGATCCCATACTATCTATTATGCGCAAAATCTCTTTATTATCCGTATAAATAGTCCCCACTGCATAGCAAGCCTGACAAACAAGTTCTATCTTGTCGGACAGGATCTCTACAGAAAGGTTTTTGTTACCGCAGCGACACTCCAACTGCCCTCGCTCTACCATCTTACTTATTTTCTCCATTATGGCATAAACTATAAAGAAATTATCAAATTCACTTTCGTTTTCTCCATCATTAACTAACTGAGAAGCTAATTTTACAAAATTCTTTTTAATCTCTTGACAAGAATTTGCCACCTCATGGTGATGGCCGATATACCCAATAGGTAAATCCTTGTCATTACACACGAGTTCTAAAATGTCTTCACCCCAAATATGATTTCTCTTTGTAAGTAAATAATGAGATTCTCCACAGTAGATACATGGATATTCTATACTAAAATTACTTCTTTCAATACTGGTGATGGTTAATAGCGGTGCTCCACAAACACAAGAATAAGATTCTTGATTAAAGTGGGAGAAAGCAAAGGCGGATAAAGTCCTGAACTGCAGTTCCCCGCATTTCGAACATTGTATCCCGACTGTCGCTACTGCTGAAACAATCATTGCTTGCCACTCCCTTCTAGTTCTATATTTCTCCAAGTTAAATATTTTTCCTGCCTTATTCTTAATTTAATAAGCATAATTTTTAATTGAAGCTACTCAATAAAAATAAAACCAGACCAATAGGTCTGGTAATAGAGTCTTATTCGTATAAGAAAAATCCTTAATAGTTTTACTTTATTAGCTTCCTATCCAAAAATCTTTATCTTTAAGAATCTCGGAAACTTGAGTTTTCAGGTCGTTCAGATCAAATGGTTTGATAATAAACCTAGCTACCCCTAAAACTTCTGCTTGATTAACATAATGCTGATCTCCATAGGCCGTCATCATTATTACTTTTCTTTCCTTATCGGTTTCTCGAAGTTTTTTCAGCACATCGATTCCATTCATCCCTGGCATCTTAACATCCATTATTATAAGATCAGGGTCAAATTCAGGTATTGTTTCCAGAGCTTTGAGACCATTACTACAAGATTCTATTTCGTAACCATATTCCATGAAAACTTCAGTTAGAAGTCTTCTGATTCCTCTTTGGTCATCTACAATCAATAGTTTTAACAATGGTATCGCTCCTTTTATGTAATTCAAAACGTCTAAGAATTGGTTAAATTTGCATATTCTGTATTAAACGACAAAAATCCTTCTTTTATTATCCTAATTCTAAAATATTCATTATTTTTTTTATAAAATCGAGGAATTCTCGGATTAGCCAAAGTGCGTCTTAAAGGGATTTGTACTTCATCCCCTCTACAACATTCTATTTTACCAACGTCAATAACGGTTAACTGCATACCAACTTTACCAGCTATTTTTATACTTTTCCCTTTGAACAGAATTCTTTCTTGACCAAGTTGGATTCTCCAAAGGGCAGCAATATTTTTGATAATAATTTTACCTAAATCAACTATCCCTTGAGGGACAAATCTAGGATCAACTCCAAAGCCATCAGCATATCCCACAGCAATGACAGCTAGCGTAGTATCTGTCTTACTCTTATAAATGCTTTGATAACCTACAGGTGTTCCTTTAGGGACCTGCTGAACGTGAACTATCTTCGCTTTGGCTGACCAAGGATCCTGAAGCTCCAGCTTGTCCCGAAAACTGGCAGATGGGAAATGTCCCCCTATCAGAGTACCAATTCTTACCATATCATAATGATATTGGGGATAATCTAGAAAAGCAGCACTATTACAAACGTGTCTTTGTGGTACCTTAACCCCTAGGTTGTCTAACTTCAAAAGAAATGATAGATATCTATCATTTTGGACTCTTGTATATGTATGATCTTGCTGAGCAGCTCTAGCAAAATGAGTATAGGCCCCTTCAATAACTATATGAGGAGCGTTGCTTAGGCTATTGACTAAATCATCTATCATATCCTCTTTAAATCCTGTTCTTCCCATTCCTGTTTCGACTTTAAGCTGAATCTTAACTTGGATATTGTTTTCAGCTGCCATCTTCTCCAAAATAATTATCCACTCCAGCTGGGATACCGTTAGTTGTATCCCAGCCATTATAGCCTCAGCCCAATCCTGCGGTCCTGATGGCCCTAGCACAAGGATAGTGTCTTCAATGCCATGTTCCCTAAGGGTTAAAGCCTCGGTTACAGTCGTGACAGCAAAAGCTTGGCATCCTTCTTCCTGCAGAGCTTTCGCTACCTCGACAGCACCTAAGCCATATCCATCACCCTTGACAACTGCCATTACCTGACATCCTGCGGTAAGGATTGAAACAACTTGTCTATAGTTATATTTCACAGCATCCAAATCAACTTCTACCCAAAGATCGGCCATTGTTTTCCCTCTTTAGCACTTTAGTGCTTTTATTTATCCGCGTCTAAGCAAACGAACGAGTATACCTTTTAGTTTACCGGAGTACAATCTTTCTGCAAATTTCCAGACAGAGTACATGAAAGGATGATATACATAATCCCATTCGCCGATAAATTCTATGAACTCTCCATTAAAACCTTTTTTAAATTTATATAATCCATAGAGCGGATTATCTTCGCTTAAATCACCAGAGACTCCTCGGAAATCATAAAGAGTACACCCTTTATCTTTAGCCCATCGAATCATCTCCCATTGGATTAGATAATTAGGCATAACATTACGATGTTTATTGGAAGATGCTCCATAGATATACCAAGTCTTCTCTCCTGTGATGAAGGCCAATGTTCCAGCAATAATCTTGCCCTCATACTCTGCAATAAAAAGTTGAGCAAGGTCTGCTGTTACCAACGTGTCATATAAGTCTTCAAAGTAAGAGTAAGATCTTACTAAGAAGTTATCTCTCTCCGTCGTTTCTTTCAGGACTGTATAAAACTCTTGTAGGTCTTCCCTTGATCCAATCCGGATGGTAACACCCTTTTTAGCAGCCAAACGAATATTATAACGGGTTTTTTGATTCATATTGGCCAGAAGAGTATCTTCATCCCCTGAGATATCTAAGCGAAAAACATATTTGGGCTGAACTCCCTCAAAATTCTTTCCTGTATCTAGTTGTCTAAATCCTTGAGTTTGAAGATGGTCTTTTAGCTCTTTTTCGCTAGAGGCGATATCTGGATCTATTTTTAAAAGAATCGCCTTCTGCTTTTGGGCAAGGGTCTGAATAGCCTGAAATACAGTATCTAATTTTAGATGATCTTTCATATCGACAACAGGGCCGCGAGGACAATAAAAAATTGGAGCTCCTATAAAAGGCAGTTTGCGTTCTAGGATAGTTGCAGCACCAACTATCTCACCATCTGCTTCAAGTATCAGTCTCCAGGGACGCCAACCTGTCCTTCCTTTTATATCTCCCCATTCCCAAGTCTGCATGGAATGACCTTTAGGATGATTGCTAATGAAAGAATTGAATCTTTGCTTGTCTTCCTGCCCAATCCATTTGGCTGAATATTGCATAGTTCTACCTCCTAAAGGGATTATTGCCATCTCCTTAATAGTGCAAACAAAAAGGGTAAAACCAATACGTCGCGGTTACCTAAAACCGTTAGTACTGGTCACGTTAAGCTAAATGAATACTATAATGCTATTATTATATTTGTGAATTGCTTAAGAGCCCTAAGCAGCTGGTAAGCAGAATCATCAAATGATATAAAGTCTAGAATTTTAAGGTAGCTGTAACAAATTGTTTAAACAAAGGGTGCGGGTTATTGGGGCGAGATTTGAATTCGGGATGAAATTGAGAAGCTACAAACCAAGGATGATCAGGAATTTCTGTTACTTCTACCAATCTTTCATCTGGAGATGTCCCCGAAAAAGATAATCCTTTTTCCTCTATTGCTTCCCTTAAGTGGTTATTTACCTCATAACGGTGACGGTGTCTCTCATATATTACTTCATCAAGATAAGCTGAATATACAGCACTATCCTGCATGAGTTTTACTGGGGAGATACCCAGACGCATAGTTCCACCCATATCTTCAATTTCTTTCTGTTCTGGAAGCAAATCTATAACAGGATACTTGGTATGAGGATCAAATTCAGTGCTGTTAGCCCCTTTCATTCCACAAACATTTCTCGCAAACTCTATAACTGCACATTGCATACCTAAACAAATTCCTAGATACGGAACCTTGTTTTCTCTGGCATACTGAATAGCTTTGATTTTTCCTTCAATGCCTCTGTTCCCGAATCCTCCTGGTACGAGGATACCTTTTACTCCCGAAAAAACTTCACTCAGAGAGACTGCTTCATCTTCAAGTTCTTCAGAGTTTATCCAGCGAATCTTAACTTCTGCCCCTTGATCTATTCCAGCATGCCTTAATGATTCGGCAACACTGAGGTAAGCATCGGGTAAAGCTACATATTTCCCGACAATAGCAATCTCCGTATGTTTGCAAGGAGATTTTATTTTTTTAACCATCTTCTCCCACTCTGTCATATCAGCAGGAGGTGCCTGTAACCCTAAGAGATCTAGGACGATATCGTCCATCCCTTCCTTTTGAATAAGAAGAGGAACTTCATAAATAGTTGAAGCATTATTATTTGTGATAATGGCTTCTTCATCAATATCACATAGTAAAGCCAATTTTTCCTTAAGATCATTTTTAATGTCATGTTCAACTCTACAAACTAAAATATTGGGCTGAATTCCAATTCCTCTTAATTCTTTAACAGAGTGTTGTGTCGGTTTAGTTTTAACCTCTCCGGTAGCAGATAGATAGGGTAAGAGAGTTACATGGATGTAGCAAACATTCTGCCTCCCTATATCACCACGAACTTGGCGAATAGCCTCAAGAAAAGGTAAGGACTCGATATCTCCTACAGTGCCCCCTATTTCCGTAATTACTACATCTGGATTGCTCTCCCTGGCAACCCTATATATTCTTTCTTTTATCTCATTCGTAATATGCGGGATAACCTGAACAGTGCCTCCTAAATAATCACCTTTGCGTTCTTTGGTGATGACTGACCAGTAAATCTTACCTGCAGTGACATTGCTACTCTTAGATAAAGGCACGTCAATAAACCTTTCATAATGCCCAAGATCAAGATCCGTTTCCGCTCCATCATCAGTTACGAAAACTTCTCCATGTTGATAAGGGCTCATAGTCCCAGGATCAATATTGATATAAGGGTCGAATTTTTGAATAGCTACCTTCAGCCCTCTATTTTTGAGAAGGCATCCTAAGGAAGCCGCTGTTATTCCTTTACCTAGGGAACTTACCACTCCTCCGGTAACAAAGATATATTTCGTCATTCTTCTCTACCCTTTCTTTAATCAGTAAATTACATTCTTTCGGGAGCGGACACTCCAAGGATTCCTAATATGTTAGCTAGCACTTGTTTAGTAGATTTAATTAGCCCTAAACGCGCTACCCGTAAATCCGTATCTTCAATTAGAACTCTCTGACTGTTGTAGAAAGTATGGAATAAAGCTGCTAGATCAAGAACATATCTGGCTAGCCTGTGAGGTTCAGCCATTTTGGCTGATATAGCAATCTCTCCAGGTAAATCTGCTATTTTTTTCAACAGATCCTTTTCTTCATTCGAGTTGAGGAGAGCTAATTGATTTCTATCAGGTTCGATATCCGTTTCGTAACCTTGCTCTTTCGCTTGCCTTAAAATACTGCAAAGTCTAGCATGAGCATATTGAACATAATAAACCGGGTTGTCAGCAGATTGTGACTTTGCTAAATCCAAATCAAACTCAACAGTTGAATCAGGATCGCGTAATATAAAATAAAATCTGGCCGCATCTTTGCCCACTTCGTCCATCAGTTCTCTAAGAGTAATATACTGACCTGAACGCTTAGACATCTTTACAACTTCTCCATCTTGAATCAGTCTTACAAGCTGCATAAGGATTATTTGCAAACTATCAGGATTATATCCCAAAGCTTGCATAGCACCTTTCAATCTTCCAACATGTCCATGATGGTCTGCTCCCCAGATATTAATAACTTTGCGAAAACCCCTGTGGAATTTATTACGGTGGTAGGCGATATCTGCTGCGAAATAGGTTGGTACGCCATTACTACGAATTATTACCTCGTCTTTTTCATCACCAAGTAATGTTGATTTAAACCATAAAGCTCCTTCATTTTCATAGATGTAGCCTTTATCCTGTAATTCATTAGTAGTATCTCGTACATAACCGGATTCATGTAAAGTTTGTTCACTAAACCATACATCGTAAAAAACGCCGAAATCCTCCAACGTAGTTTTTATATCATGCAATTTTTCCTCTAACGCTTGGCGAACCAAAGATTCACGACGGAAATCCTCTTCCAGGGTAACGTATTTATCTCCATCCTGTTCAATTATTCTTTTTACAGTTTCGATAAGGTCTTCACCATGATATCCGGCTTCAGGGAAGGGTACATCATGGCCTAACTGTTGAAGATAGCGTGCTTCGAGAGAAAGTGCAAAATTATGAATCTGATTACCTGCATCATTGATATAGAATTCTCTGCTCACATCATAACCTGCCATAGAAAGGAGGGCTGCCAAACTATCTCCCAGAGCGGCCCCTCTAGCATTCCCCATGTGCAGTAATCCTGTAGGATTAGCACTAACAAACTCAACTTGTAATTTTTGTCCCTGACCAATATTTACTGAACCATATTTATCTTCTTGGGAAAGAACTTCCGGAATAACACCTGTCAGCCAATTGGAATCTAGTCTGAAATTAATAAAGCCCGGTCCTGCTATTTCGCTAGCGGTAATCCAGGTATCAGTGATCTCCAGGTTCTCCAAAATTATTTCGGCAATTTCTCTGGGTGCTTTTTTGCATTGTTTGGTTAGGAGCATAGCAAGATTTGTAGCCAAGTCCCCTAACTGACGTTCACGTGGCTCTTCAAGCACAAAAGCCGGAAGTTCATCGTATGCTAATTTTCCATTTTCTCTGGCCCGGTATGCGGCCTCTTCTAAATTATTATATATCTTTTTTTTAATTCTTTCATAGAGGCTCATAGAATCCTCCTTAATTCATGTTATTACCAAATCTGTTGATTTATTTACTGGTTATTGTCTTTACAAAGCACATTACTTAAGATAAAAGTTTTTCCCATCTATATTAAAATAATTAATGCAAAAAATAATTTACAATAGAAAGTTTAATATATTTTACCCTAAAATACCAGTATTAACATCTTGGACCTACTTTAAGTCGTTTATGCATTCTTAATAATAAGTTAAGCAGAGAAAAAAGTATTCTTTCTCTGCTCAACTATTTGAACACTATATTATTTTAACTATTATCCTTTAGTTTTTCAAGATGTTTTATCGCCTGTATCTACATTGTTATCTACCACGTTATATACAGCTTATATTTTAAGCTGATTTGGATGAATCTATTGGAGTAATTTTCCTCTTGGAGTTTGGATAACTCTACTTATCTTTTCTTCAGATCCATCAATAGCATTAATATAGACTAAGTATTCTTCTCCATAACCTATTCCAATAAATTCATAACAGTTGGCTTCTTGAGTCCCAATCTTAGCAATCACTGCCAGGCTGCTCTCTTTTACTTGGAGGTTCTTATCTAATTTCGCTTTAGCCTCTTCTAGACTTAATACTGTATTGAGGTTTCTATCATGGTGGAAAGCATAGTATGGGGTACTATCCAACCCCACAAGCTGGCCATTATCTGTAGCTATGATAAGTCTTAATTTATCCGGATAAATCTTGAATCCGCTTTCAAAATGAACGGCATCAATTTGGAAGGTCTCTCCTAGGTCTTGTGTCGTGGTGATAACCATAGATGACCATCCTAGTTTTTTAAGAATATCTTTGGCCTTGCCAACTGTTTCTTCAAGGCCCAGCTTACGTTCATTGATTTCTCGTTTATCACGGTAGATTGAAACTACCCCGCCTTGTTTCGTAACTTCTAGGATAATGTCGTTATATTTAAAAATGAATCCTCCCATGGGCCCTTGTGATAGCCCTGACAACTCGGGCGTTGCTTCTTTATAACCTATTTTTTCCAGAAAATCTTTAGCTACGGAGATGGCTTTCTTCTCATCAATTTCCCCTTTGGGAAGTCCTAGTGGTTTCTCAACATAGTGCTTATCCATCTCACCTTCATAATCAAAAGGAGGATGTTTTTGCAGAGTCTCACTCAATTGATTCAAGCCACTTCTGACCGAACTTGACGGTTTTTGTTGATCTTCTTGTTTTGCTTTATCTTCAGCTCCGCTTTCCTCTCCTTGAGCTGCAGTTTGAACCGTTTGATTCTTTCCACCAAAACCCATTTTTTCGAGAAGCCCCTCCGGCTTATCGATCCAGGCCAAATTTTCGGAGTACACCTGCTGTGATAGTTGTTGAGCAGCTCTATTTACATCAATAATTCTATTATGCATATCTTCGAAAATTGCCATTTCTTTAGCAGTCATAACCTCTGCTGAGGCTACCTTCCTGGTCATAGTCTTACTGAAATCTCCTACTTGGTTAATTGTAGTGTCTACATAACTCAGACCTACTTCGTCGGCAGGCAGCTGACCGAGGTTACCGACTGCACTATCACAGCCTTTCCAGGTCTCTCCCATATACAAAGCTTTGAGAGCAGGACTATTGGCGACTTTGGCTTTAGACATGCTTGTCTCCACTTCATTCAAAGAAGTTACTAGATCATTGAATGCTCGCTTGTACTGGTTTTCAGTCGCAACCCTATATTCCTTAAGTAATTGGTATTCATATACGCCCCAAGCAAGCGAGGCTACAAATGCCAGAGCGAAAGTTATAGATAACCACGAATACAGTTTTTTACGTTTTTCATCATTCATATTAAATACCACCTAGCGTGTAAAGATATGTTTGCCTAGTTTCATGATTTGAGGTCTGGACCATATAAATTTATTCTTAGTCTTATCTGGGTTAAAATAATATATTGCTCCATGAGTGGGGTCTGTACCATCCAAAGCTTCCCGGGCAGCCTTGGTCGCTGTCTCATCAGGCTCAAGATTAATTTGTCCATCATCGACAGCCGAAAAAGCTTGAGGCTGGTAGATAACCCCAGCAACCGTATTAGGGAATGACGAGCTTTTTATCCTATTCATCACGACGGCTGCAATAGCCACCTGACCCTCAAAGGGTTCCCCTCGCCCCTCCGAGTAAACACAACGGGCCAAAAGCTTAAGATCGTTTCCTTTATAACCTACCTTCTTGCCTTCGGCGGTCTGGCTCTCTCCGGTTAACCTTTTTAATTCCTTGATTGTCTTCTCTCCGGCAACACCATCGACCTTGAGTCCTCGATTTTTTTGGAATCTTTTGACTGCATCTTCAGTTTTCTTCCCATAGACACCATCAACTGTGCCAAGCTGATATCCTAACTGTGTCAATTTTTGCTGAAGCTCTTTTACTTCACTTCCCTTAGAACCTGATGTTAATGCCCTATCTCCTAAAGCTGCTCCAACAACAGCTGAAAGGATAAGACATATCACCATACTGACTGAGATAATTGTCATAATTCTAATCTGATTTTTCTTTTTCTGCTCAAACATGTTTCCACCTCGCCATATGCTTTTTCTAAAATATTGGCGGTTATGCCACTTTTTATTTTTATTTATTGTGTCTTGATAATCCAGGAATTATCCCAAAATAAAAGAATCCCAAGATTTATTCTTGGGATTCTTACTGGAATTAGATTCACGTTCTATTATATTCTTCAAAAACCGACTTGAAGATTTCAATTGCTTTATTGATATCCACTTTACCTGTTTGCTCCTCCAGTGTTTCCCCAATCACTCTCAGGGCTTGAATAAAAGTATGATTGGAGGTATTTCCCATATGCCCGAGTCGAAAACCCTTACCTGCTAGAGGACCAAGAGCTCCCGCTACTATCAAACCTTTGTCTGCCAAAGCTGCTCGAAACTTTGAATCTTCTAGTCCTGAAGGATATAGTATGCAGCTCAGGGTAGGTGCCGCAACTTCTTCTTTGGCTAAAATACTCATTCCGTAAGAGCGTAAAGCAGACCGAATTGCCTTACCAAGAGCAGTATGTCTTGTATACCTCTCCCTAAATCCTTCGGCTTCAATAATCTTCATCGCTTGATGATAAGCATAAATCATATTAATTGGATGAGTTGCAAAGTATCTCTGAGGCTCATTCATAATATGAATCCAGTTATTGATATCTGCATAATAGCTTCCTACCTTAGAGAATTTCTTTCTCTCTGCCAGAGCTTTAAGACCAAAAGCAACAATAGCTAAGCCCGGAGGCACTCCTATAGCTTTCTGGGAAGCCGATAGAACTACATCGATCTTATAATCAGGGTTACCGTATTCTTTACCCATATCTTCTTCTAAGCCGGCTGAAGCACAGACACCATCCAGTATAAACAGCGCTCCATGTTTCTTAACTATGGGAACCAATTCTTCCAGGTTAGACATTACTCCGGTGGAAGTATCTACATGAGTAATAGTTACAGCCTTAAACCCACCTTCTTGGAGTTTCTCATCTATAGCTTGAGGACTAACTTGCCTTCCCCATTCAGAAACCAAAGCTTCAGCCTCTATCCCGAGACTATTGGCTACACCAATGAATCTATCTCCGAAGTACCCATGGCTAACAATTAATATTTTCTCCCCCGGAGCAACAGTATTTATTAATGCCATTTCCATGGACAAGGTCCCAGATCCTGCTATAACGAATACCTCTCCGTCTGTATTAAACATCTTCTTGGTTAATGATAAAGCCTCCGAGAATAATCCAGCAAAGCGCATATCTGTATGTGACATGGTCTCTCTAGAAAGAGCCTCGTAGATTTCATCAACTACTGGCGTCGGACCTGGGATCAAAAGCATTTCTTTATTAGGCATAATATTCTTCCTCCTTGTAGCAAAAGCCGCGAAAATATTTTATTGTATTAATAAACGATTATACCATATCTTTCTCTAATTCTGCCATTATCTATATTTATTATTTTCTCTTCTCATATTAACTCAATCTCTATTCCTTGTGAAGTAGACATATCATACTAATATAAGAAAAAAGATGCATAGGCAGCACCTTTTTTCTACGTTTAGCAATTTGGTCAGATAATTTGGTAGAGACAATCAGTTTAGCAACTGTATTCCGCCCTTTTCTGCCAAAGTGTCAAGATTGTTAGCTTTTAAGTAACTATTAGAAATCGTATAAAGATTCTCGCCAATATAAAGTATTCTGGAAATATCTCTCTCATAGCTTGATTCCTGATATCTTTGCAGGTCTGCAAATTTACCCGCTGGATGGTGAGTAATAGTTCCTTTTAGTTTAAAACCATCTGTTAATGAAAGATTATATACGAAAGCACCTTGAAAAACAGGTCTACCATATGCCAGCTGAGGATTTTTTCGAGCTAAATAGTCATGTTGATCAATATTATTATAGTCTATTTCATGGACTGTTACCGGAAAAGCTATCAAATTCTTTTCTTTATCAAAAAGAAGAGCTTTATGGTTCCATAGGAGTTCAGATTCCGTCCCTCTATCACCAATCTCCAATTTGAACTTCTCTATCGGATTCTGAACATCACTTACATCAAATAAAGCGACTTTCATTCCAAGATAATAAGCATTTTTGATAGTTCCTTCGCCCGACCAATGAGGTTCCTCTACTTCTATAGCTTCCTTGCCAAAGCCGATAATATGGTTTTCATCATAAGGGTGAAGATAATTACTATATCCTGGAATCTTTAACTCCCCAAGTACTTGTGGATTACGAGGATCCTTTAAATCAAGAACAAACAAGGGGTCCACTGTCTTAAAGGTGACCATATATCCTCTGTCTCCGAGGAAACGCACAGAATAAATCTTTTCTCCCGGAGCGATATTTTCTATACTACCAATCACATTCATACCGTTATCAAGAATAGATACATTATTGCTCATCTGATTTTCATTATTTTTGAATTTATCAATAGTAGTCGCTATCCTGAAGTTACCTTTATGCTCATCCATACTGAATTGATTAAGAATCCTACCCGCAACACTTCCTTTACCAATGTATTCGGAAGTTCCACTATGAAGAGCAAATTTATAGATACTGGTATTTACTTCTAAAGTCCTCGGAAGAATAGAAGGCATAATTCTGCTATTAGCAGAGTCATCAGACACCGGTGTGGACACGTCTTCTTGTTTATATTCAGCTACCGCTACATAAAGATTTTCTAAAGAGGCATAGATACTTTGACCTGATCCTAGATAAGTCTTAATTTCCAATTTATTCTCTGCTTCACTCTCCAGATTGATTCCTGCAATCAACAAATAATTGGGTTCTGTGGAACCAGGGAAATAGCATATATCTTCATAACCTATCCTCTTAATCTGGCCGCCATCAGCACTATCCCTATAAGCGGGGAGGGGTAGCTCTTCTTGTTCTTCCAGTATACGATAAACGGGGATATTTTTATTGTTTACCAGATAGATGTTATCTCCTATCTTTCTGGAAGAGATGTAAGATCCATCAATTTCCACTTCTCTAATCTGCTGTAAATTTGCTTTGTCACTAAGATTGTATATCAACACTTTCACGCTGTTTTCAAAATTATTCGGGGGAAGTATCATACTTTTCCCCTTAATGTCTTCTTCAGCTGTAGTTTCCCTATAATCAGTATTGTAGTAATTATAATTATTACCGATTACAACTAGGCTCTTATCATCAACATACATTTCTACCGGATTAAAATTCTGGGAGTCATAATTAAGGGTCTCTACTACTTTCATTTCCTCTACTGGATTTGCTTTCGCTACAATCAACTGATTATTACTAATCTTGTAGATATATTCTCCATCTGTTTTCACAGTATCCGCTTCATCGACACCTTCAACCTGTACGTTTGTCCCTGAATGATCAATACTCTTAGAACTGCTTGTTGCTGAATCTGCTTCAGCAGCTTGACTCACTAATCCTTTGCTTGCTGGTATAGCTGCATCCATAAAAACTCCATAAGCCGTTACGCCTAGGTTTTCCGTCTCTTTTAATATCTTTTTAAAGTTTTCATATGATCCTATCTTCGGTAATTCCTGCGTTTCTTGTTCTGCTGCTTTGACGCTCGTACTGTCTGAATATTTAACACTACTGATTAATACAAGTGCTATAAGGCAGAAGAAAGTAAGATATTTAATCCCTCTCATGATTATAATCCTCCTTTGGACTCAAAAATCTAGGAAAATTCTAATTTCTACTTCTTGCCATTATAGACGAGAAAGGCGAAGGAAATCTGTTCCTTCGCCTTAAGTATTTATGCTTTTCTTTTTATTCTGTTTTCTTCTACTGCTAGCTTCCATTGTTCCCTAGCAATATTTACATATTTCATATTCTTGCTTTTATCACCATGTTCTGTAACCGCAGTAAAAAACTTTACTGCTTCAGAATAATTTCCTAAGCGCCGATTCAACTCTCCTATCATATATAAAACCTGCATTTCGGGTATCTTCTCGGAATCAAAGTCCGAATTAATAAACGCCTTCTCATACTCATTAAGAGCTAGTTTCAGAAACCGTGATTCTTCTTGAGAATCGCCATTTCCCCTATATGCCCAAGCCAATCTGAGGCAGAGGTGGGCAAAAACGATGTGTTTTTCTTTGACAAGTTGTGCAGAATAGATTGCTAATTTATAAGTGCGTATAGACGATTCAAAACTACGTTCCCCACAATAATTAACATTTTTATCCATCTTGGCTGTTATTTCTTTATTGACGTTATCTCTAGAAACATGACTAAAATAACTTGTGAAATCCTCGGTGAATGCAAATCCACACTCCGGACATATTACAACGTAATAATATAATGGACTATGACTTCCATTACTGAAGATAGGACAAAAATCACTATCGACTCGCAACGGCTTAATAAATCTGCTTCTTACCTTTTTGGTGGTAAATCTTTTCCCACAAAAAGGGCAGTCTACCTTTTTATCATAGAGAGGTTCCAGCTGGGATTGTTTTTCTGTATTCATTTAATAACTACCTCTTGTTCACTTCAGATCTTCCTCTTCTTTATTTTAAGGGTTTTGTTGGCAACAATCTACTCTTGATAATCTTTTTTTGGAGGTCTTGGACCAAAAAATTGATAGTAATGACATTCTAATCTGCCGTTATAGAGTTTGCGACTTTTATCCCAACGTTTATTGATGAATCTTTCGGGCTTAGGTACTGATGTAAGCATATGAAGAGACCAGTCTTCTAATGAGGTGAATACAGCACCTAATTCTTTATAGGCCTCCTCCGCCTGGTCCAAACTTCCTAGGCGTTGGCCATATGGAGGATTTGTTATAACATGTCCATATCTAAATCTCGAACGAACTTCTTTAACAGGTAATTTTTGAAAATAAATTTTATCTTCTAAGCCAGCTTCTTTAAGGTTTACCCTAGCCAATTGAAGAGCATTTGAGTCTATATCCGAACCATAAATATTTAGAGCCTCATCTCTACGCCAAAAATCTAAGGCCTCTTCTCTGGCTTTGTCCCAATATTTCTTTGGAATATTGGGCCATTTTTCAGAGCTAAAATTCCTTTTAATTCCTGGAGCTCTATTCTGCCCTATAAAAGCTGCCTCAATAGGTATAGTTCCCGTTCCACAAAAAGGATCCAATAGAACTCTATCCACTTTCCAATAACTAAGAATAACCATGGCTGCTGCCAAGGTTTCTTTTAGAGGAGCCTCCCCTGCTAGTTCTCTGTACCCTCTTTTATGTAATCCTTTACCAGAAGTATCTATAGTTAAAGTTACAGTGTCTTTGAGTAGTGCTACCTGAATAGCATATAGCGGGCCACTTTCTTCGAACCAATTTAGACCATATACGTCTTTTAACCTCTCTACAATAGCTTTCTTTACAATCGCTTGGCAATCTGGGACACTATGTAATTGAGATTTCACAGACTTACCTGAGACTGGGAAACAAGCATCTACGGGTAACCATTCTTCCCAAGGAAGTGCTTTGGTCTGTTGAAAAAGCTCTTCGAAACTTCGTGCCGAAAACTCTCCTATCTTTATTCCGATCCTCTCAGCACATCTCAACCAGATATTTGACCTACAAAGACCTTCTTCATTAGACATAAACTTCACTCGGCCATTCTCTACTTCAAGTTGCTCGTACCCAAGATTTCTTATTTCTTTAGCTACTATAGACTCTAGTCCAAATGCGGTCGCTGCGATTAGTTCTATTTTAGCCAAGAAAATTCACCCCTTTGTATTTGAAGCTCTACCGTTAATCTGCGATTATATTAGATAATTCTGCTTAATTCTACTTTAAATCAACTTATTTGTTTTTTCAGACAAACTTTTCATTATTTCTGATTTATTATATATCTATTTCGTATAAAGAATTAATATCTCTTTGATAATGCCTTTAAATTACCATATTTTTACTCGTAATTAAATTGCAAGTATTTTTCTTCATTGACAAGTATCAACATTTTTCTGCCAGTAGATATAGTATACTTGTAAAAGTGTTAAACTAATGGCTTTCAGGAGGAAAAGTTTTGAAACCTTTGGTAATGATTGTTGACGATGATCGCGGAATGTTAAACCTTTTAAGCATTATCTTAACAGATAATGGCTATGATGTACTTGCTGCTTCCAATGGGATTGCCGCCCTTAATCTTCTTAGTTGCAATTTATCCCCGGATATTATTATCACGGACTACTGCATGCCTCGCTTAAAAGGGTCTAAGTTAATCGAAGCAATATACGCTTGTGATGATTTGAAGTATATACCTGCAGTCATACTATCCGGTTCAGATTTAACAAGCGTCAATCTCCCGCAAACGGATAATTTCCGTGGAGTTATCAATAAGCCTTTTCGAGTCAATACCCTATTACAGACCCTCAATGATCTTATAAAAGAAAATGGCTATGGTTCTTCCGTCCACTCCGCTTAGCACTTCAATTTTTTTTGTCCAAAAGGCGTTTTTCTAATAATTAGGAATACGCCTTTTATTAATCTTCCCGGAAGTAATGCTTATAATGAATAAATTAACTTTTACTATCATGCAAAGAGGTTATTTTCTTATCAAGATAACTTTTTTCTGGCCTCGAAGCAAGATATACTCCACAGATTATCAGTATGGCACTAAGAAATTTAAATATGCTTATGGTTTCTTCAAGTATAGTTCCCGCCAAGATAATAGTATACACAGGGACAAGATTAATAAACATAACTGTTCGAGGTGCCCCGATTTGGTGAATAGCATTTAGTTGTATATAATACCCAACAACTGAGGCGAATACCGCCATATATAATATTTCCAGCCATACTCCCGTTGTCACCATCACTAAAGATTCCAAAGGGTTTTCAAATACTAAACTGAGCACTAGGCTGAGTACTGTACAAACTAGAAAAGTATAAGCTGTTGTGGTAAGTGGTGATATCCTGTACTCCAACATGAATCTGCGACTTAAGAGAGCATAAGTAGAAAAGCACATAAC
>Ga0209643_1000965_pt1 | contig 33397 bp, 31 predicted proteins | sample AutmiccBRH37_all_FD_187383 | JGI IMG/M metagenome (GOLD analysis project Ga0209643, IMG submission 187383) | Deep subsurface microbial communities from Mt. Terri, Switzerland - Autotrophic microbial communities BRH/37_all (SPAdes) (version 2) | ecosystem: Environmental > Aquatic > Deep...
CAATCAGTTATACACGTACGCCAATACACGGACAAAAAAAGATAGAATGCGCACTAATCTTTGGAGACGAATCGGTATCTTAACCCTACATGTCGGCATGGTTCTTATTCTCATTGGCGGGACTATAAATGCTTTTGGTGGACAAAGTCTGCCGGTAAGTATAGTTCAAGGCGAAGTACTCGATATATCCGAGGTTATTAATACAGCTAACCCTTTTCAAGTAAAATTAAACGAATTCAAAATAGAATTTAACGATGATGGTTCTCCTTCTCAATATTACTCAGATGTAAGCATAATTGATGGGGATAATGTTACCGAACAATACAGTATTAACGTTAATAATCCATTGATTTATGAGGGAATAAAAGCATATCAACATAGCTTTGGCTATTTAGTTAATGTCACGGGAGAATCTAGTTCTGGATGGGAAGCACAGAAAACACTAGCAGAAGGTGACCTTTTTGATATACAGGGTAGCGAGAAAACAGTGAAATTCTATAAATACATTCCCAATTTTGATCCTAATTATGGATTAGAGACCAAATCCTTGAGACCGGATAATCCTAGGGTTGTGTACTCTTTATATGATAAAGGAAAGCTTTTAAAAGTAGCTGCCGTAACTTTTGGAGAACGAATAGAAATCGACTCTGAAAACTTTATGACCTTCGTTGATTTAAAACCATTTACTGTATTAACCATAAAAAAAGATCCCGGTTTATTGATGGCTTCCCTTGGAGGGCTGATGTTAATGCTGGGGACTTGTCTAGCCTTATTCTTAAAACAGACGAAACAGGAGGAATTACCATGACAGACTATATTAACGAGTTAACTTTCTTAACATTGGTATTATTCAGTATTGCTTCTGGACTCTATTTTCTTTCCTCATATAATAGAAGAATAGCAGGGGCAGCTTTCCTCTTATCAGTAACTGGGTTGATTACAGCTTCACTGGCACTTATTGCTCGTACCATGTTAATTGGTAGGCTGCCACTGGCCAACGGGGCAGAGTTTGCCTTGTGCTTCGCTTGGTTTACTGTGCTGATATATTTGATCTATGAGGTCAGAAGTAAAAATGGAGGTGCAGGAGGTGCAGTACTTCTAATCGCAGCCTTGCTTATAGCTTCCATTCTTATATTGATGCCTAATCAGCTTGGGGATAATAGACCATTGGTCCCAGCCTTAAAAAGCCCTTGGTTGACAAGCCATGTGCTAACTGCGGTCTTCGCTTATGGTGGTTTTGCCTTGGCTGCAGGCCTCGCCGCCATGCAGTTAAGAACTACTGCTTCTCCGCAAGGAGACGCATGGATAAGTAGGATTATCGGGATTAGCTTTATTATGTTGACTATAACCATTGTGCTCGGAGCCATCTGGGCCGAACAAGCTTGGGGTAGATATTGGACTTGGGACCCTAAAGAAGTCTGGGCAATGATTACCTGGATTGTTTACGCTATCTATCTTCATGTTCATAGACAGAGATTCTGGAGAGGTAAGAATTCTAATATTCTTGCGATCTCAGGATTTATTATTGTATTATTTACAAAATTCGGGGTTAATTTTATTCTTTCTGGTCTTCACAGTTATAGTTAACAGTTATAACGGTTATCCCAGTTATAATTAATACTTATATATAGAACAAATTTCTTACCTTTTAATGCTAATGCCTTGAAATATGTTTATAATAAATATATATTTTGTAAATAAACCCAATAAGATTACATAAAGGGGATATTATAAGAGAATGTCTAATTATTATCCAATCTACGTAGATGTTGAAAATAAGCCAATCCTGATAATCGGGGGCGGATCAATTGCTTTACGGAAAGTCGAAACTCTGCTTGAATATGGTGCTTTGATAAAGATTATTTCTCCTCGAATCATTCCTGAACTTCAAGACAGGGTCAATAAGAAACAATGCGAGTGGATTCCAAGAGAGTACTCATCAGAAGATATTGAGGATTCTTTCTTGGTTTTCTCCTGTACCGAGAAAGAGGAAGTCAACGCCCGTGTTGCTCAGGATGTCCAGGATAGCAGTAGATTAATAAATGTAGTAGATGATCCAGACAAATGTTCATTTATAGTCCCTTCTACTATGAGACGCGGAGACCTTTCTATTGCTGTGTCGACTTCAGGCAGCAGTCCAATGGTCGCTCGTCAAATCCGCGAAGAACTAGAAGGATTCTATGGGGATGAGATAAGAGTATACCTGAATTTGTTAAAGACATGGCGTAAAGAGATAAAGCAGCATTTACCTCCCGAGAAGCGGCAGCAATTTTGGCATAAAGTTACGGATGGGGAAGTCTTAAACTTTATTAAACAAGGACAACAGGATCAAGCGAAAGAGGTGATTGCGAATTGTTTCCGATTGTTGTTGGATTAAACTATAAGACAGCCCCCGTTGAAATACGGGAAAGAGTAAGTGTTCATCATTCTCAAATGGTATCATGCTTACAAAAGCTTCGGATATACCCTGGAATCGAAGGGGTGGTCTTGCTCAGTACTTGTAATCGTTTTGAAATTTATGCAGTGAGCACAGATGTTGACAAGGGCATAGACTCCATAAAGAATTTTCTAATGGAACTAGCTAAAGATAAGAGTGGACAAATCAATAAATATTTCTATACATATACTCTGTACCCTGCAGTTAAACATTTATTCAGAGTGGTATCAGGCTTAGACTCCATGGTCTTAGGAGAATCTCAAATCTTAGGACAAGTCGCCAAAGCCTATGAATTATCATGTACCGCAGAGGTGACCAACAAGGTTATTAATGTAACCTTCCAGAAAGCTTTGGCTGTTGGCAAAAAAGTGAGAACTGAGACATATATAGATCAATTTTCCACCTCTATCAGCTATACGGCTGTCGAGTTGGCTAAACAGAAAACAGGAAGTTTTCAGGGCAAAAAAATTCTCATTCTCGGTACCGGAGAGATGAGTGTCCTTACTATGAAACATTTGGTTGCTCAAGGGGCTTCTACTGTTATCGTGTCCAATCGTTCTTTTGAGAGAGCTAAAGAATTTGCTGCCCAATGTCAAGGACATGCAGTGCCTTTTGCCGATTTGAACTATTGTCTGGAAGAAGCAGACCTTATCTTTTCAGCAACCGCCTCTAAAGATTTTATTATTACCGCTGAATTGTTGAAGCAAGCTATGAAGAATCGGGAACAAGACTCCCTTCTTCTGATTGATATAGCAGTCCCAAGGGATATCGACCCTGAGGTGAAAGACATTCAGGGAGTATCCCTCTATGATATTGATGATCTACGTGGGGTTGTGGATTCTCACCAAAGCGCCAGAGAAGTAGCGGCTATTGAAGCAGAGAAGATAATAAGTAAGGAGATGGACCTTTTCAAGTCTTGGCATAATTCTTTGTCGGTATTGCCCACTATCGCCGCTTTACAACAGCGGGGGGAAGAAATAAAGAACACCCTGCTCGATCAAACCATGCCTAAATTGGAAGGGCTAAGCCCTAAACAAGAAAAAGCAATTCGCTCATTGGCAAATTCTATCGTTAAAAATTTTCTCCATAATCCTATAACAACTCTTAAAAAGGTATCCAACACACCTCACGGTCATCTATATACAGAAATCATCCAGACATCATTTGCGTTGGATGTTAATGAGGAGAGAGCTGAATGAAGCAGATAGCCATTGGAACACGAGACAGTAAACTAGCACTTTGGCAGGCTCAGTGGGTCAAAGACTTCCTAACGTCATATTATTCGGACGTTGATTTTATCTTGATTCCCATGAAAACTAAAGGTGATAAGATTCTTGACATCCCTCTTCCCAAAATAGGAGATAAAGGGTTGTTTACTATGGAATTAGAACAAGGTTTACTCTCTGGAGAAGTAGATATGGCAGTTCACAGTCTTAAGGACCTTCCTACTGAATTACCAGAGGGGTTAGAGATTTCGACTTACTGTCAACGCCAGGATTTCAGGGATGTATTCTTAAGTAAAGAAGGGCTTCGCCTCAACGATCTACCTGACGGTTCAGTTATTGGAACGAGCAGTCTAAGGCGCAAAACGCAATTACAGTATTACAGGCCAGATTTAGCTTTTATGGATTTGCGTGGGAACTTAGAGACTCGCTGGCGAAAGTTGCAGGAATCATCAGCTATGATGGGGATTGTTTTGGCTGCAGCCGGAGTAATCCGCCTAGGCTGGGAGGATAGAATTACTGAATATTTGCCTGAGAATATCGTTTTGCCTGCTGTGGGACAAGGCGTAATAGCCATAGAGATTGCCAGCCATAGGTCGGATATAAAAGAACTTCTGCAACCACTTAATCATGCTCCCACCGAACTGGCTGTGCGGGCTGAACGTTCGTTCCTTCGAAGCCTCGAAGGAGGATGCCAGGTTCCTATTGGAGCCTTAGCAACGGTTAATAATGGAACAATCAGTCTTAAGGGAAATATTACAAGCCTAGATTCCAAAGTTATCCTCGAAACTACTGAAGAAGGTTCAGATCCGGAGATTGTTGGTGAGGAAGCCGCCTCTAAGATGAAACTCTTAGGTGCGGAAGAACTATTAGCAGATATAAGACAACAAATGAATCTGGAGAGGAGGGTTTGATTTGCGTAATGGCTATGTTTACTTAGTAGGAGCAGGACCTGGGGATCCTAAACTATTGACTATTAAAGGTGCAGAATGTATAGCTAAGGCAGAAGTCCTTGTTTATGACCGCTTGGTCTCCAAGGATCTGCTCAAACTGGTTAAGCCTGAATGTGAAAAAATCTATGCGGGAAAATCTCCCGATGGCCATACTTTAACTCAAACAGAGATTAATGAAGTTCTTGTCCACAAGGCTAAAGAAGGAAAAATCGTAACCAGACTTAAAGGAGGAGATCCTTTTGTCTTTGGGCGCGGCGGAGAAGAGGCTGAAGAATTAGTGGAAGCAGGTATTGCCTTTGAGGTTGTTCCTGGTATCACTTCCGCTATTGCTGTTCCAGCTTATGCAGGAATTCCCGTGACACATAGGGATGTGACTTCATCTTTTACTGTGATTACCGGACATGAAAAACCTGCCAAAGATGATTCTGCTATCTCTTGGGAATCTCTAGCTAAATCGAAGAGTACCCTTATTTTTTTGATGGGAATGGAAAATTTAGAGGTTATTTGCCAAAAACTCACGGAGAACGGTCTTGATCCGTTTACTCCTGTTGGCCTTATACAATGGGGTACACGGATTGAGCAGCGTGTCTTGATTGGAAAGCTCAATGATATTAGCACTCTCGCTCATCAAGAAAAATTCACTAATCCTGCAGTTATTATAGTGGGGCATGTTGTTTCCTTAAGAGAAAAGCTGGCTTGGTTTGAGAATCGTCCCCTCTTCGGACAACGCATAATTGTTACAAGAGCACGCCATCAGGCTAGTATTCTTTCGGATTCTATCGTAGAGTTGGGCGGAGAACCATTGGAATTCCCTGTTATTGAGATTGCTCAACCAAGTAATCCCCATCTTTTACGTGAAGCTATCAATAATATCAGAATCTTCTCCTGGATTGTTTTCACTAGTGTGAATGGCGTGGAATTCTTTATTTCCGAACTGTTAAAACAAGGTAAGGATATTAGAGAACTTGCTGGAATTGAAATTGCAGCTATTGGTCCAGTCACCCGCAAAGCTTTGGAAGGCAGAGGATTAAAAGTTGCTTATGTACCTGAAGAATATAAAGCTGAGAAAGTAATCGAGGGTCTGGCTAGTTTAATCTCCCCTGGACAACATATCCTGCTGGCCCGTGCGGAAGAAGCCCGTAACATATTACCTGAAGCACTGGAAGCTTTGGGGGCTAAGGTTCAGGATGTCCCTGCCTATAAGACTTTGTTAGGAGAAACAGATAAAGCAGAGCTTCAGCGTGTACTCCAAGCAAAAGCAGTAGATGCTGTAACCTTTACCAGTTCATCAACGGTGCGTAACTTTATGCAGTTATTGGATGGGAACAAAGCACTTCTTCAAGGGGTTAAGACATTTTCCATCGGTCCTATTACCAGTGCTACTGCTAGAGACCTAGGTTTAGACATTGATTATGAAGCACAAGAATATACTATCGATGGGTTGGTTCAAGCTTTGGTACAGGGGGTTAAGTCATGATCAGTGTGACCAAACTCCTCTTCGATACAGAATACTTCGGAGATAAACTTCGTTATAGTCAGGAAAGCAAAGGCGCATTACATGGTACCACCAGCTACTCGGGTCCGGTTGTGGTATGGAATTCGACTCGAACCTGTAATCTTAATTGTGTTCACTGCTATATGGATTCCGATGCGAAGAAATATCAGGGAGAACTATCTACAGATGAAGCTAAAAAATTCATTGATGATTTAGCAGACTTTGGAGTTCCTGTCCTTCTCTTTTCCGGCGGAGAGCCTCTCATTCGTCCAGATTTCTATGAACTTGCCGGGTATACAGTTTCCAAGGGAATTAGACCTACTTTATCCACCAACGGAACTCTGATAACCCGAGAAGTTGCCCAAAAGATTAAGGATATCGGAGTTGGCTACGTTGGGATATCGCTTGACGGTCTGCGGGAGGTCAATGATAAATTTCGAGGTAAATCCGGTGCTTTCCAAGCTGCGATGGAAGGGATTCAACATTGTGTTGCTGTAGGGCAGCGAGTAGGTCTTCGCTTTACTATCAACCGTCATAATTATGAGGAGTTAGATCGAATCTTTGACTTTATTGAAGAAGAAAAAATTGACCGTGTCTGTTTTTATCATCTCGTGTATTCGGGTAGAGGCCAAAAGATGATGGATGAAGATCTTACGCTGGAAGAATCCAGACAAGCTATGGAAACTATAATTAAAAGAACTAAAGATTTTCAGGAACGTGGTTTACAAAAAGAGATTTTAACAGTTGATAATCACTGTGATGGTGTTTATCTGTATCTCGATGCCTTGAAAAATGACCCAGCCAGGGCTGAGAGCATAAAAAACTTGATTGGTCTAAATGGCGGCAATCGTTCAGGAATCGCCTTCGGTCAAGTAGATCCTTTTGGGTTTGTCCACCCCGATCAGTTTACTCAACATATTTCGTTTGGCAATGTTAGGGAACGTAAATTCTCGGAAATTTGGACAGACTTAAGCCACCCCGTATTAGCAGGGCTAAAGGATCGTAAGCCCTTGCTAAAAGGCCGCTGTGCTCAGTGTCAATATCTGAGTTTTTGCAACGGAAACTTCAGAACAAGGGCTGAAGCAGTGACCGGAGACTTATGGGAATCTGACCCAGCTTGTTATCTAACAGATGAGGAGATCGGGATATCCTAAGGAGGGCTTCTGATGCAATTAATAAAACGTCCCAGGCGTTTACGAATTAATGAAGTAATACGAACTATGGTGAGAGAGCACCATCTAATGGTGACCGATTTAATCTATCCAATGTTCGTAACTTATGGAGAAAGTAGCAAGACGGAAATTCCGTCTATGCCGGGAATCTATCAATATTCTTTAGATACTTTTTTATTAGCCTTGAAAGAAGTCGTAGCTTTGAAGATACCTGCTGTGTTACTGTTTGGGATACCCGAAACGAAAGATGAGATGGGTTCCGGGGCTTATGATGAGCAAGGGATTGTTCAGCAAGCCGTTCGTCTTGCGAAAAAACATTATCCAAATTTATATGTGATTACGGATGTCTGCTTATGTGAATACACAAGTCATGGCCATTGTGGCCTGGTTGAAGATGGAACTATCCTGAATGATGCTACAGTAGATTTATTAGCTAAAACTGCTATTTCTCAAGCTCAGGCTGGAGCAGATATGGTGGCCCCATCGGATATGATGGATGGAAGAGTTGGGGCAATCAGAGAGACACTTGATCTTATTGGTTTCTGTCATATTCCCATCATGTCTTATGCTGCCAAATATGCTTCTGGTTTTTACGGCCCGTTCAGAGAGGCTGCCGGCTCTACTCCCCAGTTTGGAGATCGCCGCTCCTATCAGATGGATCCAGCCAATACAGACGAAGCATTACGGGAAGTTGCCCTGGATGTCGAGGAAGGTGCAGATATCATTATAGTTAAACCTGCTATGGCTTATGGTGATCTTATCTATCGTACTAAGCAAAGATTTGGCCTCCCTGTTGCTGCCTATAACGTGAGTGGAGAATATGCAATGGTCAAAGCCGCTGCTGCTCAGGGATGGATAGATGAAGAGCGGATAGTTTTGGAAACTCTGATTGGCATGAAGAGAGCTGGAGCGGATCTGCTTATAACCTACCATGCCCTCGACGTAGCTAGATGGTTGGGAAGAGAGGATTAATATGATTGTATCCTGGAATACCACCAATGCCTGCAATATGTACTGCGATCATTGTTATCGCGATGCTGGATGCAAGGCAGAGGAAGAATTAAGTACAGATGAAGCCAAGACCATGTTGGAGCAGATTGCGAGAGCAGGGTTTAAAATCATGATTTTTAGCGGAGGGGAACCTTTAATGCGCCCCGATATCGTGGAACTGGTGGCCTATGCTAAAGGGTTGGGGTTAAGGCCGGTTTTTGGTACGAATGGGACGTTGCTTACTGTGGAACTAGCACGAAGCCTTAAAGAAGCAGGAGCCATGGGTATGGGGATTTCGTTGGATTCGTTAGATAAAGAAAAGCATAATCAATTCCGCCGCTACCCTGATGCTTGGGAGCAAACTGTTCAGGGAATGCGCAATTGCCATGAAGTCGGACTTCCCTTTCAGATTCATACAACAGTTATGGAGTGGAATGAATCGGAATTAGAAGCACTTACTGATTTTGCTGTTCAGGAAGGTGCCGTTGCTCACCACATCTTTTTTCTGGTACCCACTGGACGGGCAGTTTCTATCGAAGAAGAGTCTCTGCGAGCAGAAGCGTATGAAGATGTCCTCACTCGGATTATGAAGAAACAGCAGACTGTAGATATAGAATTAAAACCTACCTGTGCTCCTCAATTTATGCGTATTGCCAAAGAGTTAGGCATAGAAACACGTTTTAGCCGGGGATGTCTTGCTGGAACCTCGTATTGCATTATTAGCCCTAAGGGACAAGTGCAGCCTTGTGCCTATCTCAATGTTCCCCTAGGGGATGTTCGCACTACACCTTTTGATGAGATCTGGCGTAACAATCCGGTCTTGAATGAACTCCGCACTTTGGATTACAAAGGGGGTTGCGGGAGCTGCGGTTATAAAGAGATCTGTGGTGGCTGTCGCGCTCGTGCTGCTTATTACCATGATGGAGATTTTATGGCAGAAGAACCTTGGTGTCTATATCATGGACGTAAGGGAGGAAACTAATTGGATGCTCTCGACCAAGTAATCTTGAATAAGATTCAAGTAGCCTTCCCTCTTCATCCTCGACCGTTCCAACTCATCGGTAAAGAAGCCGAGATAACAGAAAATGAAGCCTGGCAAAGAGTAAATAGCTTAAGAGAAAATAGGATTATTCGTCGTATTGGGGGAGTTTTCGACTCCAGGATTCTAGGCTATACGAGTACACTATGTGCGGCAGAAGTTCCTGAAGATAAAATCTCTATACTTGCTCGGCTTATGCAAGGTATCACAGAAATTACTCATAATTATCTGCGTCTTCATCCTAAGTATAATCTATGGTTTACAATCATCGCTTCCTCCCAAGAAAGACTGCAGGAAGTGCTGACCTTAGTTAAAACAGCTTTGGGTAGTAATGAAGTGTATAGTTTACCAGCAATCGAAGTGTTTAAAATTGGTGTAATCTTTAACTTGGGTGATTATCAAGATGAATTTAATCCCAGCTATTCAACATCTAAAGAGTCTTCCAAATATGTCCTTACAGAAGAAGATAAGATATTAGTCAAAACTCTCCAAGATAGTTTACCTTCTTCTTTAAGACCTTTCGATGATTTGGCAAGGAAATTAGACATGGATGAAACATACTTAATTACTGGCTCTCAACGTCTTTTGGATAATTATGTAATGCGACGGTTTGGAGCTATCCTCTATCACCAAAAAGCAGGTTTTACTTCCAATGGGATGGGTGTATGGATTGTACCTGAGGAAATAGCAAACGAAGTAGGATTAAAGATGGCTGAATTCCAAGAGGTGAGCCACTGTTATCAGCGTCCTACTCTTCCAGACTGGCCATATAATCTCTTTACCATGATTCATGGACATACGAATCAGGAATGTCAACAAATTATGGCAAATATCTCTGAAGTTACTGGGATAAAGGACTATGCCTTGTTATTCAGTCACAAGGAGTTAAAAAAGAGCAGCATGCGTTATTTTACTTGATAAGGGGGATGTTTTTTTGACTTTGCAAGACGGATTAAGTAAGCAAGCCTACGCTAAAGCAAAGAATATTATTCCAGGAGGTGTCAATTCTCCTGTACGCGCTTTGAAGTCCGTGGGCAGAGACCCGATATTTATCGACCGTGGGCAAGGGTCCTATATCTGGGATATCGATGGTAACCGCTACCTTGATTACGTAGGATCTTGGGGCCCTTTAATTGTCGGTCACGCCCATCCGGAAGTGCTTGAAGCCATTCATAAGACAGCTGAAAAAGGAACTGGTTTTGGGGCTCCTACTGAATTGGAGACCGAACTCGCCCAAGAAGTATTGCATGCTTATCCTGGGATGGATATGGTTAGGATGGTAAATTCAGGGACGGAAGCAACTATGAGTGCTCTGCGTTTAGCCAGAGGGGTTACCGGGAGAGAAAAGATTGTCAAGTTCGAAGGTTGTTACCATGGTCACAGCGATTCCCTGCTAATTAAAGCAGGTAGTGGTGCTCTAACTCTTGGAGTTCCTACTTCTCCTGGAGTTCCGGCCTCAACTGCGTCGGCAACTATAGTTGCCCAGTTTAATGACATCGAGGCTTTAGAAGATATCTTCACTAGGGATGGCAGGAATATTGCAGCGGTCATCTTGGAACCTGTTGCTGGGAATATGGGAGTGGTGCTGCCAGAACCGGGTTTTCTCCAAAAGGTAAGAGAAATCACCAAGCACCATGGAAGTATCCTGATTTTTGATGAGGTAATGACGGGTTTCCGAGTAAGCTATGGTGGAGCCCAAGCTAAATACGAAATTGAACCGGATCTCACATGTCTGGGTAAAATCATCGGAGGCGGATTACCAGTCGGTGCCTATGGCGGTAAACGAGAGATTATGGAACAGATTTCCCCCAGTGGCTCAGTTTATCAGGCAGGGACTCTTTCCGGAAATCCGCTGGCGATGGCTTCAGGACTTGCAACTCTCAGACTTCTACAGAGACCGGGCACATATGAAGAACTGGAGAGGAAAACCACTAATCTTGCTCAAGGCCTTAAATCCATAGCACAAGAATTGGACTTCCCAATATGGGTCAATGGGATTGGGGCGATGTTCTCAGCGTTTTTCACAGACCAAAAAGTTAAGGATTATCGCAGAGCATGTACTTCTGATGTTGAGCTTTTTGCAAAGTTTTTCCGAGGGATGTTAGAGCGAGGTATATATCTAGCACCGAGCCAATTTGAAGCAGTTTTTCTCTCAACAGCTCATTCCAACAATGATATCGAGTTCACCTTGGAACAAGCACGTGCAGTCCTTAAGTCAATATGCTAGAAAGGAAAATCTATGTCGGATTCTAGTATTAATCAGCCCCCTAACAAGACTGTTCAAAAAATTGTCCTCCTAATCGTCGCCATTGGTGCTTTTTTAACCCCTTTCATGATGTCGGCACTTAACATCGCTCTCCCTTCTATCCAAAAGGAATTCTCAGCTGATGCAGTTCTCCTAAGTTGGGTAGCTACTTCCTATATCCTGGCGACAGCTATTTTTCTTGTTCCCATCGGTAAAATAGCCGATATCTATGGTAGGAACAAGATCTATAAATGGGGATTTATCATCTTCACTTTCGTTTCTTTTGGGATCGGGTTTGTCCCTTCAATCGAATTACTTATCTTTATGAGAGTTCTTCAGGGCATAGGCGGTGCGATGATTATGACAACGGGGATGGCTTTGTTGACTTCTGTATTTCCCCCTCAAGAAAGAGGTAAAGCTTTAGGTATTAATGTTTCTGCCGTTTATAGCGGGCTTTCCATTGGGCCTTTTATAGGTGGCGTTTTAACTGAAAGATTAGGCTGGGAGAGTATCTTCCTCCTTATAGCTCCTTTTGGACTCATTGTAATATTTCTTGCTCAAAAGTACCTCAAGGATGAATGGGCAGATGCCAAAGATGAAAAGGTGGATATTCCCGGAAGCTTGATTTATGCTCTCACTCTGGTAGCCTTGGTCTATGGCTCCAGCCTTCTGCCTGAGATAAAAGGAATTATTCTCATGCTCTGTTCAATACCAGGACTTATCTTTTTCATCAGACGCCAACTCACCATCCCTAACCCTGTCTTTCAAGTGCGTCTTTTCCTAAATAATAGGGTTTTTACTTTCTCCAGTATCGCTGCCCTTATTAATTATGCCGGTACCACGGCTGTCACTTTCCTTCTAAGCCTCTATCTACAGTATATTAAGGCTATGACACCACAGCAGGCAGGGTTGATACTTATTATCCAACCTATCGTTATGGCCGTTCTCTCACCTTATGCCGGTAGGCTTTCTGACAAGAGGGAACCGGCGGTAATTGCTTCGTTCGGGATGGCCGGTACGGCTTTGGGTTTATTCTTACTAATATTCCTGTCACAGGATACTTCACTAGTTTGGATCATCTGCGCGCTTATTGTCCTCGGACTAGGTTTTGCCTTATTCTCTTCTCCCAATACCAATGCTATCATGAGTACTGTGGAAAAAAGATACTATGGGATAGCCTCGGCAGCAGTATCTACTATGAGAATGCTTGGCCAAATGTTCAGTATGGCTATCGTTACGCTAATAATTTCGTTACAGATAGGAAAAAATCAATTAACCCCGGAATTCTATCCTATGTTTCTTAAAAGTATTAAGATATCTTTTATATTGTTCACCTGTCTCTGCTTGCTTGGAATTTTCTTCTCCTATTCAAGGGGTGATGTCCATGCCAGAAGTAAAGCTAAGGATTAGTCAAATCTCTATATTAAATCTCATATAATCAGATTGTACTCCAACTCTAGATTCAATCAAGATATCTCTTTCCTATGAAGTTAACATTAAATAATTATCGGACTTATTAATACTCCTGCAGATAGGCGGGAGTATTTTATTTGTTATATTTTTGAGATTAATCCTCGATGTACGATCTAATTTAGATATTTTAAATTTTTAAGGGAAGACTAATTTTAAAAAAGGAGACTTGTATCTATGCATAAAGATAAAGTTATGGGCGGTGCCATCATAGGAATTCTGGCAGATGCAGTTAAACTAATTGTAAACTACCTATTATATAAATTAGGTTATACGAGCGTTGTGTTCTGGCAGATCATAGCAACCAGGTTCCTGGAAAAAGAATATCTTTTCAAACCTAGTGCCTATATAATTGGCGGGATTGCTGATATAACTGTAACAGCTGGACTAGGTGTATTATTTGTATATTCGATTCAGTTTATCGGGCGTAATTATTTAATAATTAAGGGAATAGGCTATGGTCTGATTATTTGGGTTAGCCTGTTCGGAACACTTTTAGGACAATCGGTCCAGGAAAAGATTCCTCAAACTCCTTCATCTATATTCGTAACAATTGTAGCGCATTTCTTCTTCGGTTTATCTCTAGCGGTATTCACTCATTATTTTTATCGAAGTAAAAAAACCTTTTAGTATATATCATATAGTATCTACAGTTATAAAAAATAATTAAATAAAATTTAAATATTACAAATATTCATAAAGGGAAATAAATGAACTCTGTCGAAATATAATTATGATAGTACATATACAGCTATAAAGGGCCTACCCAGTCGAAAGACGGGGGACGCAAAACCACGGGTCTAAAGCTTTTGCCATGACAGCCGGGTTGCAGTGAATAATAATTCTAAGAAAATTACCTTCACAGCAAGGTAATTTCTCTTGTTTATGCGATGCATTATATCGTGTTCGTAAGGTCATAAGAAACTTCTAATGGGTGGATTAAGATATGGTAAAAGACCGTGACGAGATTTTCAGTACTAGTCAGATAACAGATTCCATGAATAAGCTAAAGAAAAAGGAACTGCGAGATCAGCACGAATACCAACAGTGGATGGAAAAGTCCATACACCACAGAATAGCGTTAGAAGAAGCAATATCTAAGGCTTCAAGACTATTTGTTTCTCCGGGAGGGACGAATCTTAATAGCGTACTGCAAATTCTCGGTGAAGCCATTTCTGCCGATCACGTCTATATATTCCGATTTCGAGAAAACCTTAGCAAAATAGATAATGTATATGAATGGTGCGGTCCTGGAATAATACCTCAGTTGAAAAGCCTTCAAAATCTAGATTCAAGTAAGTTTCGTTGGTGGATGAAGAAACTTGAACTGGGAGAAAATATCGCGATTCCTGATGTTAACTCTCTTCCACTCTATGCTGCTGCGGAAAAAGAAATACTTCAAGCCCAGGAGGTACGTTCTCTATTTGTTGTTCCTATATTCTCAACCGATGGAACTCTTGCGGGATTTATGGGGTTCAAAAATACCGACAAGTGTCATGAGTGGATCAGCGAAAACACGAAAGCACTTCGGGTAATCGCCGAAATGGTAGGGGTTTATTGGGAACGCATGAAATCCGAAGATGCACTGCGGGAAACCAATCAACAGTTACAGCAGATAATTGAATTTCTTCCCGATGCAACTTTTGTTATTGACCGAAATAAAAAAGTAATTTCCTGGAACCGAGCTATGGTAGAGCTGACAGGGGTGAGCAAGAAAGATATTATTAATAAAGGCGACTATGCATATTCCGTTCCTTTCTTCGGTACCCCGAGACCTATGTTAGTGGATTTAGTTTTTGATGAAGAAAGAGAAATCCAACAACAATACAAAAATTTTGAAAGGAAAGGCACAAAAATATGTGCCGAGACTCCTACCCCTTCATTGATGGGGAGCAAAGGATCCTATATGTGGGGGATAGCCTCTCCGCTTTTTGATTGTGATGGTAACTTGATTGGGGCTATTGAATCAATCCGCGACATAACTAATCAACAGCAGATGGAGGAACGACTGCAGTATCTGGCCACCCATGATTCTCTGACTAATATCCCCAATAGGTATTCCTTGGAGAAAATCCTTAAGAAGGCGATAGCAAAAGCAAAACGCGGAGTAAAGTGCGCTCTCTTCTTTATCGACATAGACAACTTCAAACTTATCAATGATACTCTGGGACATGCATCCGGTGATGAGTTAATTATCTATTTAGTTAATGTCCTCAATACAAATCTACGTAAAGGTGACTTTCTTGCCCGCTTCGGAGGAGATGAGTTTGCGGTCTTGCTGGAGGGAATTTCGGATCAAGAAGCTGCTGTAGTAGCCGAAAAACTCAGACGGACAGTCTATGAAAGTGAGATTAATCTAATAACGCAAGTATACCGCTTGAATCTAAGTATCAGTATTGGTGTTATTATGATAGACGGTACTTTCGACTATCAGAGATATCTTTCTCTTGCAGATACCGCCCTTTATGCAGCCAAGGAAGATGGCAGAAACAGAGTCGTTTTTGCTGAGCCCAATGAGGAACCTATATATAAGCTTACCGAAACCAGCCAATTAGTTGGTCTAATCAAGAGTGCCCTGCAAGAAGATGGGTTTGACCTTCATTTTCAGCCAATAGTCAGGATAACTGATGGCTTAGTAATCCATCATGAAGTTCTGATTAGGCTTAAGGATAATAACGGGCAGCTCATTCTTCCAGGCAAATTTATTCCTGTTGCTGAGCGTTTTGGATTCATGCCTCAGATAGACTGCTGGGTTGTTCAAAAATCTTTGATAGTCATGCGGGAGTCTCCTGAACTTAAGCTCTTTATTAATCTTTCTGGGGTTACATTGGGGGATGAAACGGCATTGGGAGTAATCGAAACAAGTATTCGAAAGAGTGGCATAGATTCTTCTCGCATTGGTTTTGAGATTACCGAAACATCTGCGGTTAAAGATATCTCACATACAGAACGATGGGTCCGACGGCTAAAAAAATTTGGTTGCCTATTTGCGTTGGATGACTTTGGGACAGGTTTTTCATCTTTCGCTTATCTACGTATTCTGCCGGTAGACTACATCAAGATCGATGGTTCATTTGTTAATGATGCGAATAAAGAACCCATCCATCTTGCGTTAATACAAGCAATAAAAACGATTGCTGATACACTTGGCATGAAAACAATAGCTGAATTTGTAGAAAATGAAGATGTTCTAAAGGTATTAAAGAGTATTGGAATTGATTACGGACAGGGCTTTTACTTGGGTAAACCCGATTCCTCTGCTTGACTAATTAACTCTAATACTGCCGTTAAATGAAAAGGATTCCCATCTTCTCAAGTAGGAATCCTTTTTGGTAATCTATTTTCAGGGCTACACAGACTGCATCTTTCGGCCAAGTAGTAGAGCAACCACCACTCCCGTTAAGAAATTCTGAAAGAATACCTCTACCCCGCTTGCCGCCAAAAGAATGGACGGAAGGTTACCTATCTGTAAGAAAAGTGGAACAATACCACCGATAACGAAAAGAATTGAACCACAGTATAATGCTAACTTTTTTTTAGAAATCCTAGCACTAAGATTAAACTCGGATCCTGACTTGTCTCAGGGAACTGGCCTCCCCTGTTGCTAATAACCCAGGATACGCCCATGGAACCTAGTGACATCAATATCTGTTTGAAATATTATAAGAATACGTTTTGATTAAGAGTGAATTGTTTAATTTTAGTTAATAACACTCTAAAAAAGGAAGACGGCTACCCACTTATCGGGTTGCCGTCTTCTTTAAGTATTATCTGTTTCTGGTATTCATTTTTACCATGATACATTCCCGAGCTATATAGCAGATCCCTTTCTCTTGGCATAGCTTTACAGCTTCTTCCGATTCAGCACCTGGCTGCATCCAGATACGATCTATTCCCATTTCTAAAGCTTCTTGGACTATCTTTTCAGTTACTGAAGGTGGTACTACCAAGACAATACCATCCACCTTCTCCGGTAAATCTTTTAAACTTGGGTAAGACTTTGCCCCTTCCACAGAAGAGGCCGAAGGATTAACAGGATAAACAGTCAACCCCTGGTCCTGAAGCTTGCGAAAAACTTTGTTGCCAAATTTATCTCTATCAGTAGATGCTCCTACCACTGCAATCTTATCTTGGTTTAGAAACTCATCGATATTTTTAATTTTTTCCATCATTACTATCTCCTTGTATTTTGCTCTTATTAAATATTTTCCCAAACCAACTCTGTATTATGTTGTTCTAGCTAATCATTTTGGAAGTTTTCCAAGTAACTTCCAGATGAAACGATGTGCGCTGTGAGGGAAACCTACCGGATTAGCAAACATAAGGATACATTCCCCATGGACACAATTTATCTCATTATCCCTGCAAAAGTTGATTGCCTCTTCGGTCTCAGCCCCTTGTTGCATCCAAATATGCTTAATACCCTGAAGGTGTGCTTCCCTGACAATTTGAGCTGTTTTGGATGGAGAGACTGATATTACAACCGCTTCAACTCTTTCAGGAAGATCATTCAAAGAAGGATAGGCAGTTTTTCCCTCGATGCTTTCAAGATTAGGATTTACAGGAAAGATCTCATACCCTTTGGACTTAAGCTCCTTGTAGGCAAAATGACCAAATTTCTTTTTATTCTGGGATACCCCGACAAAAGCCCATTTCTTCTGCTTGATAAATTCATCAACAATTTGTTTGGTGACCACTATAATTCCTCCTTATAACCACAAATCTCTTTTTTGCTTAAGATCATCTAATGAGTAATTACATTTACCTATATATTAACATTTCTCAATAATAAGTGTAGTCCCTAAATTTTACGTAGACTATCTCATTATTTCATTAGTGCTTTAATTGTTAAAAAATTAAAGGGCATAACGAAAATTGATTTTTCATTACGCCACTTTTTTTTGTGAGAGAAAAGGTCTCGAAATAATTATTATTTTACTACTGGAATCATGGTTACAGCTTTAGGTAAGACTATTATACTTTGTACCGTGCACTTACCATTAGCCTTTGAATATGCTTCTTCAAGGTTTTGAGCCCCTTCTAGTTGCATTGCTTGCAAATCTTCCGGATTAAGTAAATGTGATACTACTATTATTCTTGCCTTGGTAAGTGCTCTAGCTACCATAAAAGCTTTATTGCTACCCACGTTAAAACCCTCTCTGCGAAAACGTTCAATAACCTCATCAGGTGAATTTGCTTCAGCCAACCAGTCCCTAAAGACACCTTCACCAATACCGTCCCTGCATTCAGCAACAAGTATTATGGTCCCTCCAGGTTTTACCAACATCTCTGCAGTAGAAAGAGCTTTCTGGGATTGCCATAAATTTGTGTCACGAGGATATCCACCAGGACTAGTAATTACTAAATCAGCTAGCTGGTTTATTTTGACCTCACATAACTTACGGCATATGTTAACACCTACTTCGTGAGCAGCCTCAAGATCTCCCGCTACATAGGCTATATTCCTTTTATTTGAATCTTGAACTGCATTAACAATGAAGTTAACACCTACTTTTTTAGCTGCTTCCAATGCTGTATCATGAAATGAATTACCCTCGATTATCCCTATAACTGGATCATATGCACGGATAGGTAAGGAATGATGGATGCTCACCGTTTTAAGGCCAGCAACACCCGGAACGATACTTTTTCTTCCACCACTGAAGCCAGCAGAATGATGAGGTGCAATAAGCCCCGTGGTAATCCTGAATGTAGCCTCTGACACTGTTCTATTTATATAGAGTGGAAGTCCAGATTTTGTTGTCCCGTAATAAACTAAGGATTTATCATCGAGGCAATTATGACATTCAGTTTTAAATCGTTCTGCAACTTCCCTTCCTATAATTTCTGAAATTTCAGCCTCTGTAGAAAGGCGATGACTACCTGTCGCAACCACAAAACTAATCTGGTTATCATTTATTCCAATTATACCCAGACGCCTTAAGATAGCCTTAACAATAAGCTGAGTCGGTCCTGGCCGAGTATGATCATTAACTACAATTACGATCCGATCCTGCTGATTGACTAGTTCTGTTAAAGCTAGCGAGTTAATTGGCTCGTCGAGTGCTTTTTCCAAAATCTCTGCCTCGTCCTCGAGCTTACCTATTTGGCTTTTGGGCATAGTAACTATAGTTAGATTGTTGGATTCTGGAATATCTACGGTCTGCATTCCGTCTCCATAGGGAAGAGAAACACTTTTGGCCATAATTAAACCTCCATTTGTTACCTAGAATAGGCTTCTACTTCCTTCGTGATAGCTTCCGCAAATTCCATTGTTGTAGCTGTTCCACCTAGATCAGGAGTTAAGACCTTGCCTCTAGATAATACATTACGAGTACTTTCTTCTACTTTAGTAGCCTCTACTGTATTACCAATATGACGTAACATTAAAGCTCCTGAAAGAATCAGGGCCGCAGGATTAGCAATACCTAGTCCTGCAATATCATCAGCTGCCCCATGAGAAGCCTCAAACACAGATGCATGTTCTCCAATATTTCCTCCTGGAGCAAGTCCCAAGCTTCCTGCTAAACCTGCCGCTAAATCTGATAGTATATCTCCATATTGATTAGATGCTACGATAATATCAAATTTTTCCGGGAATTTTACCAAACTGTAGCATGTGGCATCGATCATATAATCATTTGATTCTATCTCAGGGTATTCTTTAGCAACTTCACGAAAACACTTAAGGAATAGCCCATCTGTAAAACTTAAGGCATTGGCTTTATGAGCGCAGGTGACTAGTTTGCGTCCATTTTTTCTGGCAAAATCAAATGAATATCGAGTAACCCGTTCAACAGCTTCTCTAGTAGTTAGCTTGATCCCTTCTGCAGCAACATCTCCAATTTTATGCTCTAAACCACTGTAAACATCCTCTGTTATTTCTCTCATAATTGTGACATCCAGATTCTCATACTTCCCAGAGATATTGAGTACTCCCCTGATAGGCCGCGGACACACAAATAGCTTTAGTTCTCTCCGGATTGCGTTGTTAATTGATGGATAAGTATCCTCTGATCCATCATCATGGACACACGTAATTCTCCCACGCATCTTGTCTACAATAAGAGGACCCTTGAATGCCACTTTAACTTCTTTCAGGGCATTGATTGATTCCTGAGGCAAAGGGTGTCCATATTCTTTAACTGCTTCCTCTGCTACAGGTATATGTACCCATTCTATCGCTAACCCTGTTGCCTCTAGAACATATTTGGTTGCTTCCACTATTTCCGGACCGATACCATTACCTCTTATTACCCCAAATTTCATAGTAGTTCCTCCTACAGGTGTATCTAATGTTGTATGTTTACTATTCAAAACCATCCTCCTACAGAATTATGATAATGCCTTTTTACTTTTATATAATTGTCTGGCAAAGGGAAGAATCAATAAAATTGCACAGGTAATGAGCAGCGTCGCTGTGATAGGACGAGAAAGAACGCTCAATATATCGCCATCCGCTATCATCACGGCTCGTCTAAGGTTAGATTCACAGATGTCCCCAAGGACTAGCCCCAGTACCAAAGCTGCAGAGGAAAAACCAAGTTTAATGAATGCATATCCTAAGATTGCAGCAACCATCATCAATCTCACATCTCCTGTGTTGTTTTGTAAAGCAAAGCTGCCTACTACAGATAGGAGAATAATAACGGGACCAAGTACTGAATATGGCATATTCAGTATCTTACTAAAGACTTTTGCGATACCTATTGCTACGATTACCATAAGAATATTTGTCACAATCATAGAGGCAAATACGCCAGAAAGAAAAACTGGTTGAGTTTTAATCAGCATTGGTCCAACCTGAACCCCCTGAAGCATTAAAGCGGAGACCATGATTGCTGATGAATTTCCTCCAGGAATACCGAGAGATAATAAAGGAACCATTGAACCACCTGTTGCAGCATTATTTGCTGTCTCAGTGGCAGCGACACCTTCTGGTGCACCTTTTCCAAATCGTTCTGGAGTTTTAGAAGACTTAACTTCTGCTGCATAACTAAGAAAACCGGCTATAGTTGCCCCGGCCCCCGGTAATATCCCTATTACAGTCCCCATAACCGCTGAACGCAGAATGGTAATTTTCATTGCGATTGTTTCTTTGATTGTTAATAGCTTAGTGCTAACTTTTTTATTTAAAAATTCTCCTTCAATTTTAAAGGGATTTACGGTTTGTTTCAGTACCTCAGTAACAGCGAACATTCCAATCATAACGGGAATCATAGGTATACCTCCCACCAGAGCACTGTGGCCCCAGGTGAAGCGTGGAACCCCAAAGATTGGATCCATACCAACTGTTGCTAAGGATAATCCTATCAATCCGGAAATAAGAGTTTTCAGTACATTGTTAGAATCTAAACTACTTAGGACACTGAGTCCAAAAAAAGCTACTGCAAAGAGTTCTGCTGGCCCAAATCTTAAAGCAGCACTTGATAGTTGAGGGGAAATAAGTAACATAGCAAAGGCAGATACAATTCCACCTATGGCAGAACAAACAAGAGCAATTCCTAATGCTTTATCTGCCCTACCCTGTTGAGCCATAGGGTAACCATCGAAGGTGGTGGGAGTATTACCTGGAGTACCAGGAATTTTAAATAAGATTGCAGTTATTCCACCACCTGTAATTGCTGAGCAATATACCGCAGTAAGAAAAGCTATAGAAACAACAGGACCCATTTTATAAGTAAACGGAACCATTAAAGCGACTGCCATTGCAGATCCCACACCAGGAAGTGCACCAAAGATAATTCCAACGATTGTAGCAAAAATTATCATTATAAAAGCTGACGGTTCAAGAATTACTGCGAACCCAGAAGTCAATAATTCAAGCATTATCCCACCCCCTTACAGTGTTTCTAACAAGAGAGCAAAATCACGAAGTATTCCTATTCCTCGCGGTAGCGGTACTTGCAGCACTCTTGCAAAGATAATATAGATGACTAACGTAGCCACTAAGCTTGTGACAATCTTAAACACCAATCTTTTCTCTGACAAAAGGGTCATGTATAAAAAAATAAACAAAATAGTGCTTAGTAGGTACCCAAAATAATCCAAAATTAAACTATAAACCCCAATAATTATAGATCCTATAACTAATTTGTTCGTAAATAATGAGTGAAAGCTAATTGAGAAATCTCTTTTATTTTCTTCTTTACGATACTTACGGATAGAATTAAAAATATTCAATGCTATCAAAACGATTAAAATCCCAAGTAAGAATTGGGGCCATAAGCCGGATCCCATGTTTCCGGGATCCGGCGGTGGAGTGGTTTCCCCAATATACCAAAAACAATAGCCAAAGAATATTAATAATGCTGCATTAAAAACTAATTCGGTGATAATTAGGACCAACCCCTTTCTGAACTATAAGCCAAACTTCTCAAAGGCATCACTATAGAATTGATATTGTTCTTCCCAGATCTTTGAAAATTCTTCGGCATTTGCATAGCCAGGTCGCTGATCGAGCATAGCCTTCTTAGCAAAGTCCTGCCATTGTGCACTTTTCATAGCTTCAGCTATAGCAACTTCCATACCTTTGATTGCCTCTTCAGGAGTATCTTTTCTTGCTGAAATACCGCGCCACGGACCAGCCGTTACGTCTATACCTAATTCGACTGTACAGGGAGTATCTGGAAAACCTGGAAGTCGTTTGTCATTTCCAACTAATAAAGCGTTTAACTCTCCTGATTGAACAAGGGCTAGTGCATTAATGGGATCATCATTACTTAGATCTATATGACCACCCAACATAGCAGATTTTACCTCAGCACCGCCATCAAAAGGTATAAATTTTGTTTCAATACCAGCACCAGCAGAAATCATTCGAACAGTTATTGCATCGACACCTTTTGGTGCCTGAGCACCAATTGTTACATCTCCAGGGTGATCTTCAGCCCAGGCAACTACTTCATCCCATGTTTTGAAACGCCCATTTGAACTTGCAGTTATTAATACAGAATCTTGAACAAGACGTGTAACGGGAACGAAATCTTTGATTAAATCAACTTCAGAAAGTTTTTGAATAGACAGAAGCAAGTGGGTCGGAGAATGAATCATGAAAGTATATCCATCAGCTGGTTGTTTATTGACATATTCCATACCTATAATCCCGCCGCCGCCTTCCATATTCGTGACTACAACGGGAACACCAAGCACTTTTTCTAGGGGAGCAGCTAAGGCACGGGCTGTTGTATCAGTACCACTTCCAGCTCCAAAAGGCACTATTATTTCTACCTTGCGCTCAGGCCATTTAGCTTTTTCTGTATCCGCCGGCTTACTTGCTGATGAACATCCGGTTAATGTCGAAAGAGCTACCAGCAAACAAATGGTTAATAAGTAGATTTTTTTAAGCATTTATCAATTCCTCCTCATGTTTTATTCATAATTTTATTAAAACGGAAAAATATATCACCTCCTCTAACAAGATTATTAATTATCACCTCTCTTATTGCACTTGCTCCTTTCGTCTTTATAAATTATCGGTACACTTTTTGTATTTTAATAATATTGATAAAATAATCTTAATACATTTTATCAAATAAAAATAATAGATAATTCGAATAATTATCTATTACTAATTCAAATACCTATATAGACAGGAATTATTATTCTTAAGGACTTAGAACTTCTTACTTTTGACAAAATCAACGAACACTCTGACTGCATTAATATCAGTTGACTTCTTTTGATAGGCCATCCAAGTTCGTCTTGTTATTGGTTGGCCATCTTCGTTAAATATGTCCATAGTATCAATATCTTTTACTCCTTGAACAACGATATTCGGGAGAATCGCATATCCCAAGCCATTGATAACCATCTCCTTACAAGTGTCAACCTGATCAACTTCCATGCTGATTTGAGGGGGCTGAGTATAGTTTCTTTTCCACCAATTATCGATCTCGACTTGAAGCAAACTATCTGTCTCAAAATCGATACGCGGAAGATTAGGCAGATCCTGGAGTTTAATTCTATTTTTTGACGCTATGCAAATTTTTTCTTCGGATAACAAGTGTTTCTCATCTGGCCAATACTGTTCGCCGCGAAAAATACCTATATGTACTTCTTCACTTTTTAAATAATTTGGAATATTTCTACTCCAAGTAGCAATTACTTTAAAATCTACTTCTGGGTACTCATTTCTAAAGAGTCTAAGTATTTTAGGAAGTTGATATTTCGCTGCTAATCTGGATGTCCCTATTCTTAGCGTGCCTCCAATATTTTTATCAAAATTTAAGACATTTTCCTTAATTCTTCTTAAATTTAATATTATTTGGTCGGCATAATTTGCAAGATATTCTCCTTGAGGAGTAAAGTGAACACCTCTTCGTCCCCTCATAGCAATCTTTACTTTAAACTTTTCCTCTATATCCTTAAGTCTATTTGTCAGTGCAGGCTGGGACATATAAAGTTCTTGGGCAGCTTTAGTAATATTCTTATGTTCATATAAAGCTCTAAGAATAAGCCAATCTCTTTCATCCATCGACTTAGCCCTCCCACCATTTTATATACGGAACTTTTAGAGGATATTATTATATTTTTATCTATATTTTAGCAAAATTAACCACTTAAAGATAGACAACGACTCTATCCGTTAATGTTTAATTATATAAGGTTCCGGTTAAAGTCTCTAAGTTCTGTTATTCTTTTAGTTTCAATTATTATGGTCTTTCTACTTTTAGTGATATATTATTGAATATAATAAAAATAGTTTGCTAGGACTTCACTTTCTGGGGAGGAAAAAATGAAGGATAAATTCAAGAATCTTGATGATATTCCATTGAATACTACCTTGAGTGATCTTTTCCGCTGGCGAAGAGAACGAAAGGGGAAAATAAAAGATATTTCTTTTCGCGTGCCTCAAGCAGAACTTAAACAAATAGATTTCCTTAAGACAAATAAAAAACAACCCTCTCTTACTTGGGTTGGACATGCTACTTTCTTGATTCAGCTTGGTGGTTTAAATATCCTAACCGACCCTGTATGGGCTCAAAGATTGGGGACAGCCAAACGTCTAGTTCTTCCAGGTCTCATGTTGACAGAGCTTCCTCAAATTGATGTTGTCCTTATCTCTCATAACCATTACGATCATCTTGACTTCCGGTCATTAAGAAAGCTGGCTGGGGATCCAACCTTTCTTATTCCTAAAGGTTTGGGGTTATCTTTTTCTCGTAAAGGTTTAAAAAACACACAGGAGTTTCAATGGTGGGAAGACATCAAGTTAGGACAGGTTAGTTGTACTTTCGTGCCTGCTCAACACTGGTCAAAAAGATCTCTTTGGGATACAAACCGAACCCTTTGGGGTGGTTGGATGATAAAAGAAGATAACATAAATAAATCTATTTATTTCGTAGGAGATTCAGGTTATTTCCGTGGTTTTCAAGAAATAGCTAATAGGTTTACTGTTGATATATTTCTTGCTCCTATAGGTTGTTATGAACCTGAATGGTTCATGGAGATTCAGCACATTACACCTGAACAGGCTGTGCAAGCTTATGTAGATGTCGGAGCAAATCTGTTTATCCCCATGCATTACGAGTCTTTTCAACTGGGCGATGATACACCTCAGGAAGCTCTGGATCGTTTAATTGCAGAATGGGGTCGGCGGCAACACCCTGCCAATGCTTTAAAGCTCTTTAAACTTGGAGAAACACTTGTCTTTAACTTATAAAAGTTTTAGAAAACAGAGATGCCCGACAATTCATACTGTCGGGCACTCTATTCCGCTACAGGGCGGACAACCTTAGAGAAAGGTTATTAACCTTGCGGTATTTCCCAATCTCTCGTTTATAGTTTCTTCTAACCTCTAAAAAAATATCCACTCTTCTTTTAGTTAATTTATGTCAATGCCATTAGTAGTATTTATTAAGTCCATAATTTTTTTATTATTCTTTGAATACTACCTAAAGTAAAGTAATAGGTATATATAAGTAAGAACCTATTAATCACCCTTTACTAATTATAGGGGGGCGTCTTCTTGAATAATTATCGGGTAAACAAATTAACAGAAAAATTAATAGAGCTGACTGAAGATAATATCCTAATATGGGAGAGGATTACTCATGATATCTTGCATGAAAATAAGTACAGAGTAACTTTTTTCAGGGAACTGTACGAAGGCTATGCGATGGATTTTAAGATGAGTTATTATGCCAATTTCGAAAATGGTTTCCTATATATATTCCTTATCACTAATAAGTTGAGTGAGGATTTCTTTACCCTTGCTATCCAAAGTAACAGTAAAGCTCTACTTACGCCGTTGAATAAGGAATCTGATTTTCAGACCAATCTAATTATGCTTCATGAAACAATAGTCAAGAAGTCAGAGAATGTAGAGAGTTTTCTTACCAGCATTCTGAACTATCAAAGAAGATAAAATGACTACTTTCAGGTATTGACCCTATAACATTTTATATGTTAACATATTATGTAAATCGCACATATTGTGTTTATTAGAGCAGGCGATCTCCTCGGGAGATGGGGCCGGGCCCTTCTACGGGCAGCAGGTTAAAAAAACCTGTGGGACTAACATTTGTCTCACAGGTTTTTTATATTTGATTCAGGGAGTGTCGTTATGGGAAATGCTAAAACCCGGGCCGCTTTAATATCAGTGATTTCTAACTCTATACTTATTGTACTGAAAGTATGTGCTGGTATTCTTAGCGGTTCCGTAAGTATCTTATCTGAAGCTATTCATTCAGGGATGGATCTTGTAGCTTCTTTTATTGCTTTATTCTCAGTAAGCATCTCTTCAAAACCTCCTGATAAGCAGCACCCCTATGGGCATGGGAAGATAGAAAATATCTCAGGTACCATTGAGGGAATTTTGATTCTTGTCGCTGCTATCCTCATTATTTCTGAAGCAATAAAGAAATTGAATAACCCTCATCCTTTAAATGAGACAACTATAGCCATCGTCGTGATGTTATTTTCAGCAATCATTAATTGGTTCGTATCTTCCTATCTTTATAAAGTAGCCAAAAAAGAAGACTCTGTTGCCCTAGAAGCAGATGCTCTCCATCTGAGAACAGATGTCTATACCTCAGCCGGAGTAGGATTCGGAATAATTCTGATAGAGATTACAGGCTTTGTTCTGCTTGATCCCTTAGTGGCTATATTTGTAGCATCTCTTATCTTAAAAGAGTCCTTTAAACTCTGCCGTAAAGCCTTTAACCCTTTGTTGGATACTAAGCTGCCGGAGGGTGAAGAGCTTATAATAGTTGAAGTTCTAGATAAATATAATGATCAGATTCAAGTTCATGGTTATCATAATCTCAAAACTCGCCAATCCGGGAGCCAACGATACGCTGAGTTTCATTTGGAAGTGGACCCCTCTTTGTCCATTCAAGAATACCAAACAATATCAGAAGGTATTCAAGATGATTTGTGCTATTCGCTGGATAATATTTGTATTACCATCCATGTTGAGACTAGGTCCTTTTGATGATTGGAGACAAATATCGTATAATGATATCAGTTAGAGTTTTTTAATTTAATTAAATGGAGGAATAGCATGGCATTATGGCAAAAAGGTCTTAATGACCCGGATATTGTAATCAGACGTTATTATTGCCCTCAATGTGGGAAATACTCTTTGCATATTAAATATGAATCTTTCGCTGAATGCGAAAACGGCTGTTTCCTAACTGATTCAGAAGAAATCGATAATTTAATCGACCAGAAAAACTTTGAAGGTGTTTTCACCAAGGATGAACTTCAATATAATTTCATTTAAGTTTTCTTATAATCGAGTAGGAGGATTATTCAGCAGTGAAAGAAAGTATTGAACATTTTTTGTTGACCTATCTTAATTTCCTACCACCGGAGGCACTCGTAGTAATAGTATCTGCAACTCCTATCTTGGAGCTTAGAGGAGGGATACCTTTAGGTATAGGATTTGGGTTTCCCTTCTGGAAAACTCTATTACTATCTCTTTTTGGTAATATCCTCCCTATCTTACCCGTACTTATTCTTTTTCAACCATTAAGTAGATTCCTCCTAAGGTATACTTGGTATAAACGTTTCTATAATTGGCTCTATGGACGTACGCTTAAAAAGAGCGATCAAGTCAAGAAATATGGTTTTTTGAGTCTGGCTCTTTTCACAGCTATCCCCTTACCTACTACAGGTGCTTATAGTGCTTGTGCTGCTGCTTCTTTTTTCGCTATCCCTATACGTTATGCTTTGCCGGCAATAATTTTTGGAGTAGTGTTGGCAGGCCTTGGAGTTAGTGTTGTATTATTCCATTTCTTTGGTTAGGATTCAAATTATTTTTATTTAAATTATAAATAACCGTAATCAGAATGCATTATTTCATTCTGATTTTTTTATTGTAGTATTTTGGACAAAAAAATATGGCCAATAATGGATTAATTGGCTATATTTTAAATTGACTAGTTTATTATTTAGGTTTATTATGATATCACATCTTCGTTTTACTCATTCAGTTTTAATTTTTTCACCTTTCTTGTAGAAAGGTGCTTTTTTATATAATGATTAGAACCTAGACCTGGATAAGGTATAGGTTCTAATTAATCAAATATTAAAAATTAACATTATCTTTAGTAATCTATTAAAACAGATCTTAAAATTTTGCCGGATCTTGTCATTGGCAGTTTGTCACGGACGAGAACATTTATTGGCATTTTTAAAGAAAACTTGCGTCCTACAAATTCTTCAACTTCTTGACAGTAGCTTTCTCTTTCTTCATCAGAATTAAATGATTCTTCAAGAGCCAGGTATATTTTTAGTTTTTCATTATCTTCTTTATGAGATTGTACTATTACTCCCGCTTCTAATACCTTGGAGAAAGAATAAAGTACTGATTCAACCTGAAAATAACTGATAAACCTATCATTGACAAAAATACCGCTTTCTCGTTCTTTCCCTTTTAAGTTATCCATCTTCTGTAGAGTTGCATAACTAGCCATACTCAAATCGCCTCTTTTCCTCTAATATCTAATCCCTCAACCTAACCGTTCATCGACGGTTTTTTCTATAACGTCAAGTCAGTAATGATATTGTTACATCCTAGCGTAGTATTATTATAGTATAATATGAAAAAGAAGAATACGATTGGTTTCTTAACGGCAAACAGGAAAGGCTGAATAGCGATTTTCGTAAGCCCAATAGCATATTAAAAAATTAACTTAATTTTCCTTGTCTTAAGATGATACCTTTTTTAGGATATTTGGGTATAATGTAAGATAGAAATAGATTACCGGAAGGAACGATGTACTTTGCAATTACATATTCATTTTGTAGGTATTAAAGGAACCGGAATGAGTGCTCTTGCTCAAATTACTCCCAAGATAGAAGATGCAATCATTTCCGGTTCTGATGTTGACCAAAGATTTTTTACAGATATTATACTGGAGAGAGCCGGGATTATTACTCTTGGTTTCGATTCAGAAAATGTGATAAATGCAGATTTGGTTGTAACCTCTGCGGCTTATGATGAGAGTCACCCTGAAATAGCAAAAGCCAAAGAGTTGAATATCCCTATCCTCACTTATCCTCAGTTTTTAGGGAAACTCATGTCCAGAAAGAGAGGTGTCTGTATTGCGGGCACTCATGGCAAAACTACAACGACTGCTATGGTCGGAAAGATTTTGCTGGATAATGGGCTAGATCCAACAGTAGTGGTGGGGAGTGATGTGCCCTGTATAGGGGGCAATGCTCATGCAGGGCTGGGTGATTTATTTATAGCTGAATCTTGTGAATATAGAAGACACTTTTTAAATTATTCGCCAGAGAGTTTGATTATTACCAACATGGAGTTGGATCATCCGGATTATTTTCGTGATTTAGATGATGTCATATTAGCTTTCAATGAACTAGCTCAGAAGCTTCCGCCTCATGGCCATCTTGTTATATGGAATGAAGACCCCAATAAAGACCTGATTAAAACAACTGCCCAGAAAGTAACTTTCGGGATATCTTCAGATGCTGATTTTAGAGCTGTAAACATTGCTTTTAACGATTCAGGGTGCAGTTTTGATATTCTAGTCCACGGAGAGAGCATCGGTAGTATCAATCTTGATGTATCAGGAATGCATAATATCTTAGATGCTTTAGCGGCTATAGCCTTGACAACAATGTTAGGAGTGCCCTCTGCGGATATCCTTCGTGCTTTGGAAGGTTTTAATGGTACTAAGAGAAGATTTGAGAGATTGGGAAGCCGCAACGGAGCTGTTATTGTTGATGATTATGCCCATCACCCAACGGAGATCCAGACTACTCTGGATGGGGCACGTCGCTCATTTCCAGGGAGAAGAATAAGAGCGGTATTTCAGCCTCATACTTTCAGCAGGACGGAAAAACTGTTCTATGAATTCTCCCAATCTTTCCAAGAAGCGGATGAGGTTCTTCTAGCAGAAATCTTTTCTTCTGCTCGTGAGAAGAAGTCCGGTAGTTGCTCTATTACCTCGGCAAAGCTAGCCGAACTTATCGGAGAGAAAGGTATCTCTACCAAATACTTTGCTACCCTTGAAGAAATAAGCTCTTATCTTGATGAAACGCTGGATAAGGATGATTTAGTTATCACCCTTGGAGCCGGAGATATTTATAAAGTCGGACATGTGCTGATATCTGTATCTTAATATACTATTTTGAGGAGATAAAAATGAGAGGAAGATTATTGTCATTATTCATAATAACTATTTTCACAATAACTTTAATCACAGGGTGTGCCCAAGTAACTTCCCCAAGCAACCAACCAGAACCCAAGCCAAGTCAACTCAGCCCCGACTTGGTAGATAGCACCCCTTATTTGGAATCATTTTTAGTAAAAAGAGGAGCCGCTGTTCAAGAAGCACTTAACTATAGCGATATTACCAGTATTACCGTTCTAGTTAACAAACAAAATCACTTGTCTGACGATTATGTTCCTCCAGATCTGGTTGAACCCAATATTCCCTTTACTTTTGCCGAAAAGGCAGAAAAACGATTACTACGCCAAGAAGCGGCCTCCCATCTCGAAGAACTTTTTACTGTTGCCCAGGAAAATGATATTATTCTTTATGGAGTCTCTGGATATCGTTCTTACCAGACTCAAGAATATCTCTTTCAATACTTTGTCCAAAGAGATGGAAGTGAAGAAAAAGCTAATCAGATAAGTGCCCGCCCTGGTGAAAGCGAACACCAAACAGGTCTGGCAATGGACGTAACTTCTGAAAGTGTAAATTTCGGACTTATTGAGAGTTTCGGAGATACCAAAGAATATGAATGGCTTAAAGACAATGCCCATCTCTTTGGTTTTGTTGTTCGTTATCCGCAAGGAAAAGAACATATCACGGAGTATACTTATGAACCATGGCATCTCCGTTATGTCGGTCAAGAGCTTGCTCTTAAACTTTATGAGAACAATATGTCCTATGAAGAATATCTGTTCTTCAGGATTTAACAAAAGTAACTAACGATAATAAAAGGGAGAACCATAGTTGGCTCTCCCTTTTTATTTAAAGTTATACATGTTCATACATTGTATCATTGTATAAAACTACCTACTGCAAGAAGATCTAGGCAGTCCACTGTGGGATTTACTTCTAATGAATTGATTGATTTGACATAATATATCATCCCAGCAATAACAGCGAGACACTCCTTGGGGAAGTTTTCCTTGGTTATACGGTGAATCCATAAGAAGCACGGGCACTCCTAAGGAAGCTACCTCCAAAGCATTAGTCATAAAGTCATCTACAAAAATATCTATCTCATTTTCCTTAACGGCAAATTTTTTACTTAGGCCCCCAGTAAAAAATGTTTCATTTCTATAAATCTTGTTATCATCAAACCATTTGCATGTCAATATCTCTTCCGCCCCTGGCGCTCGGGCAGTGACATAGACTATCTCATGTCCTGATTCTACTAAGTCGTTAATGCCCTCAACTGCTCCTGGCATAGGTTTCGGGGCGGAGAATAGGTATTCCATATTATCATGGAAGAACTGGCTCATTTCATCCCATTCCACTCCATAAATATCGGTCATATTATAGGTCTTTAACTCTGTAATGTCTTTACCGTAATGTTTATTTAACTCCCGGATAAATACTGGAAAACTATCAGCTACGACTCCATCGATATCCAGCCCAATCCTTAGTCTCAACACTAATCAAGCCTTTCATATTTTGGTAATTCTATAGTAGGAGGCATCTGTCTTTTATGTTCACTAATTTTATGAAGATGTTCGATTCTGCTTATAGCGTCTTCTGGTATGTTACCACCGCTTAAGTACTTATCTATCATATCATACGTCAAACCCATTTCTTTCTCGTCAGTCTGACCCTGCCAGAGACCTGCTGTCGGTATTCTAGTAACAATACTTTCAGGTAACCCCAATACTTTTGCCCAAGATCTTACTTCTGTTTTAGTCAGAGAACTAATGGGTAAGAGATCAACCCCACCATCACCATACTTGGTAAAATAACCTGTATAGCTCTCCGCAGCATTATCCGTGCCTACTACAAGGTAGTTTCTCAAATTCGCAACAGAATATATAGTTGCCATCCTTAGTCGTGCTTTCAGGTTACCTTGGCCTACCTTTCTTCTATAATCAGGATAGTCCTTAGCATCTAAACCAGTTTCTACTTTTTCATATATTATGCTATGAGCATCGCCTAGGTCAACCTCAATAACTTCTAATCCGAGAGTACCCGCTACTAAAAGGGCATCTTCACGGTCGACCGGATTTGAATGACACGGCATGATTACTCCCAGTGAGTCATTCGGAAAAGCTTTTTGGCATAAAGCAGCAACTACCGCAGAATCAACTCCGCCAGAAATACCACAAACTAGCCCCTTAGTATGTGCATCTTCGCTTTTTTGTTGTAACCATCTGACAACTACATCAATTCTGAGTTGGATTTCTTCATTAGTCCACAATTTTAAGCCCTCCTTCTTTCCAATATGTGATTTATCAGTCAATAATCCTTTAAATAAGATTTACAAGGCAGTCATTTACTTTACTTAACATTATTAATATTAATATACACCCTTTTAACGACTAAGTCCTAGTAATTTGTATTTAATTTAGATATAACTTCTTAATATTTTAATAGTTAATCTCTATTTTAAAAATATAATCCACAATATCCACAGTTTTATCCACATATTTTTTTATTTTACTCTTTGTTTTTCTAGTAGTCCTTGATGTGCCTCATTTCCCTTAGATTATTACAAATTTGCTATTTTATATCTTCTTAGAAATATTTAATAAAACTTAAAATTTTGATTTTATTTTTGTAAAAAAGCTATTATTCTTGTTTATTTTCTTTCTATTTACATTTTACCATTTTAGCTTATCTAGATTTTCGCGAGAAAGATTGATAGCCTCCTTGACTGAGTCAGGAGCCGGTCCTCCAGGAATGTTTCTAGACTTTA
>Ga0209643_1000966_pt1 | contig 33361 bp, 18 predicted proteins | sample AutmiccBRH37_all_FD_187383 | JGI IMG/M metagenome (GOLD analysis project Ga0209643, IMG submission 187383) | Deep subsurface microbial communities from Mt. Terri, Switzerland - Autotrophic microbial communities BRH/37_all (SPAdes) (version 2) | ecosystem: Environmental > Aquatic > Deep...
GCAGAACCTTGCCAGGCGCTCGGGTTGCTCTCCAGCAGAGCCCTATCCTCCTGGCAAGTAAGAGCCTATATTAGGTTTTCCATTATTCGTTGGATTTACCCATTTACACAAAACTAGGGATACTCCCCTCAAGATCATTACGAAACCTCCTTTAAAAACATAAAAAACGACCGTGTATGGTCGTTTTTGGCTAATCGCTCGGTGCCGGGAAGTGTACGGATGCACTTCTTCTCACCTAGCTAACGAACTATTCTACTTTAAGTATAAACCATATTTACATAAATACAATATATTTATGTAAATATGTAAAATATTAAACATTAAACATGTGCTTATTGCAGCAGGGTGGGGCGTCCTCGTTGCCGCATTGCGGCCGGGGGCGCGGTTGCGTTCCCACGCACGCTACCGCGCGCGCCCTTCCACCAAGCTGCGGAAGCTTAGTGAACTATCCAGAAGGCTTAAATGTTCCTAATTGCTCTTTCCTCTGCCTCCTGCCTGATGGATTCCGGTAGCAGGTCGCCGACCCGGCCGGTGGCAAGGCAGATATGGGTATCTGCAGCGCCGTAATAAACCAGGATTTCGTCCTCTGCGTCCAGTACTTCCTTGTCATTCGCCGGCACCGCACCGCAGGTGAAAACAACATTTGGCACCCAGCTTTCCCCTTCCTTCCCAATCTCGTATTCGTTTTCAGGAGAGAGAACCGGATTCGGCGAGCGGTAGAGCAAGCGCTCCGGATTGGCCAGGTCGACCAGAACAACGCCCAGGCGATACACTCTGTTCCGGTCGACGCCGTGGTAAATCAGCAGCCAGCCGTATTTGGTTTTGATGGGCTGGGAGCCCGCTCCTATCTTCAGGGAGTCCCACATCCATCCCGAACGTGGCCCCAAGATGATGGAGTGCTCTATTTTTGGCGCCGGAAACTCCAGCTTATCCAGGTGCAGCACCCATACGCTGGGCTCTATCCGGTGGTAAATAATATACTTACCATTTATTTTTTCTGGAAACAATATGGCGTCTTTGTCCCAAATGTCTTGGAAGGCAAGGCCCTTTCTTTCCCACTTGTTAAACCTCTTATGCAAGAAGTCATCCAGCCCGATGGCGGCGGCTGAAATCTGTGCGATGACACCGTCGTAGGCAGTGTAAAGCATATATATCTTGTTGTCGATGAAAACTACCCGGGGGTCTTCGACACCTTTTTTTTCCGTTCTGTCCTGGGGCACGAACACCGGCTCCGGCAGCCTCTCCAGCACCTTGTAGCCGTCCGTCACGGCCAGCCCAATACGCGACACATCGTCATCTCCGTGCGCCCTGTAGAGAAGGTAAACTTTATCTTTTACCCGTAACGCCGCTGTGTTTAAGACATATTTGCTTTCCCACGGGTGCTCTTTGATTGGACTCAGCAAAGGGTTGCCCGCGTGCCTGACGAGTGGCTTCGCCGGCGGGTAATCCTGCGATTCCTGCACCACAACATTCACATCTCGTGGCTTTAAGCCCAGAAAGACGTCTAAAAGGTTTTCGCTGGCCTTGCCCTCACCGATGAGCTGAATCACCATTTTCATGATCTCGCCGGGGTCATACCCCAGCTCTGCATATATTTCCTCAAGGAAATCATGGTTGAACCACTTTTCTTCGACGTGGCTGGAAATCGGGGTGGGGATGCCCTTTCCGCCCTTGTAGCTGTAGCTGGCCCAGCTCCATACCGAGCACGGCAAAAAAGTGCCGTCGGTAAGAACTTGGCTTAAACCGTAGCCATCGCACATCATTTTGATCAACCGGGCCTTTTCGTTTTGGCCGGCATCCGCCAGACGCAGTGAAAGCGCCCGGAACTGGCTGACCAGCGCGCGGTGGTGGAAGTTTTCAAATATATTGTGCCCGGAGAAGGCAATGGTTTCGTAACGCCCAACCAGGGAGTTGATGATCTTGCCACCTAAATTTTTCCTCTCTTTGGCGTAAGTTCTCCAGAGGATGTCGTAGTTTTCGGCCATCATGATGTGTCTGGCTACGAAGAGGATAAAGCGCAGCCTCGGATAGTCCCCCCCCATCCCCTTGTTCAGGGGCTTGACTAAAATCCTGGAAGCAAGCTTGTTGAAGTTGGAGATATTCCCCAGTTCCACTAGGCCACTCAGTACCTTTTCGCCCACTACGATGGGACTGACCTCTACCTCGTCCATTCCGTCGGGCCGCAAATTGTCCAAAATCCACAGTAGCGACCGGTCCCTGTACTTCCTGGACTCAACCCGGTTGGCCAGGCTGACGACATCTCTGACGTCCATTTTTTTAATTAGTTCCCTAGGGGTCTTACATCCTGTCGGGATCATGATATTGAGCGGCGGGAACCGGAGCAGCATCTCCCGGAAGACCTCGTCCTTGATGGAAAAAACCAGGGGGGAGTGGAAAAGTCGGAAAAGGCCGTCTGTGATCTGTCCGATTCCTTCCTCTGTATATAGGTCCCCTGGCAGCAACCATGCCATCGTTTTTTCCAGTTCGCTCATGAATTCTTGCATGCACTGGATAACCGTTTCTGAATTGGCATTTTCCGATGTTCCCAGCCCATCGCGAATAAAGCCGCTGAAGGCCTCCTGGTAGCGAGACTGGAGACGGTTGAACATTTCTTCCGCAGACACAACCTTGCCGCTCCGCCCTTCTATTCTTTTGGGCAAGACCGTGGGTATTCCTGGTATGAATTCTAAATAATGAGCTGGAATGAGGGGAGGCTTCGTTTCCAGATCCTTCTGCTGCCACAGCTGCATAAACTGTTCCCTCAGCCTCAAAAAATCTTTTCTTTGTTCTTCTGCCGACGCTAATTCACTTGGAATAATAAAACAGATATCGACATTCTTGACGCCTTCCAGTTGTTCCTTAACGGACTGAATGTACTCGATGCAGCTGGACACCCTCCCGCTGAAAGCAAAAGTGAGTGCACTTAGGATATCGTCTCTGCATACGCCAGTGACAAACCAGTACTTTAACAGCAGGCGGTAGACGACCTCGGCCCAGGTTTTCCCCCCTATTTTGAGATCTTTGTCCGGTACCGACTTGATGTCTCCTATTCCTTCGTAAAGATAGTCGTAGTAAGTGGTGTCATAAAGGTTTTTGTGCTGGATGAGGCTGTCTCTAAAAAGGGTAAGATCCCGGGTAGAGTAGGTTGGCTCATAGGGCACGTCATTGGTCTTGCGGCCATAAATATCTAGCGTTTTGGTGATCACCCTGCTGCCGCTCCAATAGTCGGCATCCCGCTTGATACATTCAAACAACGACCTGGCGTTTTCCTTGAAAACATAGTTTAATTTTTCAAACGAGATTTCTTCCAACCTGGCGCCTATTTCCACCTCACAAATCTTTTTGTTCCAGCGCATGGCCCGGCTTACCAGCCAGGGGTCGATTCCGAACCCCCGCGTGAGTTCGGTCCAAAATTTTATATCGGTGCAAAAGTCCTCCACGGTGTCGTGAGCTATGGCATAAATGCCACCCAAAGACCCCTTAAGGTTGTAACCGTAAAACACCTCCAGCAGCGGGGCAAGGAACAGGCTTCCCAAAAGTTCCTCAAAATAGTGCCTCTGCGAAGATGTCACTACGAAGTCATATTCTTTCCTGATGGGCTCGATCAGGCGACTAATCCAGTCGGGCTGCAGACCCCTGCCTTCCTCCCGCACCAGATCGGCCGCAAAAATAACCGCGTCCGCTTCGAGCACATCGGCTATCTCCAATATCGCCCTGATGCTGGCCCCCCGACCATTAATCCCGGGTTTCATTAGAAACTCGAGGTGGGGGGCTTTTAAATTAAGACGCCGGATGGCTGCCAGCGCCTCGGTGCCGATGGGATCCCCCACACAGACAATAAGGGATTTGCGCAAGTCCTGAAGGCCGGCCAACCCCTTGTCCACCATTTTAAGCACTTCCGGCAGGATATCCTTTTCATTATAAAAAGGGATGCCGATGACCACATTTACTTCATTGAACACCTCTGCCTGCAGAACGGCATCTTTGATGCTCTCGTTGAAAAGGGCCTCTAAATCTAAATCTTTTAATCGCTCAACGCCCATGAATAACCCCCGTTAATAATCTTTGTGCCAGAAGTCTTATTCGCACTTCCCGGTCATTCGCTTTTGAACCGCCCGGCCAACGGAATAATGGCCAACTCTCTTTTTGCCTTCGTCAGGTCTGACTTTCGTTCCAGCACTATGCTCATATCTTTTAAACACGTTACCGCCAGGGCAAAGGACAGCACAGATTCAGCGCCGCTGTTGGCATTGCTGCCTGTTTCGGTGAGACCGTCCAGCGGATAGTCATCGTTTAGGTTATACACCGGCACCCCCCGGCTGTTTTTACCAAAAAACCAACTAAAGGCCTTGCGCGCCAAGTCGCGGTAGTTTTTGTCATTAGTCTGGCGCAGGGCCTCGCCGTAGGCTTCCACCAGGCTGCCTATCTCTATGGGCTGCTGGTCATAAAAGGCCCTTCCCGCTCCGTTAACCATCCAGTTCTTATTTCCCACGATGTCAAAGTAAGTGCCGTTGTACTGAATACGGGTGAGAAATTCTAAAGTCGCCAACGCGGTAGTCAGATAAACTTCTTCTTTAAGGACACTGTGCGCCATCATCAGGGAAAAGGGTATTTTGGCGTTATCGTAAGTAACAGAGGACTCAAACCAGTCCCATTCAGGTCTTTTATTGACATTGTACTGTTTGACCAGGTAGTCCGCCCCTGCCCTGAGCAATGCGGCCGCCTCCGGTGCCTCAGGAAATTTCTTCAGGTAGTCGGATAAGCCACAAATACAATAGGCCATCGCTTTTGGATAGGTGGACAGCGGTAGCCCCGGCTGTCGGCCGGCAATGGCCCGGTCAAATATTTCCTTGGCCAGAATGGTCACAGACAGATCTGTGCTTAGGGCGACAGCGCTCCCCAGTCCCATCAATACGCGGCCAAAAGTATCATCGCCACCGTCTTGGTCTAAAATGTCTCGGTGATAGCCTACAAAATTATGGAATCGCCCGTCCTCTTTTTGTACATAAAGGAGAAAGGCCAGATATTTTTTGGCCAATTGATAACACCCGGGTTCATTGTCAAAGCGGGCCACCTTCAAAATAATCCCCAGCGCCCTTCCGACATCATCGGCGGAATAGCCATGCTTCAGGTCGGGAATGCCGTACTTGGTGTGCTGGAAGATACCTGTATCATCAGTCAGGCCATCAAACATCCGGTACAAATTACGTTTTCTCAGATAAGCTTGGCTGTTCTTGTAGACCACGCTTATTTTCTGTAATTTTTTCTTCGAGAACTCTTTATAAACTTCTTTAAATAGGTCATGGTAAAGCTCGGCTACCCTGGACCAAATCATCGAGCGGCCGTATTCGTAAGCGGCCCGGCGCGTTTTATGCATGTCCTCCCGATGGGACAAGATTCCACTTAAGGATTTGGTTATGGCTTTGGGGTTATTGAAGGGTACCAGGTGGCCGCGGTTTTCAGCAAGTACTTCCTGAGCGTAATGGTAGGGGGTGGAGACTACGACCTTGCCCAGCGCAACAGCATAAGCCAGCGTCCCGCTGGTGATCTGCTCTTGAGAGAGATAGGGAGTTACATACACGTCGGAAGCGCTAATGTAGTTATATAACTCGTCATTTGTGACGAACTTGTCGATGAACAGCACGTTATTTCCCAGTTGTTTTTCATAAACCAATTTCTGAAGGCTCTCACGGTACCTTTCCCCGTGAATCCTAGCCACTTCCGGGTGTGTTTTGCCGAGTATAATGTACAGCAAATCGGGGTGGTTGCGGACGACATCGGGAAGGGCTTCCAGAACCAGCTCGAAGCCCTTCCCGGGACTCAACAGGCCAAAGGAGAGGAGCACAAAACGACCGGCCAGACCCAGTTCCTTTTTAAAATACTCTGTCTCAACAAAGGGAAGGTCAGGTACGCCGTGCGGGATCATTACGATTTTCTCCCGAGGCACGTAGTAGATCTCCTGCAGGATCTCAATGGCTTTGTTGCTCATGACAACGACCCGCTGGGAGCGCTGGATAACCTCAATGAGGGAGGTATAATAACCCAGGGTGGGTTGCTGCAGTACCGTGTGGATAGTGGTAATCACCGGTTTTTTAAGTTTTTCCAGCAGCCGTGCAATATGGCGGCCCTCCGGGCCGCCGAATAGGCCAAATTCATGCTGCAGATTGACTACTTGCAGATCAGCGGCATTGATTCGCGCTGCGGATGTGGTGTAATCGGATACTTTATTTTTGTCAAAGACAAAATCAACTTCAGGTGGGTAGTTACCCGAGGGGAGTCCATCCACTGCTACAATTTTTCCGGCTGATGCATACATGTTTTGATAGGAAGTGAATAAATTATGCGTAAAAGTAGCAATCCCACATTCTTTAGGTATATATGAACTGATATAACAGGGGTTTAGTTTTTTATCATACAAAAATAAATCGCCTCCAATAAAAATTACATAAAACGATCCATTAAACCTTAATCTTTATTACAAAGGGCTCCTTGGTTTTTCCAGGCACATGACGACAAGGTCACTGATGCGGGCGGTGCCGGCACACATGACCTTGTCTGCGCCGCCCCAGTAAATTTTTACCGTGCCATCCTCCTCTGGAACAGCTCCACAGGTAAAAACCACGTTGTGCACATAACCCGTAACCTCCCAGGGATCTTCAGGCTGGAGAATCCACTCGTCAGCCACACCTAGTATTTTCGACGGGTCATGCAGGTCGTGGAGAATTACGCCCAGCCTGTAAACAGCCCCGTCCATCGTGCGAAAGACACCGTGATAGATGTTCAGCCAGCCGCTATCCGTCTTGAAAGGTGTGGCGCCGGGTCCAATTTTCATTTCATCCCAGTGGTAGCCGGCAGGTTTTACAATGACCTTTGAGTCGCCCCAGTGAACAAGGTCGGGAGAGTAGGAGATCCACATGGACCAGGGGCTAATCTCAGAATGGGGACGGTCCAGCCGAACGTAACGCCCGCCGAACTTCTGCGGGAAGATTACCACGTTGCGCAGATCCGCCTGCGTAATCAGGGAAATTCGCTCGATGGCATCAAAGTCCCTAGTCCTGGCCAGGCCGATTCTCACCCCGTGCCTGGAATAGGCGCTGTAGGTGATTACAAAATCGCCATCAAGCTGGCAGATACGCGGGTCCTCAACACCGTATTCCTCGTACTCGCCAAAAATACCGTCTTGCGACGGGGTCATGAAAGGCTCGGGCCGTACTTTAAATGAATAGCCGTCTGCACTTTCAGCCAGGCCCAGGATGGAGCGGCCGTTTAAGAGGTGCGAGCGAAAGATCATAACATAACGGCCATTTGCTTTCACTACACCCGCGTTATGAACCGTGGACACGGGGTAGGGGACATCGTCTCTGGTCAGGATCGGGTTCCCGGCGTACCTCTTGACAACCGACTCCCACTTATCCGAGCTCATCGCAAAGCCTCCCCGCACTTAATTTTTTTTGTCGATAATTTTATGATAAACACTTATATAATTATCCACCATGCGTGCTCTTGAAAATCTATCCTGTACTATCTTCCTGCAGTTCCGGCGCGATATCGCATCCAGGCTGCCCACCGCCTCTACCGCAGAATTAACGTCGCCCACCAGAAAACCGTTGGCTCCGTTTTCAATAATCTCCGGCATAGAGCCCCTGTTGTAAGCCACAACAGGCGTTCCGCAGGCGCCCGCCTCCACAACAGAGAGCCCGAAGGGCTCGTTAAAATTAATTGGGTGCAGCAGCGCCCTCGCTCCGCCAAGCAGCTTATTTCTCATCTCCGGCCCCGCGACACCTGCATACCTGACCCTGACACCGTCGAGGTGGGGCTCGACCACCGATTTGTAATAATCAATGTCCTGGATAACACCAGCCAGAATCAACTTCATCCCGGTCTGTCTTGCAATTTGGATCGCCTCCGCGGCCCCCTTATCGTGGTGAATGCGGCCGAAAAAAAGCAGATAATCCTCTGGTGTTGCCTGAAAAGCAAAGTTTTCCAAATCAATTCCGTGATAGATAGTGTCAATGTAGGCAAGCTCCGGCGAGCGGTCGGCGTTGCTTATAGATACATAGTAAGTCGTTTGGTTGTATTTTCTGTATACAGGAAGGATCTTCGGTGATGAAAACCCGTGGATGGTAGTGAGCACCGGGGTGTCCGTAAGGCCTGAATAAGTGAGGGGCAAAAAATCAAAATGATTATGGATTAAATCAAAATCCCCCGCCCTTTCAAACAACTCGGATATGTGAAGACACTCCCAGACTTTTGGGTCAAGGTTCTTGTCCTCCTCATAGGGCATTGGTGCAATGGCGTGGAGCTTCGCTTTTGTTACGGAGTCGGCTGTGGCGAAAAGCGTCACGTCAATCCCCCTGACGGCAAGTCCCTCGGTCAGCAGCGACACTACCTGCTCCCAGGGACCGTACCCCAGCGGGGGAGTCCTCCAGGCTATGGGAGAGAGCATGGCAATTTTCATTGCTTTATAACCCCCAGCTGATTATTTAAATCCCTTGAACTTTCTACACATTAGGTTTATTAATATAAGTTACTATGGCCTCAATTTTACCCTGAATTGTATATTCGCCCATATTAGCCGGAACCATAATACTACTGCCTTTTGATAATTGTATTAAACCATCCTCATATATTAGCTGTCCTTCTCCATCAACTATATAAATTAGCACAAATACATTTAATGAATTAAAAACATGCATACCCTACACTATCCATTTTTCAACAGTAAAGTAATTACTTGATATTAAAACTGTTTTCAATAGATTATTTTCTTTGCTTACACAAGGCTCGGTTTTATAATTTATCAAATTATAATCAATAACCTCAATAGCCTTTTCCATATGCAACTCCCTCTTATTACCATCAAGTCCTATTCGATCATAATCATAGATACGGTAAGTTATATCTGAGTTTTGCTGAACTTCAAGCAATAATATTCCTTTTCCTAAGGCATGTACTGCTCCACTAGGAATAAAGAAAAAATCTCCTGCTTTAACGGGAGCCCGCACTAACAATTCATTCCATCGGTTTTCTCTTGCTAATTCTATAAAATCTCTGCTGTTTTCTGCTGTGTGACCAATTACTATCTCAGCACCAGGCATTGAATCTATAATATACCAGCATTCTGTTTTACCAGTTCCACCATGTTCATGTATCATAGCGTATTCATCACTGGGATGAACCTGAACAGATAAATCATCATTAGCATCCAGCAGCTTAACCAAAAGCGGAAACTTTTCCAAATTGTATGGAGCAAACCATTCCTGTTTTTCTTTTATTACTTCATTTAAAAACTTACCGGAAAATGCACCATTTATAATTGGGCTTCTACCTTCAGGGTGATCTGACACAGTCCAGGCTTCTCCAATAGACCCCATTGGATTTTTACAATTAAATATTTGTTCCAATCTAGAACCGCCCCATATTCTTTCTTTGAATGCCGGCTCGAATATAATAGGATATGGTTTCATAATTTGTAACCTCTGTCCTAAAATTTTTTTAAGTACTGTAAAATCCACCAGGGCTTCATTTTAACCTACGGCACCACTACCTTTTTGCATTTATAAGATATTCTTATTCATATAAGAACGGGAAATTTGCGACTAACTCTTACGTCCTTGTAGTTTGAGCAAAAAGGCCCTAAATAACAGAAACGATAATTTAAAGCTGTATATCTAGAAGTGTACTAATGATAAGTACTTCTTTTAATTTCAGCAAATACCTTTGCGGTATGTGTTATAATTATAATAATTGACTAAATATTTATTTATTGGAAGAAGGGGTTGCTGTGCCTTTCGCAGTGATTATGGCCGGCGGCAGGGGAGAGAGGTTCTGGCCGCGAAGCAGAATGGCCAAACCGAAGCAATTTTTAAACCTCATCGGCGAAAAGACAATGCTGCAGTTGACCGTAGAAAGGATCAAGGACCTGGTCGGAATATCGGACACCTACGTCGTGGCCGGTGCGGAATTTAAAGACACCATCCTGGAACAGATCCCTAAGTTGCCCGAAGCAAACATCATAATCGAGCCGTTTGGCCGGGACACGGCCGCGGCAATCGGGCTGGCCGCCCTGGTTTTGGGGCAGAAAAACCCCCGGGAGGTTATGATTGTTCTGCCGGCCGACCATTATATCGGCAACGTGCGCCATTTTCACGAAGTCCTGAGAAGCGCCGTAGCCACTGCAAGCCGGGGAGATAAAATCGTTACCCTCGGCATCACCCCCCACAGCCCAGAAACCGGGTACGGCTACATTCACTGTGGCGAGTTGGCTGACACCTTTACCGAGATACCGGTCTACCGGGCCAACCGCTTCCTGGAAAAGCCGGACCGCGCCCGCGCCCTGGAGTTTCTCTCCAGCGGGGACTACCTCTGGAACAGCGGCATGTTTGTCTGGCGCATCGATATGATCCGCGGGATGATCGAAAAACACCTCCCCTTGCTTGCAGAAGGGTTTAAGGAGATCGGAGACAGCCTGGGAACGGACCAGCACCTAAAAACACTTAAAAAAGTCTACTCGGGACTAACAAAAGTATCTGTCGATTATGGCATCATGGAACAGGCCGGCAACGTTTTCGTCATACCCTGCGACTTTGGGTGGGATGACATCGGGAGTTGGACCGCCCTGGAAAGATACGTTGAAAAGGACGAACACGGCAACGTCCTGCACGGCAAAGGGGTCTTGCTGGATACGTTCAATACCTATGTTACATCCAAGGACAAGACCGTGGCGCTGCTAGGAGTCAAAGACCTGATTATTATAAACGACAATGACAGCCTGCTCATTTGCCATAAAAGTCAGGCCCAGGAGATCAAAAAGGTCGTGCAGGCATTGAATGAGCAAGGGTTTGACAGGGTGCTTTAATCTGTAAATATAAAATGGAGGTCGGCAAATGACGGTAATGAACCCGCAAATTTTTCGCCAATATGACATCCGTGGCGTTGCTGAAAGGGACTTGACCAACGAAACAGTGGAACTGCTTGGAAAAGCCTTTGGCACTTATGTTAAGGAATCCGGATCCGGCAGAGTTTTAGTGGGCCGGGACAACCGCCTCAGTTCAGCCAGGCTGCGGGACGCTATTACCAGGGGTCTTCTGACAACCGGCTGTGACGTCATCGACATCGGGCTGGTCGTTACACCACTACTATATTACTCCCGGGTACATTACGGTGTCGACGGGGGTGTGATGATCACCGGCAGCCACAACCCGCCGGACGAAAACGGCTTCAAAATCGCACTCGGCAGCGGGACCATCTATGGTGATGAAATTCTAAAGCTAAAAGATATGATGATTACGGGAAATTTTGCTTCGGGCCCAGGGCTGCTGGAAAAACAGAACGCCACACCCCCCTACCTGGCTATGCTCAAAGACAAAATCCAGCTCGGCCCGCGAAAGTTAAAAGTTGCGGTGGACTGCGGCAATGGTACGGCCTCGCTTTTTGCCCAGCAAATACTGGAGGCGTGGGGCTGTAAGGTAATCCCGCTGTATTGCGATTCAGACGGCTCTTTCCCGAACCACCAGCCGGACCCGGTCAAAACAGCAAACCTGGCGGAGCTGAGAAAAGTCGTTGTGGAAAAGGGCGCCGACGTGGGCCTCGCTTTTGACGGAGACGGGGACAGGATCGGCGTGGTTGACGAGACGGGCGGAATTATCTGGGGCGATTTGCTGATGTGCCTGTACTGGCCGGAGATTATGGCCAAACACCCCGGGTCGCAGGCAATTATCGAGGTAAAGTGTTCCCAGGCGTTGGTGGACGGGGTCGTCCGGCTGGGTGGCAAACCCTTCTTCTATAAGACAGGTCATTCACTGATTAAGGCCAAGATGAAGGAAATCGGGGCAATCTTCACTGGGGAGATGTCGGGTCATATGTTTTTTGCCGACGAGTACTACGGTTTTGATGACGCCTACTACGCCGCCGGCCGTCTGCTGAGGATTCTGTCAAATTCCAAAGAACCCCTCTCTAAAATGCAGGCCCAAATACCCCAATATTATTCCACAGCTGAAACCAGGATCCCCTGCCCTGACCAGGACAAGTTTAAGGTGGTACAGGGGTTGGTAGAGCAATTCAGGCGCGAATACGAGGTCATCGACGTGGACGGGGTGCGGGTGCTCTTCGGCGATGGCTGGGGTCTGGTCCGGGCGTCCAACACCCAACCTGTTCTGGTGGCCCGCTGCGAGGCCAAGACCCCGGAAGGGCTGAAGCGGATTTGCGACACCATGCAGGAAGCTCTGGCCGGGTATCCTGAAGTTGAGCAATTCAGGTGGGAGTGGTAGGATAGTGCTACTTTGGTTTTGGTGGGCGATGACGGGATCGAAGCAGCAAGCCACGTAAACATGTACAGCTAAAATGTGTTCTCATGCACCCTTTCCCAACAAGTCTACAACTTTGCTAAGGATTATGGTAAATTATTTTTTGGTTGTAACAGATTCTACAAAACGTTGAAAAAACATTCGAACACTTCGCAGAGGGAGAGGGTATCCAAGACTTATATGCCTATCTACGTTGGGTATTCCCAATTTAATCATACGTTGACGGGTGGTGTCGTTGACGCTGATACAATCCATAAATAACAAAGCCAGAGTTTTATAGCTTACTAAGGCTCGACCATCGCCTAAGGCATCTATTGTAATGTAAGTCTGGGTTCTGAAAAAGTTATGTAAAAAGAAGTATAATTGTTGTCTGTGTATTCGTGGACATGAGGTCCGCCTCCACCAAAATATAGAATTTAAAAACGAGTCAGTGATGGCTCGTTTTTTTATGCCCTTTTTGGTTACGACGTGGGTAGTGAAAAAGCCGTAGTTCCTTGTGGGGTAAGGAATTACGGCTTTGTTGTTTTTGTAAACACACTATTTCTCCCTTAGCAAGGATTTACTTCCTTATCGTAACTTGACGAGTTGTTCCATCCCACTCCACTTTCGCTCCCAGGATTTCACTAACAAAACGCAAGGGCACAAAGGTCCGTGAGCCATAAACCTCGGCAGGACAGTCAATTTCAATTTCCTCACCGTTTACCAGAACCTTATTAGAACCGATGGTTAAGAGGATCCCTTTATCGCCTAAAACTATTTTAATCTGCTTTGTTTCCAGAAGCCATTGCACATCTGCCCCCAGGTACTCGGATACAAACCGGACAGGAACCATTGTGCGGCCTGTTTGAGGATCAATAATCGGAGCGACATCCATAGCGACTTCTTCACTGTTTACTCGCATCAGTTGCGAATCAATGGTCAGGATTATTTCTTTTGCACCACGTGGTTTGGGCTCAGTTTCTTTAAATACTGCCTTGGCTTTAACGCTGCCATCTAATTTAATTTCAGTCTCCATGTTAGAAACAGTTTCACCGTCAAGCACCCATTGGACAAATTCCCAACCTTCAACTGCTGCGGCTTTTAGGTTAACACTGGTTCCTGCTGGGTACTTGTGTTCACCTTCTGCAGGAGTAACCGTTCCTTGGCCTTCTATTTCCATGGTTAGGGTGTATTTTGTTATAGGAGCGGAGTTTGATGAACCAGAAGAAGCTCTTTTAAAGTAGGCGGTAACTGTTTTGTCACTTTCTACTATTAGGTTATAAACTGGTGTACTGACAGTTGTGCCATCAATATCCCATCGAGTAAATTTCCAGTCTGATGACGGGGTTGCTGTGAAAGTAACCGTAGAGCCATAAGCCAATAAATCGCCTGAATGAATTTCTTCTTCGCTTATTACCGCTGTTATAGTGCCGTTTCCAGCTCCTACATTAAAGGTCACGGTGTAGCTATTCCAAATGGCATATAACGTAATGTCAGCTGTTATAGGAGTAGATGATGTAAATGCGGTGCCGCTACCATCTTGCTTGGTATTCCACTCAATAAGGCTATTTCCAGATTTGCTCACTGTCGGCAATTCATCTATTGTATCGCCATAATTAACTTTTATTTCTTGTATAGCGGGAATTCCACCATGAGCGTTAAAAGTTACGGTACATATCTGGTACTCATAGGCACCCATGTCTACTGTATTATTTACGATACGGGGGTTATTGTTTAAGTCAGTGGTAACTCCATAAGCGGCCCCATCCTCACCATAGGGGGCATTAGTCCCGGCGTCAATGGCTGGAGATCCCTTTGGGAGCCTTAAGTCTTCTGTTCCGATAAGCATAGGGTCTGCATCAATGTTGCCGGCACCATCATCTCCCAAGTCGCCATTCCAGCCATCGCCGCTGCCACCTGAGCCTTGAATTAAGCTGTAGCTGATAATAGGTGAACATGAGTCGTTGAAGATTTCACTGCCAGTACTTGTCGCGATATTAGCCCAAAATATAGAGTTTCTAATAGTCGGGTTGCTGTCTCTGTTAAACATTCCGCCGCCACTTGAATTAGCCGTATTCTCGCTGAAGATGACATTCGTAAGTGTCGGACTACCAACTAAGTTAAGCATTCCGCCGCCATTATAATTAGCTGTATTCCTGCTAAAGATAACATTCGTAAGTGTCGGGCTGCCATAATAGTTAAACATTCCCCCGCCATGATAATTAACTGTATTCCCGCTGAGGATGACATTCGTAAGTGTCGGGTTGCTGAATTCGTTACGCATTCCGCCGCCGTAAAAATTAGCCGTATTTTCGCTGAAGTTGACGTCAGTAAGTATCGGGCTGCTATTATAGTTACACATTCCGCCACCGCCAAAATAGTTAGCCGTATTTTCGCTGAAGTTAACGTTGGTCAGTGTAGGGCTGCTGTCATTGTTATGCATCCCGCCGCCCTGATCATTAGCCGTATTTTTGCTGAAGTTGACGTTGGTAACTGTCGGGCTGCTATTAAAGTTATACATACCGCCCCCATTATTATTAGGGTATGACGCGTTGCCATCACAGATAGTAAATCCATCCAATAACGCATCATCTAGTTGCAAATTATCATGGTAAAAAACATGATAACTATTATCACTGTTGTCGCCGACAACGCCGATATCTCCACTTAGGATGGTTTCATTGGTTATAAAATCCCGTTCTGTTAGGTCAAACGATCGTTCTTCGGTTCCGGCAAAGCCTCCGTAGATCGCGACACCATTTTTCATCTGAAAGTGTTTATTACGTAGATCTATTCCATCTAGACTATAGGCGCTGGTGGGATAATATGTACCCTTGGCCACCCAAATTTGCTGCCCCGACTCCGCTACATCCAAAGCCTTCTGTAGGATTGTAATGGCATTTTCCCATGAAGTACCATCGTCCGTTCCACCTGCATCAGAGTCAACATATATTATGGTAACCTCAGTATCATAAACAGCGCGTAAGACAGTATCCTCCACAGTATCATATACGGCATTAATGATAGTTTTCTCATCATCATATACGGCATGGATTACAGTATCCTCAGCATCTGCTCTTTCAGTCCACAGGCCGGTTAATCCAAGCACAAACAGCAACAATAACGATAGGGTGATGCTTAAAGTTATTTTGAAGCTTTTTCCCTTTACCATTATTTATCCCCCTTTTAATATAAACAATAATTAACTAGCTTAAGTATAAAAAAAACGACCACTTCTAATGTGGCCGGTTACGCTACTAGGCTCGCCCCTGGCTTATAAGCGTCCAATTCAGACCAGGGGGTCATCGCTCTCCAAATTATACTTATACATCCCAATAGAGCGGAATAGTCAACCAAGAGAGTTAGGCGCTTGTAATAGATACAGGTCAATGTTATAATTTGTGTTGACTTTATTCAGTGAATTTATTCAGTGAACCAATTCAGTGACTAAGATAAATTATATTGTTTTTTCATAATCATGTCAAGATAAGGGGAAAATTTATGAAGGTTAGGTCAAATTCAAGAAAACTTAAGGCGGCTGAGACAAAAAGGAGAATTTATGAATGTACTATGGAGTTAATGAGAGAGCGCGGTCAGGCATCAGAAACAGCTAAAGAATTAAACAAATACCCCCACCATGTTGTTGACTAGATTATAGATATTGATTAGTAATAATATACTGTGTTATTAATGAGATGGAAAAAGCAAATTCTTATCTATCTAATTAATAAAATAATCAGTATATATTAGGAGGCTTTACGGGAAAATGAGCGACTCAAAAGTGGCTGTAAAAGATGCCAGAAAAGTATTTAGAAAACAAGGTGCTTGTTCGAGCGCTTTTATGTTTATTCTGAACCGCGAATTTGGTAGCCCCATGGACAAAGAATTGCGTGCAGCGGAACCACTTGCAGGCGGAATACTGCGGCAGGGTTATCAATGCGGAATGCTGTGGGGATCTGCGCTGGCGGTGGGTGCGGAATCGTATCACAGGAGCGATGATCTCGGTCAGGCCGTCGCCACAGCTATAACAGCAACAAATAAGAAAGAGTTTATGTCGGCCTTGCGTTTGCGAACCGTCTTATCTTGCCAGCATAACTTCATCCACCCCCGATGCAAACTGTTTTAGACATTAAATTAGGGGCGTGCTATTAATGGCAAAAATAAAGGACAGGCTCATACTAGGTGTGGGTGGTAACTTAATTAAGCTAGTACTGGGAGGTCGCCAATGAAATTAACCAAACCTATTGTAACCGTCGGCACGGCTGTAACCTGCTTTTTACTGATTGTCAGCTTGCAGCCATTTTTTCTGGGCTACCAGTATTATTTCGGTCTTGATGCACGCATTATCTGTATGCCCCTGGCTTTTCTAGTGCTCCCATTTCTCTTTACTCATATCTACCAGAACTGGTCGGTTTTTCGAGTCCGGTACAGGAAAGCTGTTGCGGGTGACCGCAAGTCTGTCTACCGTTTTGGTACCACGTTAGTGATGATGATTATCGGTTTTATCGATATTGCCAGCGGTTGGGTTAGCGGAGTATCCGGTGCAGAGAATTATTTGCTTTTCCCCATGTGGGTGTGGAGCTGGGCTTTTTCCATTTTAATATTTGTCCATGCCTACCAGAGGAGGAGACTCTTTTTTAGTTACCTTTCAAGACAGGGTACAGAATCGTCCGGTAGCGATGCTTCAGGTAAGTCATTGTAAACAACTAACGAGAAAAGATATACATGTTATTATAGGACCGGAGTAAGGCAAGCGTTCGCTGGCATAACACATACTTATCCGGTAATTAAAATGGGAACTAAATATCAGCCCTTCGGCAGCATCGTGATGTTTAAATGATATGCCAAAACGCCTGGCCAAATTATTTAGCTTGTAAGAACCCAGACCTGGCCATGTTTTCCTAGCAATAATTACTGAGCATTGATAAGAAAGTTGGGGGTGGGGGATTAAGTATTCATCAAGAGTATATCTTAAGACGTTAATATCAAAACTCGCATTATGGGCCAGGACAGTCTTACCTATAAGATAATCCTTTAGCACTGATGTCCATAGCTCCTTAAAATCTGGCTCATCCATTACATCCTCAGCCCTAATACCATGTATTCGGGTAAAGAAAGGATGAAAATTAAGATCAGGTGGCCTTACAAGCCAAGAACCTCGTTCAACAACATTGCCGTCTTCTACTACAGCGATACCAACTGAGCAGATGCTTGACCTACTATGGTTTGCGGTTTCAAAATCCAAGGCTACATAATTCATAGGATTCTTCCTTAATCTACTTTTTTACTAAGTATTCAATTTGAAGCTTTAACTTCCTTCATATTTAGCCTAAGCGCATACGTTCTCGAACCTGGCCGAGCCATGTAGATGTCAGGGGAAATAGTTAAGTGCCAAGCCCAGTGTTACCTGATATATAAGGGTGTCATAGGGTGGTATACTTAGAAAAAAAGGCTGTTGGAGATACCTATTAAAACCAGTATAATTCATTAGCTTTTTGTATTGAGAAATAAAATTCAAGGCATAACAGTTGTCAATAAAAATACAAATGAGATAATATGGCTGGCGGTCAGAGAGGAAAGTCGCGGTAAAGGGTATGGCCATCAGTTGGTTGCAAGGGCACTTAGTTTTTTAGATAATAAGAGACCTGTTTGCGTGCAAACCTTTTCTCCAAACATAAAAGACGGTGAGATGGCAAGAAAGATGTATTTAAAGTTTGGCTTTATAGACTTCAAAGATGGAGGGAAAAATCCTGCCGGCATTGATACTGTTATTATGAAGCTAGAAAAATAAAGAATTGTTGATTATGGAACATGTCGAGTTGTTAACCGGTCTGCCCGCAGGAATTAATCCTTGACGGGGTTTACTTGTTAGTCATTTTATACCATGGTTTTTTTAAAATTGTCATATACATCGTTTATTTGGTCTAACAAATTTTTTTAACTACTAATAAATATTTTTTTGCAAGTTAAATGTTTCTATTTTCGTTCCAATATTTAACATAGCGATGTTTTTGGGTACTTAGGGAACTTGAAAGCATACTGGCCCTTGCTGGCATATAATAAGTTAAGTTTTAAGTTTAACACTAAGAAGGTGTCGTATATGCCTGCACGCTATCCGCCGCAAGATTGCCCTGAGGGGTTTTTAAGTCGTCACTTTGTTATTTCCGGCGAGACAATGTCTATCATTTCCCAATACTATGGCACCACCAAGGAAGTGCTTATAGAAGTAAATCCCCATATTGCCGATCCAAATGTACTTTACCCGGGGGATGTACTATGTGTACCTGGATTTCGCAAACCTGCAACTTGCCCAACAGATTTTCGGGGCAGTTACGAAGTTAAAGATGGCGATACAATGTTTTCCATTGCACGTGAGTTCAATATAAGTGAAGAGGATCTTATCTCCGCGAACCAGCATATTCCCAATCCAAAATTCATTTTCCCGTTTGATGTACTTTGTGTTCCGGAAATATTAGCAGGGTCGCTGGCGACATCGGGTTTAGCACAGATTAATGTTAACGAGAGTGACAACGGAGATGTATTGTACCTTCGGAAAGGGCAAACGTTGGAATTATCTCTTAACGAGAATTCTTCCACCGGTTACTCGTGGGAATACAAATCAATGCTAGATACCAATGTGTTGAAAGAAACGGGATCTTGGGCTGAATATCCAGAGAATTCTCTGCCCGGGGCTCCAGGAAAACGATACTGGACTTATAGGGCATTGAATGCTGGAAACACAACGATTGACCTCTGGTACATACGAGCCTGGTTATCTGAACCTGTACCGGCAAAGACATTCACATTAGAAGTAAATGTGGTACCTTAGAACGATGAATCCAGGGGCTGCATAACAGGGAACCAAAAGTCATTATGACGTCTTTTATTCAATAAACCTCTGTTCCTTAGAACATTATCCATTGTATCCATCTACTTGCTAGGTAATATGGTTTAAACAGGGCCACCCATATAAGGTGGCCCTGCTGCTTAATGGAGTCCTAAAAGCGGTTATAACGAAGGGTAATCTGGTAGCGGCTGTCCTCAGTATCACTAACATATTCGCGCCGCTCCCGGTATTGGACGTTTTTGCTGACCGGTTCAACCTTGACTTCAATATCGCCGTTGGATGTATATTCCCGCACCGCTGGAGCCGGGGTGATGGCACTAGTTAGGTTTGCCAGGTCAAGTTTGGTAAACCCGTCAGCGTCTTCAATTATAAGGTCCGCTGGGGCCCACAGGGCAACGAAGAAATTAAAGGCGAGGGTGATTGCCGCGGCAATGGCTGCCGCCCACGACGCGCCAAGGCCCAATGCCACTGCTACTGCGCTGCCAAGCCCCCCAAGAGACGCAGCTATAGCATCCCACTCGCTTTTTAGAACCAGAGCAAAAGCATCTTCAAAATCCTCTATTTGCTGCTGAAAAGCGTCCTCGTCATCAACCTCAAAGCCAATTATAGTTAATGTCACCCCTGCAATACCTCCTGCCAAGCCTTGGAAAAGAACCCGAGACATGTCGCGGTTTTCGCCGGAGTCCACATCGCCAAATCTAAAACTGGTAGTGTTCATCTCGCCCGGGGTAAGGTCAAGCCCTACAGGCACGGTTACAATTCTAATAGCGACTTCGTCGGAGCCGAAGAATTCGGGGTCGGTTTCACTGGGCACATCAAGCCTTTCACTGGCAATTTGGAAATTTACCTCCGGCGACACCAGTACCTGAATGTACTGCAGCCCCAGGGAGGTATATTCATCAGCAAACGTCCCGGGTATATCTGTATTATTGGGCATAATTACTTGAATGCTGTAAATGCCGTCCGGAAGGTTGTCGGGCACCTTAAAGGTAAGTATGTCCTGCACCCTGCAGTCGGCAATGATTAACACTACGCCATCCAAGCCGGGTTCGGTGAGGGGGGTGTTTACATCTCCGCACACATGAGCCTCCACATCCCGGGTTAGGGTGCCGCCCACCTGGCGTAGTTGAACTCTGCCCTCGGTGTTAAAGAAGTTAAAGCCCTTGAGTACCACCGCCTCACCAGGGGAAACAGGCGGCACGCGCAGGCAGGTTTCGCTTACACTATTACCCGGGCAGTTCGGCTCGCTAAGCACCTGACAATTTAGCTGCATCCCTTGGTCCAAGGTGCAGGACTGCTGCAGTTCATCAGGCCTATATTGGTCTATGGGCAGGGAGGGCACGTAAGTATTGGTGCGTAGGCCGTTTATGCTGCAAATTACCGGCGTAAGAAATGTTTCATTAAACTCTATGCCGGGCAGCGGCCTAGGCAGACCGGGGCGCTCCTGCATAAGGCACTCAGTGCTGTCAAATGCCGCTTTACTGGTCCTCAGGATGAGTTCATTGGAGACCGCTTCGGCCAGGATCACGGGGTCTACCGGCTGTGCCCCTCCAAAGTTGGGAGCAAATAGGCGCCGCCGCACCGATGGGGGTATGGCGTCAAATGAATCTACGGAGCAGTTCATAACCCGTTGTACTTCAGGGGATAGGTTGTTAAAAATGTCAAATGCATCCCTTTCAAGGTCGTTGGCAGGTTCTTGGCCCATCAGGAACCTGCGGGCCAATTGAAAGAAGGAGGCGGCCAGCACGCTGGGCACATCATTGTTACTTATTAAGGGGGCCAGCTTGGCTTCCAGGCTTTGCTTGGGCTTATGCCCGATGGCCAGTGGAACGCAAGCCCCACCAGGTGGCAGCGTGGGCGGACAAGCCACAGGGGGGCAAGTTGCAGGCCGGTCTGAGGGCGGGCAATTTGATGGCGTGCAGCCTCTGCAGTTAAAATTAATTTGCACCTTATCCGTTCTGGCAATGTTCACCTGGTTTTCACAGTTCGCTCCACCCCGGACTTGCGGGCGCAGGGTTGCCTGTCTGCTCGGTGCCGAGGTTAAGTCTGAGGATGCACAGGGTGAGGAACACTCAAAATTAACGTCAACTTTTTCGGGGTTATCTATATTGACCTTGCTTTCACAGTTCGTTCCATTACGGGACATTTTGGTCATGCCTCCCGCGGTTGTTAATTTTTGGCATCATAATATGCCGGGAGACTACAAAATGTGATTCCTATATAAGTTGCCACCATCGCCACTCGCCGTTTTTTGTGCCCTTTTAGTTACGGTGCGGGTAATGAAAAGCCGTAGTTCCTTGTAGCGTAAGGAGCTGCGGCTTGGCTGTTTATGTAACCATACAAATTCGCCATGGTTTCAAATCCGGTAGTTGAAACGCTTATTATATTTAGTCTGGTGGGTATTCCTCTTACAGTTCAGCTGGTTAATCCATTTGCACATGGTGTTTTCGTGGATGCCCAGTTCAAATCACCCACTGGGTGATATCAAACAAAAAAAATCAACAATATAGTTATTGTGTAGTGGATTTTGTGTTTGAGGAGGTGATTTGATGACCCGGATCTTAAAAGTTATCCCAAGGGAGAATTACCTTCTGGATGTTCAACTGGACAATGGTCACAGCGTGATACTGAATTTAAAAAGCAGGCTTGGCACTGTGAGGTTTGGCATGATTTCGGACATTGACCTTTTTCAACGCGCCACCACCGATGGCAGCTATATACGTTGGGGAAATAAAATAGAAATATCAGTTAACGAGGTTTTTCAATTAGCACAAAAAGGTTAGGTGGAAGAATATATAGCTTTTTCAGTCGTGGAGGAGTGAGGTGCATGAGCTGATGTGCAAATGATAATTAGTTAATTTTAAAAGTAATCAACCAAATAGGGAGGAAAAATGATGATTTCTAAATCCATAATCCCCAAACGGAAGGGAATAAAGCTGAAGTTAATATATACTTTTTTTATGGTTATTGCTATGCTAGCGATAAGCCTGCCGCTGGCTGCGCCGGCATTTGCTGTTAACAGCCTCGATCAGAGCCAGGAAATTAACAATACCAACGCAACTTTGTACCACCCCGATTTCCATACCAAGCTAGCCCAATCATTTACTCCTGGTGTAAGCGGCCAGCTGGATAAAATATCCGTCTACTTGGGCAATTCCGCAGGTTCTACCTCTCCTGTCACGGCCGAAATTAGGGCTTACAGCGGGGGACCGAATGAGACAATCCTGGCCAGTACCAGTGTAGTTGTTCCTTACAATTTTGGTGGAGCCTGGACGGACTTCGTGTTCTCTTCACCACCTTCGCTGACTGCCGGGACGGCTTATGCTATCGTGCTGACCGGACCTAATTCGATTATCTGGTATGGGTCTACGGATTATAATTCTTATGTTAATGGTGCGGCCTGGCACCTGTATACTAATGGCACCTCTAATGATATTACTGATGACTATTGGACCACCTCTAACTTCGCATCAACAATCGGAGACTTTATGTTCCGTACCTACCGGTTGCTTTATGCACCCACTAACATTACCTTAAGCAACAGCAGCGTTCCCGAGAGGGAGCCGGCCGGCACCACAGTCGGCACGTTCGGCACCACCGATGTAGATTCTGGCGATTCCTTTACCTACACGCTGGTGAGCGGCGATGGCTCTGCCGATAACGCCTCCTTCACTATCTCCGGCAACACTCTGAAAACGGCAGCTCGGTTTGACTACGAGACCAAAAATTCTTACAGCATCCGGGTGAGGTCTACTGATGCCGCCGGACTTTATTACGAGAAAGCATTTACCATCAACGTAACTTATGTGGAACCGGATCTGGAGCTTGACCAGCAGGTGACACCTACAACCTTTTACGCTAATCTCTCAAACTATGGCTATGACCAATACGGTCAGACCTTCACCGCAGGGATGTCCGGAGATTTGAGCAAAGTATCTTTATATATTGATAATACAGCGGACATTAGCGTGACGATGCAAATCCAGGGAGTCACTGGAGGGATGCCGAATGGGACCGTCTTGGCATCCACCACTGCTAATTTCACGTCTTACGCGGCCGGCCATTGGGTAGATTTCACTTTCTCTTCACCCGCTTCTGTAACAAGCGGCACACAATATGCCCTCGTATTCGACCCCTTTAATAGTCTTGGTACTAACACCGATTACCCGGGAGGTCAGGCAGTGGCCCATTACAGCAATGGTTGGGTTGCCGCCAGTAATGTCGCACCCGATTTTGTCTTCAAAACCTATGTGACCGAAGTCCCTCCCAATTTGCCACCCACAGATATTAGCTTGAGCAATAGCACTGTGGCCGAGAACCAGAACGCCGGCGCTATTGTCGGCAACTTTAGCACCACCGACCCTAATGGAGCGGATAATTTTACCTATACTCTGGTAGCCAGTGAGGGAGATACTGATAACGCTGTATTCAGCATCAGCGGTTCCAATCTTGTGACGACCACGATGCTTGATTATGAAACCAAGCCCTTGCTCAGCGTACGAGTCAGAACTACTGACCAGACAGGGCTTTATTATGAGAAAATCTTTGCTATTACCGTCACAGACGTGGCGCCGGCATTGAACCTTGACCAGCAGCAGCCTACAGTCACTCATTCTGCTAATCTACTGGGATGGAACTATGATCAGTTCGGCCAGACTTTCACTGCCGGGTTGAGTGGAAACCTGGAAAAAGCATCCTTTAATTTCTATACCTTAGAACCAATTTCCGTGACGGTGGAAATCCAGGCTGTTACTGGAGGAATGCCGAACGGGACATCCTTGGCCAGCACCACGGTTGCTGTTCCAGGATATGCTGCTAACCAGTGGATAGACTTCACATTCCCTTCACCGGCTTATGTCACAAGCGGCACCCAGTATGCTGCCTTACTGAGCCCCAAATTTAACAGTGTCGGCTTTAATAGCAGCAACACCTACTCCGCTGGCCAGGTAGTGGCCCGTATTGGTTCTTCCTGGACGGGAAACATCAGTTCCAGCATTCCGGATTTTGCCTTCAAGACCTATGTTATTGAAGCCACCGCTCCCGCGCCGACCTACACCGTGACCTACGACGGCAACGGCAACACTGGCGGCAGCCCGCCCACCGACAGCAATGCCTATTACCAGGGAGATACCGTAACGGTCCTGGGTAATACCGGCAATCTAGTCAAGACCGGCTATACCTTCGCCGGCTGGAACACCGCGGCCAACGGCAGCGGCACCGGCTATGCTGTCGGCGACACATTCGTCATGGACAGCAACAATGTCACCCTCTATGCCCAGTGGACGGCGATGCAGACCTACACCGTGACCTACGACGGCAACGGCAATACCGGCGGCAGCCCGCCCACCGATAGCAATGCCTATTACCAGGGAGATACCGTGACAGTCCTGGGCAACACCGGCAACCTGGAGAAGACCGGTTACACCTTCGCCGGCTGGAACACCGCGACCGACGGCAGCGGCACCGGCTATGTTGGCGATGACACCTTCGTCATGGACAGCAGCAATGTGACCCTGTATGCCCAGTGGACCGCTTTACCGACCTACACCGTGAACTACGATGGCAACAGCAACACCGGCGGCAGCCCGCCCACTGATAGCAATGCCTATTACCAGGGAGATACCGTGATAGTCCTGGGCAACACCGGCAACCTGGAGAAGACCGGTTACACCTTCACCGGCTGGAACACCGCCGCCGACGGCAGCGGCACCGGCTATGTTGGTGACGACACCTTCATCATGGGCAGCAGCAATGTCACCCTCTATGCCCAGTGGACGGTTTTGCCGACCTACACCGTGAACTACGACGGCAACAGCAACACCGGCGGCAGCCCGCCCACCGATAGCAATGCCTATTACCAGGATGATACCGTGACAGTCCTGGGCAACACCGGCAACCTGGAGAAGACCGGTTACACCTTCACCGGCTGGAACACCGCCGCCGACGGCAGCGGCACCGGCTATGTTGGTGACGACACCTTCGCGATGGGCACCAGCAATGTCACCCTCTATGCCCAGTGGACGGCGATGCCGACCTACACCGTGACCTACGACGGCAACGGCAACACTGGCGGCAGCCCGCCCACCGACAGCAATGCCTATTACCAGGATGAAACCGTGACAGTCCTGGGTAATACCGGCAACCTTACCAAAACCGATTATACCTTCACCGGCTGGAACACCGCCGCCGACGGCAGCGGCACCGGCTATGTTGGTGACGACACCTTCGCGATGGGCACCAGCAATGTCACCCTCTATGCCCAGTGGACGGCGATGCCGACCTACACCGTGACCTACGACGGCAACGGCAACACTGGCGGCAGCCCGCCCACCGACAGCAATGCCTATTACCAGGATGAAACCGTGACAGTCCTGGGTAATACCGGCAACCTTACCAAAACCGATTATACCTTCACCGGCTGGAACACCGCCGCCGACGGCAGCGGCACCGGCTATGTTGGTGACGACACCTTCGCGATGGGCACCAGCAATGTCACCCTCTATGCCCAGTGGACGGCGATGCCGACCTACACCGTGACCTACGATGGCAACGGCAATACCAGCGGGTCGGTGCCCGTAGACAGTAATACTTACATCACCGGCGCTACGGTGACGGTGCTGGGCAACACGGGTAATCTGGTCAAGACCGGTTATACCTTCGCCGGCTGGAACACCGCGACCGACGGCAGCGGCACCAGCTATGTTGGTGACGACACCTTCGCGATGGGCAGCAGCAATGTCACCCTCTATGCCCAGTGGACGGCGATGCCGACCTACACCGTGACCTACGACGGCAACGGCAACACTGGCGGTAGCCCGCCCACCGACAGCAATGCCTATTACCAGGATGAAACCGTGACAGTCCTGGGTAATACCGGCAACCTTACCAAAACCGATTATACCTTCACCGGCTGGAACACCGCCGCCGACGGCAGCGGCACCGGCTATGTTGGTGACGACACCTTCGCGATGGGCACCAGCAATGTCACCCTCTATGCCCAGTGGACGGCGATGCCGACCTACACCGTGACCTACGATGGCAACGGCAATACCAGCGGGTCGGTGCCCGTAGACAGTAATACTTACATCACCGGCGCTACGGTGACGGTGCTGGGCAACACGGGTAATCTGGTCAAGACCGGTTATACCTTCGCCGGCTGGAACACCGCGACCGACGGCAGCGGCACCAGCTATGTTGGTGACGACACCTTCGCGATGGGCAGCAGCAATGTCACCCTCTATGCCCAGTGGACGGCGATGCCGACCTACACCGTGACCTACGACGGCAACGGCAACACTGGCGGTAGCCCGCCCACCGATAGCAATGCCTATTACCAGGATGATACCGTAACGGTCCTGGGTAATACCGGCAATCTAGTCAAGACCGGCTATACCTTCGCCGGCTGGAACACCGCGACCGACGGCAGCGGCACCGGCTATGCTGTCGGCGACACCTTCGTCATGGACAGCAGCAATGTCACCCTCTATGCCCAGTGGACGATTAACGACCAAGTCCCAATTATCACCACCCAGCCTCAAAACACGGCGGTTGCAGAGGGAGAGCAGGCCAGCTTCACTGTAGAATACACCGGCTTTCCGGAGCCTGCTTTCCAGTGGCAGTTAAGCACTAACAACGGGAAAAGGTGGAACAACATCGCCGATGCTAATTCAGATACTTACACTACTCCGGCGGCAACCAGCAAGATGAACGGCGATCAGTATAGAATCATACTCTCAAACGAGCATGGTTCCGTCACCAGCGAGGCAGCTACCCTGACGGTAACCACTGCACCGGGAGCAGAGGTAGATGTCAGTATTACCAAGACTGGTGAATATAATCCGGAGCCCAATACCATCACCTGGACAATTATTGTGAGCAATGCTGGAACAGTGTCAGCTGAAGGCGTTAATGTGACGGATAACCTGGCTAAAGGAACCAGGCTTGCATCTATTGATTTGTCCGGGGTTGAAGGTGCATCGTATAAGGTGCGTGGTAATGCTGTAGACATCAGTATTGGCCAATTGGCTAATGGTGCTTCGATTAGTTTCACCATTACCACAGAGCTTACCCGGGCAACCTCCCCGGTGGATAATACAGCTATAGTGACCACTTCCAGTTATGATACCAATCTGGATAACAATACAGATAGTGCTGTATGCAGCTGGTAGTTATTGGTTCAGTTTAGCCGCTTATAAAACGGGTGGGTTAACGTAATCTTTGCCCACCCTTATCAGCTGAATGATTAAAGCCCCTAGGAGACAAACTCTCCCGGGGGCTTTTCCATTAGTAAGTATCCCTTTCAACACCGTAACGAAAACTGCTTCAAGCCAGCCTGCTGAGACAATTGACTGGGAACCTACAACATATGAAATAGTCAACAACTTGGTTCCTTTGACATATATTTACCCCCAATAATTTATGAATTTAAGTAAAACTTGCGTACAACGCGCCGGTATTCCGACATCAATCACATCATAGAATGGCCTGGATTAAAGACCCATCGTGTTGTGCGTTGCTTTTTTTACTAACTAAAAACTTGTTTAGTCGTGGTTTAGTGGGTCCCTTTACAATAACAGCATGAGGATAAAAGAGGGATACCATTTTGTACAACACGGCGGTTATTGATACCTATAACGGTTGCCAGAATCACATTTCCCGCTTGCTAAAGGAAAACGGGTTAATCAATTTGGTGACCTGTTTTCACCAGTGGTCGGAATACCTTAGCGAACTGAAAATTCAGGCTACAGACATTTTAAGGACAAGCAGCAGATTGATTCAATAATTAAATAAAGTAACAAAATAATTTACGAGGAGGAGTAAAATGCGCAAGCAAATATTATCAGTTGTATTGACCATTGCCATGTTGATTTCAATGGTTGGAATGATGCCGATTACTACACATGCGGCGGAGGAAGGTGAGTGGACAGAATTGGGATCAGAACTTGAGGTTGTTACGGTAGGAGGCACTATCACCACCGATACCACGTGGAGCGGTAATAAGATTTATCATGTGACCAGCTACATAGAATTATCTGCCACGCTCGTAATTGAGGCAGGCGCGATTGTAAAATTCGATGCTGATAAATACATCCTTATAAATGGCGGGGCATTATCAGTTTCAGGTACTGACGCAGAGTCCATAATTTTAACCAGTATTTGTGACGACACTGCAGGCGGAGACACGAACGGTGACGGCAATGCAACTGCACCTGCAGCCGGCGACTGGTGCGGTATAAGAGTGGTTAATGGCGGAACGCTTAATATGTCCCATGCTGAAATACGATATGCCGGGAAATCGAACGCCTATCACGCACTGCAAGGCGGGATAAAAGTGGATGGCTGCACCGTTGCCATTTCAGATACAACGGTAAGCGACTGCAATAATGATGGCATATACTTTTCAGGTTCTGGTACTGGAACGATTACAAACTGCACCATCGAGCGCTCGCAGGGTAATGGGATATATATCCAAAACAGTACTCCGGTAATAACTAATTCCACAGTAACTTCCAACGGTCGTTATGGCGTCAATGTGGATTATTCCGGCTCCGGCGAGGTAACATCGCTGCCACAGATTGATGGACTGACCTCGCAAGACAATACAAGCGGTCCGGTATATCTGCACCCACGGATGTCTGGAACTGTGGTATCCCCGGATAGCGTTCTGGATGGCCCGATCCTCATTGGCGAAGGAGACCTTTACGGCAATGTAACATGGAATGCAAATCATGTGTATAAACTTCAGGGTTTTTACCATGTTTATGGAATTCTTACTATAGAGGAAGGCGCAATCATCAAAAGCCTGGGGGACACTGGTATTTTAGCAAGAAGCGGCGGTACAGTCTCGCTCAACGGGACCGGGGCAAAGCCTGTTATCTGCACCAGCATTTATGACGATACCGCAGGAGGAGACACGAACGGCGACGGGAGTGCAACTGCACCCGCTGCCGGTGACTGGTGCGGCCTAAGGGTAGTGTCCGGAGGAACGCTCAACACAACACATTCTGAAATACGATATGCCGGTAAAACATATGCACCATACGTAATGAATGGAGGCATAAACAATACCGGCGGCACCGTTGCCTTATCGGATACAACGGTAAGTGACTGCGCTAATGATAGCATATGCTCTACTTCTTCAGGTACAGGAACGATTACAAACAGCACTCTTGTGCGTTCGGCAAACAGAGGAATATACATTTATGACAGCGGAGCAAACATTAACGGCTGTACTGTTGCGGATAGCGGCAGCTATGGATTTTATATTACAAATTCCTCCCATGCTATAACGATAGATAATTCTGCCGTAAGCGGAAGCGGAACAGGGCCGATATATATTGCAAACTCCCCCAATGTGACCATAACCAACACCCCGGCAGAAGCTCTCAGCGCATCGGCCTCACCCGGAACAGTATTGGGAAGTACCAAGGTGACCGCAGACGCCGGAACCGGTAATCATGTTGTTATTCAAATATCATCAGCGTCAATAAGTGAACCCGGATTGCTGAGCGCAGTTCCAACCGGTGATGGTGTTACCGACCCGTATACACCTGATGCGGACATATCGGGCGTAGATGCAACGACGAACAAATACCTGGGCGTCTATGAAGCCAACTCAATTGGGCAAATCATCAGATTCAGACTGATTACGCTTGCGGACAGTGATATTTATGCCGACACGAGCGCACCCATCCTTACAGGCAACTCGGTCTGGCGCAGCAGCGCCACCACGGCTAACGTGACTTTTTGCTCCAACCAGCCGGGCACCTGTTATTATCAGGTGACAGACAGTGATACCGCTCCGTCTGCCGGCGATTTATCCGGATGGACAACCGGCGCAGCGGTTGCGGCGGATACAACGTTCTCCTTCTCGCCCGCGGGGCTGACCGCAGGGGCAAAATATGTCCATATAGTGGTCAAGGACGATTCGGATAACGTCAGCGAAGCGCTGACGACGGCGATGCCCTATGATTACTGCTATTATGAGGGCTTCGAGGCATATCCAACCGATACGACTATTGCCTCGGGTGCTTTGGCGCCAATATTACAGATACACAATGGAACCGGCGACGCGAACCAAAAGGTTGTGGCAGCAGTAAACAGCACATCCGCAAAAATGCTCAGCCTAAGTTCCACTTCCGGCAACGCTTCCGATCAGGTTGTCTTGCTCGACAAAGATGTCCTTGCCGCCGCAGGCTCATATGTTTTTGAGGGCGACGTGTATCCTTTGGGTACCGACGGCTGGCAGCTGCGCTTTTCTTTTACCAACGGAAAATACGAAGGCACGAATGAGGCCGGTGTCTTTTTCATCAATGGGAAGATAACCACGGCCACAAGAAGTGGAATTGAGCTAAAAAACAATTATTCGGCAAATCAGTGGCATAGCGTTAAAATAGTGGTCACACCAGCTACGAATACGTATGCTGTTTACGTGGGCGGCGACCTGCTGAACGATTCCCTGCCGCTTCCTGCCGGCATTAACAGGCTTGCCGTCACGGCAGGACACGGCAAAACGGCTTATTATGACAACCTAAAATTCTATTGCGTACCGGCCCCTGCCGTTTATGCACTAACCGCTCCTGCTCCCATTACGCAAAACGACGTGACCGCGTCGGTAACCTTTGACCCGGCAAGCCCCGTGGCGGCTGATACAAGCCTAATTGCTACGGTTACACTTTCCGGCACGGCAGCGGCGGCCGGCACTCACACCGTAGGACTGGGCTCCACAAAGGCCGGAACGGTCACAGCGCCTGCAACGGTGACCAAAACGGTAGCGGCGGGCGATACACTTACGGATACTTTTACTTTTACTTTCACCATGCCCGCTGAAAATGTGGATGATTTTGTGCTTACCCATACCTTTGAGGCGGCAATAGCCCCTTCTATCACTACGCATCCGACCAGTCAGGCGGTAACGGTAGGACAGACGGCCACCTTCACTGTAGCGGCAACAGGAGATGCGCCAATCAGTTACCAGTGGAAGAAGGACGGCAGCAACCTGTCTGACGACGATAGAATCAGCGGAGCTGCTACGGATACCCTGACTATCACCAATGTTCGGGATTCGGAAGAGGGAAGCTATTCCGTGGTGGTAACCAATAACGCAGGCAGCGTGACCAGCAACGAGGCAGACTTAAATGTGATAACCAGCGCCTCCATCAACCCGGCTGCAAGCAGTTTCGACCTTGACAACCCGTCTAACGTGACTGCCACTATCACCTGGAACGATGCCGGAAGCGTCACAGAGGTGGTTTATGGAGCCGAGTCCCTGGCGGAAGGTGATGATTATACCGTCATTGGAGATTACTTGACGCTGAAGGCGCTTTACCTTTCCGACCTGAACCTGGCGGAAGGCGAAACCACGGATCATGAAATCACCTTTGATGTGGGGGACGGCGCCGTACTGACGGTGGAAGCGGTACGCAGCTACATACCCGGTAGCGACGCTTCCCTGAGCGGCCTGACGGTGGGCGGGGTGACCGTTGCCGGCTTTGTGTACAACCAATATGCATATACGGTACAACTCCCCTATGATACCCGGCCCGGCAGTCCGGAGGCCGCCGTCGCTGCAACGTCCTCCGACCTGAAGGCGAAAGTAAGCATCAACCAGGCGTCTACCCTGCCTGGCGTGGCCACAGTGGAAGTCACTGCCGAGGATGGAACTACAAAACAGACCTATACCGTCAATCTCACCCTGGCGGCACCGGCCGGCGGCAACCCGCCCACCTGGCCTGCGGACAGCACCCTGATGGCCAGCGGCACGACCCAGACACGAACTACACTAAGCTGGACGGCGGCGGCGGATGATGTAGGGGTGACGGGATACCGGATATCCCAGGACAATACGCTTATTCAGACCGTCGCAGGGGCGGTTCACAGCTGCGACGTCACCGGGCTTTCTCCCGCCACTACCTATACATTCATGGTGCAGGCCGGGGATGCGGATGACAACTGGACTGTCGGCCCAACCATCACGGTGCGCACGGATTCCTCCGGCGGGGGTTCATCTGGCGGCGGCGGTAGTCGCCCGGCTGCCGCAAACGAGGTCAGCAAGCTGATTGAAGCTGCCGGCGGCGGGGAAGTAAGCCTGACGGGCGTTATCGTCCATGTTCCCGGCGGCAGCATCTCCACTGACGCGCGCTTCAGCATTAAAGAGTTGACCGCCGGCGAACAAAACAGCATATTCCCGACTGGTTTGCGGGTCAAATTGTGCGGCAGCGTGTATGACATCACCACCACCGGCAGCAGTGATTTCGGCGACAACCCCATAATCGTCAAAATAGCCTATTATCCGGCCGGTCTGGCGGAAAACGAACAACCGGTCATTCACTACTACGATGAAGAAGCAGGGCAGTGGGTGGCCCTGGAAACAACGACCGAATACAGCGAGGAAACACAAACATATTACGCAGTTACCATTGTGAACCACCTGACCAGGTTTGCGGTGTTCAGTACAGAAAAAGAAGCAAGTGTCCAAACCAGCATAATTACGTTAACCATCAGCCAAACATCAGCCACGGTGGACGGTAAACCATATACCCTGGACGCTCTGCCATACGTGGATCAGCAGGCCGGCAGGACGCTGGTACCGGTGCGTTTTGTAAGTGAAGCCCTGGGCGCCAACGTGGAATGGGAACCGGTTGGCCGTACTGTGACCGTTGAATACAACGGCAAAACAATAATTCTCAAGCTGGATTCCAGAAACGTATGGGTTGACGGGGTAGAACAGTCTATTGACTGCGTTCCCGCCGTTTTTCCGCCCGGTCGCACCTTCGTACCGCTACGCTTTGTCAGTGAAACTCTTGGCGCTCAGGTTGATTACGAAGCTGATAACGGGCAAATAACAATTACCAGGTAGTATACGCCCAAAAGGGACAGGCTAACTTTTCGCTTTTTGAAAAAAGTTGCCTCCCCTTTTTCGTTTTTTATACTTCCTGAACTGCTGCAGCAGGGCCGCTTCCTGTTCCTAAGTTAGCTCCTTTCATAGAAAATTAAAGGGCCAATAGCTCTTACCTTGGCCGTAAAAGAAAAACCCCACCAGGAATAATGAACAGCCCCCTGTCAAGTAGACAGTGGAAATAATAAAAATCCTAGACATCAATTATTTTCGTATGGTTGGTGTCTTTTTTATGCTGCTGAACTGTTAAGGTATTGTCTGTATTCCAATGGGGTCATACCATTTAATCTCTTCTGATAGCGATGACAATTGTAATAATTTATGTACTCTATG